>Ga0265334_10001565_pt1 | contig 11020 bp, 8 predicted proteins | sample 42023metaG_FD_192442 | JGI IMG/M metagenome (GOLD analysis project Ga0265334, IMG submission 192442) | Rhizosphere microbial communities from Carex aquatilis grown in University of Washington, Seatle, WA, United States - 4-20-23 metaG | ecosystem: Host-associated > Plants > Roots > Rhizosphere >...
GAGCACGGACTGCCTGATCGCGGACGTCCAGATGCCGATGATGACGGGGCTTGAACTTTGCGAAAGCCTGGCCGGTTTGGGTAAGTGCGTTCCCACGATTCTCATCACAGCATTTCCCAATGCGAGGGACAGGACGCGCGCGCAAAACGCCGGTGTGCATGGCTACTTGGCCAAGCCATTCAACGAGAACGAATTGGTAGTTTGCATCCATAAGGCTCTCAATGCGGACGGGAGAAAGTCATGAACGTCGCGTTACTAGGCCCTCGCCATTCTTCTTCACCGGCAGCAGTCCCCCGTCCGGACCGGGCTCGTTTGCGGCCTCATCTCCAAGCGGTGCGCGATGTAACGGCTGCACCACCCGACGGATCCGTGCGTAAGGTGCCGGCCCAGCTCAGCAATGACACCGCCGGGACGGCAATTGTGTTTGGTTCTTTTCGACTGCTTCCGGCGCAACGGCTCCTGCTGGAAGGGAACAAGCCGGTCGCGCTCGGCAGCCGCGCTCTCGAAATCCTGATTGCGTTGGTGGAACGGCACGGCGAATTGGTCAGCAAGAACGCCCTCATGGCGCGCGTGTGGCCGGACACGACGGTCGTGGAAGCCAATCTCTCGGTCCATATAGCCGCGTTACGCCGGGCACTCCGAGACGGGCGAGACGGGAGTCGCTATCTGGTCAACATGCCCGGGCGAGGCTATCGCTTTGTCGCCCCTATTACGCTGGTCGAGGATTCGAAGCCGGCGACGTCGACAGAAGGCGGCGACGACAACATCCCGGAACTCACGGAGCAGGCGAAGCAAAGGCGCGCCGCGCGAGCCGGTACGGGCGCAATCGGCAAGTCTGTCGCCGCTTCCGGCTCGGCCGAGAAACAGCTGGACGCGTGTCGCGTTTGGCTGATCGATTTCGGACCGCTGATCGATCCTAGCGAAGTAGCGCGCGCGGTTGCGAGTTTACTCGGAGCGCAGAAGCGCGCCGCCCACCCGGATTTGCCATCCGCATTCGGACATCGGCGCTTAGTGCTCATGCTCGACAATTCTTCGCGGGATACAGCTTCGGCGGCGACACTCGCTCCAGCCAACCAGCCCGCCTAGCAGTGTCGCGAAAAACGCAAGGGAATAGCCATGACGCAGGATGCCGGGCCCGCCACGCCCAAAAACTGGGTCGGCAGGCATCGAAAAGGACTTCTGTTTGGCGTACCGGTCCTTCTCGCGATCGTCGGCCTCGTCTTCTATTTGACCGGCGGACGCTATGTTTCGACCGATGACGCCTATGTGCAGGCGGCCCGCGTAGAGGTCAGCACCGATGTGCCGGGTCGCATTGCCGAGATCGATGTGCGGGACAATCAGTATGTCCATAAGGGCGACGTACTGTTCAAACTCGACCAGCGCAGATTCTTGATCGCAGTGGCTGACGCGCAGGCGCAACTGGCTGGTTCGCACCTCAAGGTTCCGGTGCTGCAGGCGGCATATCGCCAGCGCACGGCGGACGAAGCTGCGGCGCGCAGCACGCTCGAATATCAGCGCCGGGAATTTGCCCGCCAGACGCAATTGCAAGCAGAAGGCATCTCCTCGGCTGCTCAGTTGGACCAAGCCAAGGATAATTTCCAATCCGCTGAGCAGCGGCTTGCTGCTGCCGAGCAGGAAACCGCCAGTGCGCTGGCCGATCTCAGCGGGGATCCGGACGCACCGGCCGGCAGCCGTCCTGTGGTGCGTCAGGCGCAGGCGGCGCTCGACCGCGCCAATCTCGAACTGTCCTACACCACCGTGCGGGCGCCGATAGACGGCGTTGTTACAAAGGTCGAGCAGATCCAAGTCGGCGATCATGTCGAGGCGGCGACACCCCTTTTCGCGCTGATGTCCGGCAGCGATATCTGGGTTGAAGCCAATTTCAAGGAGACCGACCTCACCTATGTGCGGCCCGGCCAGCATGCGAGCTTCACGGTTGACGCCTATCCGGGCGAGACCTTTACCGGCACGGTGATGAGCACCAGCCCCGGTACGGGCTCCAGCTTTTCGCTGTTGCCGCCTGAGAATGCATCCGGCAATTGGGTAAAAGTGGTGCAGCGCCTGCCGGTTCGAATTTCAATTGATAATGCGGGCGCCGGTATGACGCTTGCCGCGGGCATGAGCGCCCTGGCGGTCGTGGATACCGAACATCATCGCTCTCTCGGTTCGCTGGCTTTCTGGAACTGAATCGATGGCAGCTATGCTGGAAGATGACAGGTTCGAGAACGCTTCGGAAGCCGGAGACGACGCCTCGCTCGAAGACGTGCCGGCCGCCGCGCCCGACTTTAAGCTCGTGCCCCATTATGGCCTCATCACGATTTCGGTGATGCTCGCGACCATCATGCAAGCGCTCGATGCCACCATCGCCAATGTCGCCTTGCCACGCATGCAGGGCGCGTTGTCGGCGACCCAGGACGAAATGGGTTGGGTGCTGACTTCCTATATTGTCGCCGCCGCGATTACGATTCCCCTGACCGGTTGGCTCGCGGGGGAGTTCGGCCGTCGAGTCGTGTTCCTCGCTTCGATTTTGATTTTTACCGCTGCGTCTGCGATGTGCGGCATTGCCGAATCTCTGCCCCAGATGGTGTTGTTCCGCTTCCTTCAGGGCGTGGGCGGAGCAGCGCTGGTGCCGCTGTCCCAAGCGGTGCTGTTGGATATCAATTCGCGCAAGGATTTGGGCCGCGCCATGTCCATCTGGGGTATCGGCGTGACCATGGGGCCCATTTTCGGCCCGGCGCTGGGCGGCTGGCTTACTGAAGACTACAGCTGGCGCTGGGTATTCTACATCAACCTTCCGATCGGGGTGCTGACCTTTGCGGGTTTGTTCTTCACCTTGCCGGAAAGCCGCAACGCACAATCCTCTCACTTCGATTTTCTCGGCTTCGGCAGCCTCAGCGTCGGCGTGGCTTCGTTGCAACTGATGGTCGACCGCGGCCAGCTGCTCGATTGGTTCTCATCGCGGGAAATCATCAGTGAGGCAATCGTCTCCGGAACGGCCTTCTACATCTTCCTCGTTCACACGTTTTCTTATCCCAGGCCGTTCCTCAATCCTGCGCTGTTCAGGGACCGCAATTTCGTTGCCTCCAATATCTTCATTTTTCTGGTTGGCGTGATCCTGTTTGCAACCCTGGCCTTGCTGCCGCCCATGCTGCAGAACCAGTTGCAATATCCCGTGATCCTGACCGGGTTAGTGACGGCGCCCCGCGGCATCGGCACGCTACTCGGGATGATTGTTGTCGGCCGGCTGGCTACGCGCGTTGACGTGCGTCTCACTATCGCGGGCGGCTTGGTGCTGACGGCGTGCTCGCTCTGGCAGATGACGCAATTTTCGCTGCTGATGGATATACGGCCCATTCTGATCTCGGGCTTGGTCCAAGGGGTGGGGCTGGGACTCGTCTGGGTGCCGATTTCGACGGTGGCTTTCACGACTCTACCGGCCGCACTGCGCAACGAGGGCGCGGCACTCTTCAATTTGATTCGCAACATCGGCAGCTCGGTCGGCATTTCGGTCGTGGTGTTCCTTCTGACCCAGAACACCCAGCGTCTCCATGCCTCCCTTGCGGAGCACATCACGCCGTACAACACCGCGTCGAATCCGGCTTCTATCGCGGCCCACGTCGATACAGCAACCGCAACGGGACTGGCGAGGTTGAATGCGATGATCACAGACCAAGCCGCGATGATCGCCTACATCGACGATTTCCAGTTGATGATGGTAATGACATTGGTGGCCATTCCGTTTTTGCTGCTGATCCGGGGTTCCAGACCGGAAGCCGGCCGACACATGGTGGTGGCTGAATGAGAAAAACCCCGCTCCTGACGCTTCCGCTGGCTCTTGGGCTTTGTGCCTGCGCGCTCGGTCCCGATTTCGTGCGGCCCGAAATACCCGCCGCGCCGGCCTACACGGCCCAAGGCGATGCGCCGTTGCCGCCCGACCAGCGCGTTTCGCTCGGCAAAAATATCGATGGCGACTGGTGGGCAGAGTTCCGTTCGCCCCAGCTGGACAGCGTCATCCGGCAAGCGATTGCCGACAATCATGACATCGCCTCGGCGAAGGCGCGCGTCGCCGAGGCGCAAGAAGCCGTGAATGTGGCGGAAGGCGCAGCTTTGCCGCAAGTGTCTTTGGGCGCCACCGTGGGACGGCAGAAATACGGCGCCGCGTTGTTCGGCCCAGAGAATTTCAACATCCCGCCCTTTACCTATTATACGGTCGGTCCCAGCGTCAGCTTTCCGCTGGACCTCTTCGGCGGCCAGAAACGCAACATAGAAGAGAAAGATGCCTATACCGAATACCAGGGCTATGAGCTTGACGCTGCCTATCTATCCCTGACAGCCAACGTCACGGCACAGGCGCTGGCGGTGGCGACGGCACATGCCGAGATGGAGGCGCTGGAGGGGATTGTCGAGGACGATACCCAGAATGTTCACTTGGTAGAAAGAGCACTTGGGATCGGCTCCGCAACCCGTACGCAATTGCTCGCCGCACAAAGCCAGCTGGCAACCGATCGAACAGTGCTGCCCGATCTTCAGCAGCGGGAAAGCACGGCCCGTCACGCGCTGGCAATCCTGGTCGGCCAGGCGCCGGCGGACTGGACGCCTCCCGACTTCAGGTTGGACGATTTCACCTTGCCGGCTGAAATTCCCGCCAGTGTGCCATCCGAACTGCTCCATCGGCGGCCGAGTATCCTCGCCGCAGAGGCACAATTGCATGTGGCAAGTGCGGCCATCGGTGTGGCGACTGCCGATCTCTATCCCAGGATCGATCTTACCGGCACGCTCACGCAGCAAGCCCTGACGCCGGGCGGTCTTTTCAACGGCGTCGCTGCGGCATGGAGCGTTGCGGGTAATCACACAACCTCTGTTCGATGGCGGCCAACTCAGTGCCGAGAGGCGGGCCGCCATCGACGGTTATCAAGCTTCGCTTGCCAGCTATCGGCAAGTTGTCCTGACCGCGTTCGGCGAAGTCGCCGACAGCTTACAAGCACTCGCAAACGACGCCGATCACCTTCGTGCCGAAAGCGAGGCCGAAGCCGCAGCCGCAGCCGCGCTCGATCTCGCGCGCCGCAGCTTTTCCGCCGGTAATTCCGGGATCCTGGATGTGATCGACGCGCAGCGCCGTCTGGCACAGGCCAGGTTGGGGCTTTCGAGCGCGAGAGCGCAGCGCCTGGCCGATACGGCGCAATTGTTTGTGGCGCTGGGCGGCACGCGAATCAGGACTGCGGGTCAAGTCACAGCAAGCGATAGATGAAGCGAGACAGAAGGCTTGTTGGCGGGCGCTGCCGGTTGCGCCGCTCACGACAAATTCAAAACCATCGGTTCTGATAGGGTTCTTCCGAAGCGACGCCTGTTGGCTAGGAGACTAAGACGCCGATTTTCTGCAGGCCGTTTCAAAGGACATAGGTTCGCCAGGGCTCGCCAATTTATCAGACCCGGTCCAGATCAGCCGGCCATCCATATCCGGGTCGAAGCTGAAAATGAAGTGTTCGAACCCATGGGAGCGCGCCCGCGCGACGATGATGTGCACGAAATCCGGGCCCATTTCGTTGCCCATAATTTCGGCGCCCTCAGCCCGGAGACTGATTTGATCGTTCCTGCCCCAGCCAATTATCAGATCGAATCCATTTGCGTCTCGCCATAGGGCTAGAGACGTCATTTCCGGGGTAGCCAGCTGTTGCGGCCCGCTCGGACCCAATGTTTGAGCGCCGTAGAGCGCTGCATTTTTCGTTTGTTGGGTCCCGCACACGGCCAGAACTTCTGCGTTCGAAACAAATGGAAGGAAACAGCCCAGCGCTGCAAGCCCAAGAAAGACCCGCATCTTCCTTCCGATTCTCCAGCACGAGCAACTGGTTCAGACGAATTATGACATTGTTTGTGACAGCCGGCAGGCGGAATCGAGAAACTCGGCCTGAACGTTCGCTCCGGGCGCATAAAATTATATTGTTACAATCTGATGACGGTTTTGATATCGTTGCGTGAATTGTTTGTAAGGCACGCTTAGGAGGACGGCATGACAAGCATCAAATCGTGGGCTGTGTCTGTGGCGTTGATGTCGGCACTTTTGCTCCCTGTGGCAACGCGCGCGGCGGACGATGTAGCTTATGAAGCGATAAAGAATCACGATTGGATTGCCGCAGAACAGCAACTGCAGGCCGGTTTGCAGAAAGAGCCGGGGAATGTGTCTCGACAGTTGAATCTCGCCTGGGTGTATGCGCAGACCGGACGCAAGACCGAAGCCGCCGCACTCTATCGCGAGATACTGAGACACGAGCAGGACCGCGTGGCTTCGCTGTCTTCCTCTGGCGGAACGTCGATTTCCTTGCTTGCAGAGCGTGGACTAGCTCTGCTCGCGAGGAACTGAAACCGCGCCTATCACCTGGGTTGCAAGAAGAAAGCCGAGGGTCGCAGCGGCGGCGGTGGTGGCTTGAAAAATGGCGTGGCACCCGAAGATGCCACGCCATCCCCGCGAGAGCCTTTTCTAGAACCTCACCGCACCCTCGATGCCGAAGGTTCGCGGAGGATTGAAGTTCGCGTAGTCGCCGAGCACAGCGGCGTTGGCCGCAGACCGGCGATAGATGTTCGTTTCGTCGAATAGGTTACGCGCCCAGAGCGATAACGTCAGCGTCTGCCCAAACGAGCCCACCGGAATATCGGAGAGTCCGATGCGGGCGTTGACGATGAAACTGGAGTCCGTCTTCACGGTTGGCTCAGCCTGGAAGCTGTAGGTGGCATCGGCGTAGTTGGCGTCCACATGAAAGCGAGCGCTCATTCCACCGTTGCCGAGCGGCATCTCATAATCTGCGAACGCCGAGGCGGCATTGGGTGGGGTGAACACGACGACGACCGGGAACAGCACATTGCCGAGGAACGGGTTGGGCGTCGGCGGGATCTTCACGTATGTGTAGGCGTAGGACGCACCCAGCGTCAGCTCGTCGGTCACCCTGAGCGTCAACTCCGCCTCGACGCCACGTATGTTTGAAGTGCCCGAAGCGTTGCGGGTTTCTTCCGTGTGGAGGTTGAAGGTAGGGCTCGCCGGATTGGTATCGACGTTGTCGAAATCGGTTTGGGTGCCGGTACGATCCATCATGTAGCCCGCCACGTCCAGGCGAACACGGCGATCGAACAAGTCCGTCTTCGCACCGATTTCGTAGGACTTCACCTCTTCCGGGCCGAAGGGAGAAAATGTCTGCGAGCGGTCGTTGGCGCCGCCGGCGCGGAAGCCGGTGGCATAGGTGGCGTAGAGATGGACGTCCTGGGTCGCGTCGTAGGCCAGCGTGACCATCGGATCGAACCGGTTGTTGTCGAACTTGAATTTGAAATTCGTGGGCAGGCCAACGACGGTGTAAAGAAGACCGTCGCGCTTGTCCTGCGTGTACCGGCCACCGGCCGTGAGGTGCAACATATCGAAGTCTGCCGGGGTCCAGGTCAAACTCCCGAAGGCGGAATAGCTTTCCGCTTTCGCCTGGCTGGCGCGCTGCGTGAACCACGAACTTGGGTCCCACCCTTGGTTTCCGGACGTAATGGGAGGAAACACGATCTCGCTGTTGATCGTGTAACCGGTGCCGGTGGCATTCCACTTATTCGACGAGGGCGTCGCCGCTTTTTCCGAGGCGTGTTCGTTGAAATAATAGAGCCCAAACACGTAGTCGAGCTGCGGGATGCTGCCGACCGCTTGAAACTCCTGGCTCAACTGATGTTGCTGCAGCACGGAAAGGCTGTAGCGGCTGAAATTGGCGTTCGGGGCGAAGATGGTGCGGTGTGCGCCGCCTGAATTGTCCCACTGATCGGTCGACACGCCGCGCAAAGCGGTGATCGAGCGAAGCGTGAGTGCGGGCGACAACTCGTAATTGAGAGTTGCCATCGCCCCGTCCGTCTTGTCGAGGCTCGGCTGCTGCGGTACGCCGATTTCGGCCACCTTCTGACGGTCCGTATGAACCTGAACCAGCGGCGACAGCGGTGCGATGCAGGTCGAGCAGGTGGGGGCGCCGGCAGGACTGCCCGGCGCAACCAGCCGGTTGGTCGTCGGATCATAAACGCCGATCGTTCGATTGAGCGGGTTGTAGTTGACGAGCTGGCTGTAGAAGGGCGTGTTCTGGTCGACGCCGGTATCGACGGCGAAATCGGCGGTGAAGTTTTCGGCGGGCGTCCAGCGCGCGGCAACGCGGCCGCCGTAGCGGTTGAAGTAATTCCAACCGGTTTGGCCCGCCAGCGGGTTGCTCACTGTTGCGTTCTGGTGCTCCAGCACTCCGTCCAGCTTGACAGCAATGTTGGCGTATTTCGGCAGGTCCAGATGCAGCGCGGTGGTGTACGCGCCAAAGTTGCCGATTCCGGTGACGACTCGGCCATCGAACACCCCCGAAGGCGCCCTGGTGATGATGCTGACCGCGCCTCCTTCGGTGTTGCGGCCGAACAGCGTCCCTTGCGGTCCCCTCAGCACTTCGATGCGCTCAATGTCCATCAGCGCGGTATTGAGACCCTGCTGGCGGCCAAGATAGACGCCGTCGAGATAGACGCCGACGCCCTGGTCGCGTGCGGTCTGGTTGGCGTCGAACGGCACGATTCCGCGAATGCCAACGGTCAACGCCGATTGGCGCGCCTCGAAAGTTGCGATGCGCAAGCTGGGAATCGCGCCGCTGGCCAGATCGATCAGGCTTTGGACATGCCGCTTTTCCAACTCCTCGGTACTCACGGCCGTGATCGCGATTGGCGTGTCCTGCAAGAGCGTTTCGCGCTTGAATGCGCTCACGACGATCTGTTCGGGCTCTGACGTGGACGCCTGCGCTACCACCGTTGGCGCCGCAGTCGGAGTAGCCTGCGCGACGATCGTCGGCTGCAGCGCCGTAGTAGGCGCAGAAGCCGGCGCGGCCGGTGTGGCTTGGGCGACGATCGTTGTCTGGTCGTCGGTTTGTTGGGGCATCGCTTCTGCGGCCCAAGCGGCCTGTGCGAACGCAAACCCAAGGGCAGTCTGTGTGGCGGCACATCCGAGCGCGACGATTGCCGCGCTTTGCAATAGCTGATTTTTCAAGGCCGGCCCCCGCTGATGTAACCGAAGAGAGCGGCCGAGGCACTAAGCGTAAGGGTAACATCAATCCTTTTCAGGCCAGTCATAGGTCCTCCGAATTCCACGAAATATCGGGAGCGCGCAAATCGACAAAGCGCAAGCGCTTTGGCCCCCACCAATTGCGCGGCGACCGTAGGAAGACCGAATGTACGTTGTGTGACAGTTACCCGACCGCGCTGAAGTACGGATTCCTTGTTGCGTAAACGGCGCAGTTCTGCTGATAAGGCCTATAAACAAGACAACTGAGTGACACGCTGAAATAATACTGTCGTCTTGGGTGGCGTGAATATCACGACCGCAGCGTCCTGCCGTGATCCAGCAACATCGAAACGGTGGTCGCGAGTCTTTCGAGACCCTCCAGGAGCACCGGTTCTTCGATTGTAATGGGTGGGGCAATCAGCAAGACCGAATCCTTGTAGCGGCACGCCTCTGCGATTAAACCTTGCTCCAAGGCCCAAGCCGAAAGAACCGTCGCTGCGCCCGGGCGGCCGACATCCAAACCCCAAATCATTCCGGTTCCGCGCACCATGAGGGGCAGGCCGGAATTGCGTTGGGTCAGCAGTCCAAGAGCAGAGGAAATGGTCTCGCTGTTCCGCTGAGCGGCGGCGACAAACTCATCGTTCCAAAGCGATATCAATTCCGTAGCCGCCGCAAATGCAAGACCATTCGCTTGAAACACACCCACATGTTCCCCAGCCTGCCACTGATCGAGTTCCGGGCGCAGCAACATTGCGGAGAATGGGAAGCCTGCCGCCATCGCATTCGAAAGGAGAATGATGTCCGGTTTCAGACCTGCTCGTTCAAAGCTGAAATAGTGGTGGCTGGCTCGGCCGCAGCCGCTTTGACTTTCGTCGACAATCAGCAGCAGGCCGAATTCTCGACAGAGTTGCTCGATTCCCTTCAGCCATTCGATCGGCGCAACCCGGACGCCACCATCAATCTGAACGGTTTCGACTATGATCGCCGCAACCTCACCGATTCCGCTGCCCAAATCCTCAAGGTGCCGCCGTATGTAAGGGAGCGTGTCTACGTCGTCTCCGAAATAGCCGCCATAAGGCATGAACACCACATTGGTCCGTGGGTACAGAGAGTCGTACGAAGGCGTGCGTCTGCTTGAGACAGACAATGCTCCTTCTGTAATTCCGTGCGTAGAATTGGTGAAAGCGATAATGGTGGATCTCTTCTTGTTGCGACGGGCCAGCCGCAGCGCAATCTCTACAGAAGTTCCGCTCGCCGGCTCCGTGAAGAGAATGCGATAATTGGGGTCTCGATTGATTAATATCTTCTCGAAGAAATTGTGAATAAACAGGCGCTTGGCCGTCGTGATTTTTTCACGAAACTGAAGCACTTTTTCACTGCAGAGATGATCGATGACAGCGCTGCAAACGGTGACATCGTTGTGGCCGTAAAATAGCAAACCGCCCGCTGCATTGAAGTCGATATATCGTTTTCCCGCTTGATCAAAGACTTCGGCGCCGCGCGCCTTCTCAAAGAGAATCGGGGCGGTCCGAATATAATGCTGACCGGTGCACTCGAAATTTTCGATAACACTCATCGAGCAGAAGCCCAGGTAAAGGTTGCGGATGACAGTTCCACGACAGCCGACATTACCTAACCTTCATGACAGTTGCGTAATAGTTTCGACGGCTTCGCTGATTTGGAGTTTTGTGACGCTTTCTTTTCATTATGATGACGCTACTGCATCTGCGGTTCCCGCCATGGCTGACGGCCGGTCATTATCTATGCCGTTTGGCAGCGCGAGGGGTGGGGGGCTCCCCTCCCTTGTGCGGTTCATGGCGGGCCGCGAGCAGGCTAGCGGGCTGGGCGCTGCCATCCCCGATAGCCGATCGGTGAAGGCGGCCAATAAAAAGGGGGCTCGAGGGTTAAAACGCGGCCGAATACAATCTGAAGTTTGCGACGTGCCACCAATGCTGCAGGCCACCAAAAACCGTGCCCCCGGAC
>Ga0265334_10001568_pt1 | contig 11013 bp, 9 predicted proteins | sample 42023metaG_FD_192442 | JGI IMG/M metagenome (GOLD analysis project Ga0265334, IMG submission 192442) | Rhizosphere microbial communities from Carex aquatilis grown in University of Washington, Seatle, WA, United States - 4-20-23 metaG | ecosystem: Host-associated > Plants > Roots > Rhizosphere >...
CGATGCTGAGGCCAAGTGGCTGCGATCCGTCAACACGCTTTATAAGAGGGGGAAGAAGGTGGTCGGGACCTCCACCGATGGAGCGGGTTTTGTCCGATCCCTGGGCCGGGATGTCCGTGCCCTCCAAGGGGCGGCCGGGCTTTTAATCGGGGCAGGAGGGGCCGCCCGGGCCGTCGCGGGCGCGCTTCGCAAAACGGGACTCCGCCAACTACTGGTCTCGGACCTTGCCGAGGACCGGGTGAAGTCCTTGGTTCGGTTGCTGAGGAAGGCCGGTTCCCGGATGGAGGCGGTCGGGGTGAGCCGACAGGAGGCCGAAGGGAGTCTTTCCCGGTTGGCCTTGGTGGTCCAAGCGACGCCCTTAGGCTTGCATCCCGGGGATCCATCCCCCCTCCAACTCACGTCGGCTCGCCCAGGCACCTTGGCGGTTGACCTGATTTATCACCGAAAGACGCCCTTTTTAAGGCAAGCCGCCGCCCGGGGTCTCAAACCCCGGGACGGGCTTGGGATGCTTCTCCACCAAGGGGCCCTTTCGTTCGAGCTTTGGACGGGTCGAAAAGCCCCGATTCCCGTGATGGAAGCCGCCCTCCGGAAAGCCTTGGGCCGCTGACAAGCTTCCGGGGTGGATGGTTCGTTGACGGGGGATTCCTTCAATTCTATACTCATGAAAAGCCCTTCGCCCCGAAAACCCTTGTGAGAAGGCCGGTTTCACGTTTCGGGCCGGGTCGAAATTGGAACCGCCCCTTTTGAGGTGACGCATGGCCGAGTCGATGAAGAAACGCCTGGGTGAAATGTTGGTGGATGAAGGCATCATCACCGAGGAACAGCTTCAAGAGGCCATGCACGAGCAGAAGATCAAGGGCGGTCGACTTGAAAAACTGCTGATCAGCCAAGGCTATGTCACCCAGGACGTCATTATGGCGTTCGTGGGAACCCAATTGGGAATTCCCCACGTTAACCTTCCCGACATCGGTGAGATCCCGAATGATGTGGTCTTTTCGGTGCCCGAATCCATCGCATTGAACCATATCCTCCTCCCCATCGCCAAGAAGGACAAGAAGTTGACGGTGGCCATGGCGGACCCCCTCAATGTCTTCGCCATTGACGACATCAAGATGATGACGGGGTTCGAGGTAGAGCCGGTGATCGCCAGTGAAGCCGATATTAAATCCTTCCAGGCGAAGTATTACGGCTCGGCGTCAGGCGGGGGGGCCGGCGGGGGAGCCACCGGCGGGGACATGCAAGAAATCATTAACTCCATGGGTCAAACCGACAACTTGGAGGTGATGGAAGACAAAGAAGAGGAGTTGGACATCTCAAAACTGGAGGCCGCGGGGGAGGATGCCCCGGTCATCCGACTCGTGAACCTGATCCTCACGGAGGCCGTTCGGTCGGGGGCCTCCGACATCCACATCGAACCCTACGAAAAGAGCCTCCGTTGCCGTTACCGGATCGACGGCGTCCTCCATGAGGTCCAATCGCCCCCCAAACAACTTTCGGCCGCCATCTCATCGCGCATCAAGATCATGTCGTCCCTCGACATCGCTGAGCGTCGTTTGCCCCAGGACGGCCGGATCAAGATCAAGGTCTTGGCCAAGGAAATCGACCTCCGCGTCTCGATCCTGCCGGTCCAATTCGGTGAGAAGATCGTCATGCGGATTTTGGACTCCTCCAACCTCACCTTGGGCATTGAGAGCATGGGTTTCGAGACCGAAGCTTTGCCCAAGTTCATGAAGGCTATCACCGAGCCCTACGGCATGGTGTTGATCACGGGTCCCACGGGGTCAGGCAAGTCCACGACGCTTTACTCGGCCATGCACCACATCAACGATCCCGATGTCAACATCTCTACGGTCGAGGATCCTGTTGAATACAACCTTCCCGGCATCAACCAGGTCAACGTGAAAAGCGGGATCGGTTTGACCTTCGCGGCCGGCCTTCGTTCCTTCCTTCGGCAGGACCCGGACATCATCCTGGTGGGGGAGACGCGGGATAAGGAAACCGCCGAGGTCGGCATCAACGCCGCCTTGACGGGTCACTTGGTGTTTTCGACTCTCCACACCAACGACGCCCCGGGGGCCGTGACCCGCATGATCAACATGGGAGTGGAGCCCTTCCTCATCACCTCAACGGTCCACTGCGTGGTGGCCCAACGGTTGATCCGGCGGCTTTGCAAGGACTGCAAGGAGCCGTATGAGGCCGACGATGTCCTCTTGAACGACATGAAAATCACCCGCCCCGAGGGCCAGGCGGTCACCCTGTATAAGCCGGTTGGCTGTAACACCTGCTCCAATACAGGCTACAAGGGTCGGATGGCCATCCACGAGGTCATGATCACCTGCGAGGACTTCAAAAAAGCCGTCATCCTGCGAAAGTCCTCCGCCGAGTTGAAGGGGATCGCGAGGGCGAACGGCATGCAGACCCTCCGGGAATGCGGGGTCCAAAAGGTCCTGAAGGGAATGACCAGCATCGAGGAATTGTTCCGGGTGGCTCACGCCGACGAGGAAGAGGAAAGCCGCGGTTGAATACCGCCGTTCAAGTTGGATTTAAACCGTTTTGAAGCCTTAATAACCTCATAAGGAAAAAACTCCATGGTCAACATTGATACCCTCCTTCGCCTGATGTTCGAGCGGAACGCCTCGGACCTCCATATCACGGCTGGGGTGCCCCCCATGCTCCGGATCGACGGGGTCATGACCCCTACGGAGTACGAAAAACTGAGGCCTGAGACCACACAACAGCTCATTTATTCCATCCTGACGGACGAGCAAAAGGAGAAATTCGAAAAGGATAACGAGCTCGACGTTTCCTTCGGGGTCGAAGGTGTCGGCCGGGTCCGGATGAACGTCTTCCAACAGCGCGGCGCTGTCGCCGCGGCCCTCCGGAACATCCCCACCAATATCCGTAATTTTGAGGACCTGCGGCTGCCCCAGGTAGTCCAAGACATCGTGAAAATGCCCAAAGGCTTGGTATTGGTCACGGGGCCAACCGGCTCGGGGAAATCCACGACCCTCGCCGCGATGATCGACTGGATCAACACCAACCGCCAAATGCACATCATCACTATCGAGGATCCCATCGAGTACGTGCACACCCATAAATCCTGCATCGTCAACCAGCGTGAAGTTGGGACAGACACCCATTCGTTCACCTCGGCCTTGAAGTATTCCCTCCGGGAAGACCCGGACGTCATCCTCATCGGTGAAATGCGCGACTTGGAAACCGTGGGGGCCGCCTTAACCATCGCGGAGACCGGACACTTGGTCTTCGCCACCCTCCACACGGTCGATTCGATCCAGACCATCAACCGAATCATCGACGTGTTTCCCTCGGGCCAGCAACAACAGGTCCGCGCCCAGCTGTCTTTCGTGCTCCAGGCCGTCCTTTCCCAGCAACTCCTGCCCAAGGCTTATGGGTCCGGCCGGTGCATGTCGGTCGAGATCCTCATCCCGACGGCCGGCATCCGGAACCTGATCCGCGAAGAGAAGATCCACCAAATTTATTCGGCCATGCAGACGGGCGCCGAATACGGCATGCAGACCATGAACCAATCGCTTTACGAGCTGTACCAAAAACAGTTGGTAAGCTACAACGAGATTTTCTCTCGGACCTTGGACCCCAAGGAATTGCAGCGCATGATCAAGGGGATGGGATGACCCACAAGGTTTCACCCGGAGGCGCGATAAATGCCGACCTATAAGTACAAAGCCAAAAACCAGATGGGAAAAACCGTGGATGGAACCCTCGAGGCCGACAACGAGGGAAGTCTCGCGGCGCAACTACGTCAAAAACGGCTTGAACTCGTCTCAGCCAGCCAGTCCCGTGGATTGGGGGCTATGCTGGCTTCGTTCAATTCGGGATCCATTACGACCCGGGACATCGTCATTTTCAGCCGCCAATTCTCGACCATGGTGAACGCCGGGTTGCCCATCATGCAGGGGTTGAGCATCATCGCCGAGCAGGCGGACAACAAGAACTTCCGCGTCGTCGTCGCGAAGGTGAGGGATGACATCTCCAACGGCGTGCCCCTGTCCGACGCCATGGCCAAGCACCCAAAGGCTTTCAGCACGCTTTACGTCAACATGGTCAAGGCCGGGGAACAGGGCGGGATTTTGGACGCGATTTTCCAGCGGCTCTCCGAGTATATGGAGAAGGCCGACGCTATCCAGAACAAGGTCAAAAGCGCCATGATGTACCCCGTTGTGGTCTTTTCGGTGGCGATATTGGTCGTGATTTTCTTGATGATCAAGGTGATCCCGACGTTCCGGGATGTTTTCACGGGTTTCGGCGGGAAACTCCCGGGCCCGACGCTTGTCGTCATCGCGGTGAGCGATTTCCTGTCGAGTTGGAGGGCGCTTTTCCTATTGGCGGGGATCATCGTTTTCGTCTTTGCCCTGTCCATCTACCGTAAAACAAAATCCGGCGCTTACAATATCGACCTCATGTTGATGAAATTGCCGGTTTTCGGGGAGCTCCTTCGAAAAAGCGCCGTCGCCAAATTCGGGCGGACCCTCGGGACTTTGATCAAGTCGGGGGTGCCCATCATGGACGCGATGGAAACCGTTGGAAAGACCTCCGGGAATTTGGTGGTTGAACGGGCGGTCCTACAGGCCCGGGAATCCATCAAAGAGGGCAAAACCTTGACGGAGCCGCTTAAAAAATCAGGCGTCTTTCCCCCCATGGTCATCCAAATGATCAATGTCGGCGAGGAAACCGGGGCTTTGGACACCATGTTGTCGAAAGTGGCGGATTTCTATGAAATGGAAGTGGACACGGCCGTGGATGGGCTGACGTCCATTATTGAGCCCATTTTGATTGTTTTCCTGGGGGTTACGATTGGTTTCATCGTCATCGCCATGTTCATGCCGATGTTCAACTTGGGGAATCTGGTCTCGTAAGGGGCTGGAGATTTGAATAAGGGCCAAAAACCCCTTTTTTTAACCATAAAACGGTTTGACAGAAGATACGGGATTTCGATACAATTTTAGTGGATCAGCCGGGGTCCCACTCGCGGTTTGGGTGGCGGTTGGTTCACTAAATTCAGGAGGTTTGAAAATGGTTCGGATGAAACAAAAAGGCTTCACGATGATCGAACTCATGATCGTCGTGGCCATCATCGGGATCTTGGCCGCCATCGCCCTTCCAAAATTCGCGGACATGATCGAGAAGTCACGGGAAGGGTCGACGAAGGGTAACGCCGGAAGCATCAAGTCGGCGAATGCCATTTATTATGGCGACCAAGAAGGAATTTGGCCGACCACGATGAATAGCATCTCGACTTACCGTTATAGCCTTTACTTGGACAACATCCCGGATGTGAAGGTGACCGGGAAGTTCGATCCTAACACTGGCACGGACACTCCGAAGGGCCGTTGGGTCAACTTGACTTCAGTCAATGGAGCCCCGGCTGTCAAGAGTTCCGGCTGGCTGTATGACAGCACCCTCGGTACGGCGTATGTCAACAGCACCTTGAAGGACTCGAAGAAGATCCCGTATTCTTATTACGGGTTCGAGTAAGTTAGATTGGTAAAGGCGGCCTTGAAAAAGGCCGCCTTTACTTCATTTTGGAGGTGAGCCTCATCCCACCAATGCTCAATCCATTACCCCTCGACACCTACCTCTTCTCATGCCTCGCTTTTGTTTTTGGGGCATGCATAGGAAGCTTTTTAAATGTCGTCATTTTGCGTTGGAAAACTGGCGAAAGTATCGTTTTTCCACCATCACATTGTTCCAGGTGCCGCCAAACGCTTAAATGGTATGAAAATATACCGTTATTTAGCTATATTGCCCTTTGCGGACGTTGTTCCCATTGTAAAAAACCCATTTCCCTACAATACCCAGCGGTGGAAGCCTTGACCGGAGTGCTTTTTGCGGTTTGGGTTTTCCGTTTTCCCAATCCTGCCGGCTTGATCTGGATTTCGGGCCCAATTTTCCTGAGTTTTCTTGTGTTGTTATCCACAACTGATTTAAAATGGGGCTTATTACCACATCCTGTGAATAACCTGTTCATGGCTTGTGGGTTGTTGTTCGCTGTTTTTTTTCACCCGGTTTGGGGAGCCCAAACAGTTCGGGATGGATTGATGGGATTTGTCGTTTTGAGCGGTTTTTTGTTGGTGATGGAGGGGTTGTTTCCAGGGCGAATGGGGGGCGGTGACATCAAAATGGCGGGTGGGATGGGCGCCTGGTTGGGTTTCTCGAATGGCTTGGTCGCGTTGGGTGGTTCTTTTGGATTGGGCGCGATGGCGGCCATTGGGGTGATTTTAACAGGTCGAGGCGGATTAAAAACAAAACTGCCCTTCGCGCCTTTTTTGGCCGTGGGGGGAGCTTTGGTCGCGGGAACGCCTAATCTTCAGGGCGTCCTTGGGCTGGGCGTTTTAAACTGGCTAAAACCCCTTTTGACGGGAGCGGGTGGATCATGATCGGCGGCTTTTTCTCAAAAACCATCGTGGGCCTCGACATTGGCTCGTCTTCCGTCAAGGCGCTTCAACTTAAACTCGTCGGATCCAAATGGACCGTGGAAGCTTCCGGAATGGTGGACCTTCCGAAAGAGGCCCTGGAGCCCGGGAAAGTCGAGGCCAAGCAGGGTTTCCTGCTGGACGCCTTGAAACGCCTTTTCAAGGAAAGCGGAATCAGCTCAAGAAATGTCGTGACTTCCCTTTCGGGGGATTCGGTGATTGTCCGATATGTCAAGCTCCCCTACATGAGCGCCGAAGAGTTGAGGGGCGCCATCGGGAGTGAGGCGGAACAATACATCCCGTTAAACATCGACCAAGTCGTCCTGGATTTCCAGATCTTGGGCGAGGTCCAAGAAGAGGGGCAGAAAAAATTGGATGTCCTGTTGGTTGCCGCCAAGAACGACGCGGTCGACCAACATTTGGCGTTCTTGAAATCCGCGGGTTTGAGCCCGCAAATCGTCGATGTGGACGCGTTCGCCCTCGAGAACGCCTATGAAATGAGCCGGCTCGAAGGCAACGACGAAACGGCCGCCCTCCTCAATATCGGCGCCACCCTGACCACCATCAACATCGTCGAAGGCCCGAACACCCGGTTTACCCGGGATATCCCCGTCGCGGGGAACGATTTTACTCGAGAAATCCAAAAAGAATTCAATCTCCGGTTTGGGGAAGCGGAAGAACTGAAAAAGGCCCAAGGGGTTATCTCGATGGATGAGGACGATATCGGCTTGACCTCCATGGCCGATAAGGACGACCGGGTCTTAAGGATGTCCGATGCCATGACGCCGGTCCTGAATAAGCTTCTAGGGGAAATCCGGCGTTCTTTCGATTACTACGAAACCCAAGCCCGAAAAAAGACCGTGGAACGAATCGTCCTGTCGGGGGGGACCGCCCGACTCAAGAACTTGAACAGGTTCCTGGCCAATAAACTGGGGATCCCGGTGGAGCATTTGGTGCCCTTCCGAAACCTGGAAATCTCAAAGGGCGTGGACTCAGAGCGATTAACGGAACGGGAGTTCCAGTTGGGTGTTTGCCTGGGGCTCGCCATGCGTAGGACGGTTTAAACCGATGATCAAGATCAATCTCCTCCCGGTCAAGGAAGCAAAACGGCGTAAACAAATGCTTCTCTTTGTTTACATCGGGCTTGTAGCCGTCGTTTTGATGGCGGGGATGGCTTGGTTTTGGTGGGTTCAGTACCAAAAAGTGAACGATCTCAACGTGCTAATCCAGAAAGTTGATGAAGAGTCGAAGGGCTATGAAGGCAAGATCCAGGAAATAAAGGATCTCCAACTGAAGGAAACGGCGTTGGAGTCGTTCCGGTCGGTGATCAAGTCGATCTACGACGACCAAAAAACGGTGCTTGGGGCGTTGGATCAAATGGCCCAGGATTTACCCGACGATGTTTGGCTCAATAACACTGAGCAGGGACAGGATAAGGACAGTAATCTCCTGACCATCAAAGGGGACTCCCTGTCGCAAGCCTCCATCCAACTGTTGGCGAACCGCATGAGAAAACCCGGAGGGTTCCTCACGGACCCGATCGTTCAGGAAATTACCGTCCGGCAAAACGCCGGGAGTTTCAACGGTTCGGTTTACACATTCACCCTCAAAGTGAAGATGGGAGGGTCGAAGTGAAGCTTACCCAAGAACAACAATACATGGTGATGGGACTCATTGTTTTTATCCTGGTTGGGATCGGTTATTACCAATTCGGCTTAAAGCCTGTTTGGCAACACTCCTCGGAGCTTCAAGCCACCTTGACGGCGAAGGAAAAAGACCTCAAAGACGCCAAGGAAATCGTGGCCAAATACCCTGAATTTAAGAAGCGTTCGGCCTCCATCCAGCGGGAGTTGGAATGGTTTCAAAACCGGATTCCGACGACATTAGATAGGGCCAAAATGTTGGAATCGATCTCGGCGCTGCAGGCCCGTTCCGGGGTTCAATTAGTCTCGTTCACCTCCAGCGCCTTGCCGGTCAAAAAGGAAAATTACACCGAAGTTCCCGTGGAGATCCGTTTCAAGTCGAGTTTCGCCAATCTCTTGGAATTTATCCGCGAAATGGGATCTGCCGAGACCCTCATGACGGTCGGGGCGATTCGATTCAACTCCACGCCGAATGGGGCTCTGGACGGCCTCAGCATCGACGGACAAATGACCGTTAAAGGGGCCATGGCCAACGCGGGGGCGGTCACCAAATGAAAAAGAACCTTCGAGCGGGTTTGCTATCGATCCTGATGGTCTTGTCGGCGGCCGCTTTCCGGGCCCAACAAGTGGACGTCCCTGAGCCGACTTTCATGCAAGCCCCTGAGTATTCGGGTTACCAACCCCAATACAAGGGTCGGGACCCATTTATCCCAATCCAAGTTCCGACGTTGAACCAAGTCTCGATCATGGAGTTGGACTACCATGGAACCCTCTCGATCGGCGGGGTACCGATGGCGTTGTTCAACTGGAGGGACAAGCCGGACACCCGGTTTGTCCTGAAATTCAGGAAACTTTACGATGCGAATGGTGTTTGGGTGGACGGGGTGGTGGGGGACATCACCGACAAGGAAGTTGTCTTGACCCAAGGCAACCAGAAAATTCCCTACCCTCGAGATCAAAGGAGACCTTGACCATGCTGAGACTGAATCGCGCCCTACTCTTGACGGGAATCCTTTGCGTCCTTTGGCTGTCCCCACAGGCATCCGTGGCAGCCGATGAGTTTGACTTTTCCTCCGGAGGAGCCGTGGCCACGCCCGCTCCCGCCGCGAAGGGGGAGGCCCCAAAGGCAAAGCCTGAAATGGCGCCATCCGGCACTCTCCAGGATGTCGTTGTGGATGAAGCCGGGGTCGCGATCTCGGGTCAGAACCTTCCGACTCCGAGCTCGTCCACGCTCGACAACGGTCGGGTTTTGTTGAAATTCAAGGACACCGCCGTCAAGCCGGTCACGAAGGCCCTCAAGGGGGCCGGGGCCGTGGTCGAGGCCCATTGGGCATACCACTCGGATAAAAAAGAAACCTGGTTGGTCCTCACGGTGAAGGCCGGAAACCAGGGAAAAATCGAAAAAACCGAGAAGGGTTTCTCCTATCGGTTTGGAGCCCCGTCAAAAGAGACGCAGGCCGTCGCCCCCAAGACCGCTCCAACAGCCCTAACCACCCCCACGCCTGTCACCGGCAAGGGCAGCGGGAACGCTAACGCCGCCGCGGAATCCGTCCCGGCGTTGGCCCATGGTTCCGCGCGTTTGATCGGGCAGATGGTGAAACCCCTGTCGGACGGCTACAAGGTGGTTCTCACTTCCGACAGCCCGGTCAGGTACAAGGTCCACAAGTTGGTAAGCCCGGATCGTGTTTTGATCCTCTTCAACGACACGAAGATGGACCTATCGGATAAAAACCGGAATTTGAAGGTTGAGGTCGAGTCAGGGAAGCCGGGCGGTTTGCTCCGAGTGGAAGCCCAACAGCTGAAACTCAAGCCTTCCCCGATTTCCGAGGTCATTCTGACCCTGTTGCCGGGCGCCCTGTTCCAGGTGGATCGGGACGCGAACCAGGTGGTGGTGACGGTGACGGCCGCCCATCCGTCCGAGAAGATGACGGCCCGGACCGGGAACCTCGGCACCCTCGTTTCGGTGGATCTCCAAGGCGCGGACCTTCCGACGGTCCTCAAAGCCCTGGGGGCCGAGGCCGGGTTTGAGGTGGACGTCCTGAAGGATGTGGTCGGGACGGTCAACCAGCGGCTGAAAGACGTCCCACTCCGGACGGCATTGGCGATCCTTCTCTCCAGTGCCAACCCGTCCGGGGTCGGGTACCAGTATGAAGTCCAGGGCAACCTGCTCCGGGTGGGGACCGCCTCCGCCTTGGCCAACAGCAAACTCAACATGCCCCATATCACCGAATTGATCACACCGGGCAACATGACGGCCGTCCAGTTGGATACGCTGGTCAAGGCGGTCCTTCCCGTGAGCAACGCGATCAAGACCACACCGGACGTGACCCGGAACGTCTTGGTCCTGAACGGGACCCCCTCGGACGTGGCGGAGTACAAGAGCGCGATGCGGGACCTCAAGCTGGACTCCAGCGACACCGACCGCATCACCCGAGTGGTCAAGCTCAATTACGCCGATCCGGCGGCCCTCAAACCGATGTTGACCCAATACCTCACCCCGGTGGGACAGATCCAAGTGGACCCCCGGAGCCAGAGCCTCATCGTCTGGGAGTCCGCCGCCAACATGGGCGTCATCCTGGAAGTGATCAAGGAGTTGGATGTTGAACTCCAACAGGTCCTGATCGAATCGACGATCGTCGAGGTCAACACCGATCACCTGAATGAATTGGGGGTCCTTTGGACCGCGGATAACGGAGGGGTTAATCCGGGAGTGAGCGCGGGACTCACCCAGCTCGGTTCCACCTTCAACCCGGGGGCGATCAACTTTTTGACCGCGAGGGCGGGGTTCAACGTCAACGCCACGTTGAACGCCTTGGAGTCGAACCAGGACGGGAAAATCATCTCGCGCCCCAAAATCGCGACGTTGAACGGCCAGGCGGCCCTCATCGAGACGACCGAAAACGTGATCTTCACCTCCC
>Ga0265334_10001570_pt1 | contig 11003 bp, 5 predicted proteins | sample 42023metaG_FD_192442 | JGI IMG/M metagenome (GOLD analysis project Ga0265334, IMG submission 192442) | Rhizosphere microbial communities from Carex aquatilis grown in University of Washington, Seatle, WA, United States - 4-20-23 metaG | ecosystem: Host-associated > Plants > Roots > Rhizosphere >...
CCCAGCACCCAGCACCCAGCACCCAGCACCCAGCACCCAGCACCCAGCACCCAGCGAATGCTCCCGGGGTTGGTTGAGCGTGTCACGTCGGCCGCGGAATCGATTGGGACACATCTGCCCGACCCGTGGCCACCGGACGCACGGGGCCTCGGACGCACGAGGCCTCGAAGGAACCGAATCTCCGGACGAGGGCGTGGAGGCGATCAGGCCCAGCTTGCCGGAGAGACTGCCCGGTCGTCCCGGAGGGACCGACCCGTCTGGCGCTCCGTCGGACGGGAGCGACCGGGCAGGGGTGGGGGAGCGGGGGGCGTCAGGGCTCGGTCGCCTGGATGTGGGTGGATGGTCCTCGGAGTTGAGATAAGTAGCGTGTTTGTCATAGCGCATGTGGACGTTGGGGAAAACCGGGGTCTTGGCTGGTAACGCGTTAGCTGGCCTGTAGATCGACTGTGCAGAACCCGGGCCTGGCTGCGGGTGGCCCGTGGACGACGGGCGGTCTGCACAGCGGACAGAGCTGGCCGTGCACGGCGAACCGCCACTTGTGCACAGGCGGACCCCTGTCTGACCACAGGTCATCCCCTGGTTGTCCACCGGCCTCCTCCGACCTGCGACTTCCCTCCGTGACCGTTCAGTGACGCAACCCTCATTCATCCACAGGCTTGTCCCCAGGTGTGCATGAATTGACGAGGGGGAGTCATCACTGATAGTGGATCGATCGTTACGCAGGGACAGTGACTGCTCGGAGTGCGGCTGGGGCGGTACCCAGGCGTGAGTCACCGCTCCGGGGCTCGTCCGGGCCTGGTGTCGCCCGGGACGGATCTCCGTACGGCCCGACGCGGGTGGACGCCGGCTGACGCCGTGGGGTCCTCCTGCGCCGCATTCGGGACTCAGCGGAGATGGTCGGTTGCCGGACCGGCCTCGGGACCGGAGGCGGACCACCGGGAATGCAGGGAGCCTCGGGCACGAGGCCTGGCAGTCGGGGCCGCCCGGGGTGCCAGGGCTGCGGTGCAGCAGGACCGCGCGTGGAGCTCAGGAGGACGTCCAGGGGGTTCGCAGGGGTCGAGCACGTCGGAGGGCTCGCGAAGGTGGTGGAGGGCGCGACGAGCGGCCGTGCTTGGCGAGTTCGGCCTCGCTGGACACCTCGTGCGCATCCGAACGAATTCAGCGGCGGTGATGGGTCACCCATCGAATACCCCCGTCGATGGATCCGCGGGGTGCCCCGACTCGGCGGTGGGAGATGGTGGGGCGTAGGGACATGGGGGGGGCGGGGCGTAGGGACACGGGGACCGCGCACGCGGGTGGCCGAGCGAGCGTGCACGTGCGGGGGATGCCTCGCAGCGGCAGCCGGGTCGCTGACCGGCGCGTCACCCCGGCCACCCGGTCGCAGGTGCAGTCGGACAACGCACGGGCCGCGAACCGTCGGGGGGCGCTGACGGTGTCCCTGGGCGCAGCGTCGACCGGGACCGGCCCGGCTGGGGCCGTCGTCCGGGGGAAGTGGTAGCGAACACGACGACCCGAGCCACCCCGCGTGCGCCCTCGGGTCGTGGGGACGGATTCCCGGGCGTGGGGGACGACCGAGGCCGGCCGGGGCTCAGGCTCGAGAGGTCTGCTTGATCCGGTTGGTGAGCTCGGTGACCTGGTTGTAGATCGAACGTCGCTCCGCCATGAGGTGCCGGATCTTGCGGTCGGCATGGATGACCGTGGTGTGGTCCCGGCCCCCGAACTGCTGGCCGATCTTCGGCAGGGACAGGTCGGTCAGCTCCCGGCAGAGATACATGGCGATCTGCCGGGCGTTGACCAGCACCCGCGACCGCGAGGAGCCGCAGAGATCTTCCATGGTCAGCCCGAAGTACGCGGCGGTCTGCGCCATGATCGTGGCTGAGGTGATCTCGGGCGTGTCATCCGCCGGGATGAGGTCCTTGAGCACGATCTCGGCCAGGGACAGGTCGACCTGCTGGCGGTTGAGGCTCGCGAACGCGGTGACGCGGATCAGCGCCCCCTCGAGCTCCCGGATGTTCGTCGAGATCTTGCTGGCGATGTACTCCAGGACGTCGTCCCGCACCTGCAGCCGCTCGCCGATCGCCTTCTTCCGCAGGATCGCGATGCGGGTCTCGAGGTCCGGGGGCTGGACGTCGGTGATGAGCCCCCACTCGAACCGGGACCGCATGCGCTCCTCGAAGCCGGAGAGCTGTTTGGGCGGCAGGTCCGAGGTGATGACGACCTGTTTGTTCGCGTTGTGCAGGGTGTTGAAGGTGTGGAAGAACTCCTCCTGGGTCTGCACCTTGCCCTGGAGGAACTGGATGTCGTCGATCAACAGGACGTCGACCTCGCGGTAGCGCCGCTGGAACGAGCTGGCCTTGTCGTCCCGGATGCTGTTGATGAAGTCGTTGGTGAACTCCTCCGAGTTCACGTACCGCACCCGTACCCCCGGGTACAGGCTCTGGGCGTAGTGACCGACCGCATGCAGCAGGTGGGTCTTGCCGAGCCCGGACTCGCCGTAGACGAAGAGCGGGTTGTACGCCTTGGCCGGTGCCTCCGCCACGGCCACCGCAGCGGCATGCGCGAACCGGTTGCTCGCACCGATGACGAAGGTCTCGAAGGTGTACTTCGGGTTGAGCCGTGCCGGTTCCGCAGGGCGCGGCGGCGCGGCGTGGCCCGACCCGGGCCGGCCCACGTCGTGGACGTCCCGGTAGGGGAAGTGCAACCCCGTGGGCGAGGAGAGCGCGCCCGGGGAGGAGGTCGACGTCTGGTCCGCGACGAGACGGTCGCTCAGCCGGGCATCGGGGAGGTTCGGCTGGCTCAGCCGCAGTTCGGGGGAGTCCAGGGGAGCCGGACGGACGTAGCCGAGGTTCGCGTCGGGACGCGGCAGGCCGTCCGCGGAACGCTCACCAGCGCGCCGGTCGTGCAGGGGGTGCACCGCTGCCCCCCGGTCCAGGCTGATCGCATCCCCGGCCATGGCGTCCGAGGACCTGATGTCGATCACGGACGGGGACGGGAAGGCGGGCGGGAGGCCGTACCGAGAAGGGGCCGGCTCGGGTGGGGGTACGGGATCGGCGTCCAGCAGGGAAGGATCGACCGTGACGGCCAGCCGGACGGGGCGCCCCAGCTCGGCGGACAGGAGTTGGGTGATCGTCTCCCGCATCCGCTGCTCCAGGACCTCCTTGGTGAGGTCGTTGGGGACGGCGAGGAGCGCCGTCCCGTCGAGCAGCCCCACCGGACGGGTCAACCGGACGAAGGCGCGCTGCTGTGACGAGACGCCCGAAGCGTCCATGGCGTCGAGGGCCCGGCGCCAGAGGGCGGGAAAGTCCTCTCCAGGGGCCGTCACAATGGGTCCTCCGCTGCATGGACATGACTTCTCTGGGCGTCCACATCGTTGTCCACAGGTTGTGAACGAGACGTGTCACTGCTGTGCGGCCGCGTGGAGACCGATTCAGAAGCGTAGCCCGATCCGGCGGGTGCGCCGTCCCAGGGGCTCGGTCGGCAGGGTCCCCCCGCGACCGCCGAACGGGGTGTTCGTCTGTGTGTTCGTCCCGGCTCGGCGTGTCGGCTCTGGATCCGCGACGTGAGAACTGACAATAGTCGGTCCGGACCGATGTGGTGTGCCGAGTTCGGCCTTTGTGGACGAGCCTGACCGACAGTGACGGATCCTGCCTCAGGGGTACCGGGCGGGGTTCGGTGGGTTCCGGGGGTGCCTGTCGATCTACGTCGGCGACCGCTGCCGTCCACCCGGTTTGACCCGGCGATGAGCCCCGCCGTACCGTGAGGAGACTTGACAGTGCTCCGGCCGTGAGGATGCCCCGGACCGGGTCCGCGATGGCACGGCTCGGAAGTCCAGCGGTGGCACCGTCGGGTCAGCTGCCTCCCGAAGCGCGGGTAGATCCCGCACGAGACGTCTTGGAGCCCCCAGGTGAGTAAGCGGACATTCCAGCCGAACAACCGGCGGCGGGCGAAGACGCATGGCTTCCGGCTGCGCATGCGGACTCGCGCCGGCCGGGCGATCCTCGCCGCGCGTCGTCGCAAGGGACGCGAAGAACTCTCGGCCTGAGGCCGAGAACAGTCGGTCACGGTGCTCCCCCCCAGGAACCGGATGCGTCGGGCCGACGACTTCGCTGCGGCCGTCCGCCGAGGGCGGAGGGCCGGGCGGACGTCGGTGGTGGTCCATCTGAGCCGTGACGGTGAGGACGGACCGTGCCTCGTCGGGTTCGTGGTCTCCAAACAGGTGGGGACCTCTGTGGTCCGCTCCCGCGTGAAGCGGCGGTTGCGGCACGTCCTGCGGGACGAACTGCCGCAGCTGCCGTCCGGGGGGCGTGTCGTGGTGCGAGCCTGCCCCGCTTCGGCTTCGGCGACCTGGGAGGAACTCGTCCGGGACGTGCGGACGGCCCTCGGTCGGGTACTGGCTCCTCCTCGAGGGCCAGGGCGGTGAACGCCGCCCTCCGGGCCGTGGCGCGATGGCCGCGGTTGCCGGTGGTCTGGGCTCTGCGCCTGTATCGCCTCATGATCTCACCCATGTACGGACAGACATGTCGCTACTACCCTTCGTGTTCCGGGTACGCTCTGGAAGCGGTGAGTGTGCACGGTGTCGTCCGGGGTGGGTGGCTGGCGGTGCGTCGGCTGGGGCGATGCCATCCGTGGGCCGCAGGTGGAGTGGACCTCGTCCCCGCGAGGCGGGACGGCGTGGCACGTACAGTGCGCGGTGACGAATTGGTGGACCCAACGCCCGACCGGCGTGCGGCCTGAATAGGCGGGGAGCAGTCTGTGCAGATCCTGAAGCCGCTCGAAGTCGCCGTGGCGTGGATCATGGTGAGTTTCCACGCGGGCCTGACGAAGATCGGAATGCCCGCGGGCTCCGGCTGGACCTGGACCTTCGCGATCGTCGGTCTGGTGATCGTGATCCGGATCGTCCTGATCCCGCTGTTCGTGCGCCAGATCCGCAGCTCCCGCGGGATGCAACTGATCCAACCCGAGCTGAAGAAGATCCAGCAGAAGTACAAGGGCAAGACGGACCAGGAATCGCGCCAGGCGATGATGCGCGAGCAGATGGCCCTGTACAAGACGAGCGGGACGAACCCGTTCTCGTCCTGCCTCCCCATCCTGTTGCAGGCACCGGTCTTCTTCGCGCTCTTCCAGGTGCTGCGGGGCATCGGACACAAGAGCTTCTCGGTCTGGCCGTTCACCGAGAGCCTGCGCCTGCAGGCGTCCAACGCCAAGATCTTCGGCTCGCCGCTCTCCGAGAGTTTCATGGGCACGCACGCGACGGCCACCAAGATCCTCACCGTCGTGCTCATCGTGCTGATGTCTGCGACCGTGTTCACGACCCAGCGCCAGCTGATGACGAAGAACATGCCGGCCTCGGCGATGGACAACCCGCTCGCCCAGCAGCAGAAGATCCTCCTGTACGTGATGCCGCTGATCTTCGCGTTCTCGGGCGTCAACTTCCCGATCGGCGTGCTCATCTACTGGCTGACCACCAACCTGTGGACGATGGGTCAGCAGTTCTACGTCATCCGGCGGATGCCGGCTCCCGGCTCGAAGGCCGAGGAGCGCCTGCTGGAGCGGCGTAAGGCCAAGGAGGCCCTGGAGCACCGCGCGTGGACCGAGGGCGGCGGCGCTGGGGACGACGAGGCGGACGAGGCGCCGCAGGCGACCGGTGGGCAGCGGCAGCAGCCCAAGCGCCAACCGCGTAGCAAGCGTGGCCCCCAGCAGCGTCCGGGTGCCGGCCGACAGCAACATCCGCGGCCACGGCCCCAGACAGCGGGAGAGGGCGGAAAGCGTCCGGAAGCCGGCTGAGGCCGTCCGGGGCGGATGAGGGGACCGAGAGCCGACGCAGGGGCGCGGGAGTGATCCCGACCCCGGCGATGTGGGATGAGGAGCCTGAGGTGACCGAGACAGAGCTCGCCGGTACCGGCGAGGCGCAGGTGGAGGACGTGTCGACCGAGGTCGACGATTCGGGCGAGGACGTCGCGAAGTCGAACGCATCCGGACGTCGCGGGGCGAACCGCCCAGAGGTTCCGGTGGAGAAGCTTGAGCAGGAGGGCGAGATCGCCGCCGACTACCTCGAAGAGCTTCTGGACATCGCCGACATCGACGGCGACATCGACATCGACGTCGAGAACGGGCGGGCGGCTCTGGCCATCGTGGCCGAGAACAGCGCGGACCGCACGCTCAAGCGCCTGGTGGGCACGAACGGCGAGGTGCTGGAGGCCCTGCAGGAGCTGACCCGACTCGCGGTGCAGGCCGCGACCGGGGACCGCAGCAGGCTCATGCTGGACGTCGCCGGCTTCCGCGCCGGACGTCGTCGCATCGCGGAGGACATCGCCGCACGCGCCTGCCAGGAGGTGCAGCGGACCGGTGGCCCTGTGCGACTGGACCCGATGACCGCCTTCGAGCGCAAGGTCGTGCACGACGTGGTCGCCTTGTCCGGACTGACGAGTGAGTCCGAGGGAGAGGAGCCGTCGCGGCGGGTCGTCATCTCGGCCGCGGCCGCGCAGTAGGCGGATGTCGGAGACCGGCCCGGACTCGATCCCCCAGACGGAATCAGGTCCGGAGGTGGTGAGTGTGCCCGACGTCGCACCGGACGTCGGGCACCTTCCGTTCGGGGAACGCACGGCGTTGATGCGCCGGTACGCGGAACTGCTCCGGACACGTGGCATCGAACGCGGGCTGATCGGGCCCCGGGAGGCGGACCGCATCTGGGACCGCCACATCCTCAACTGCGCCCGGATCCAGGAGCTGGTACCCGAGGGTGTCGAGGTTGCGGACATCGGGAGTGGCGCCGGCCTGCCGGGTCTCGTCCTGGCGATCGCCCGACCTGATCTGCGGGTCCACCTCGTGGAGCCGTTGTTGCGCCGCAGCACCTGGCTGTCCGAGGTGGTCGAGGAGCTCGACCTGAGCGGCACGGTGGTCACGCGGTGCCGGGCGGAGGAACTGCACGGCCGTTACCAGGCGGACGTGGTGACGGCACGTGCGGTCGCCGCCCTGGGGCAGCTCGCGGAGTGGTGCCTGCCGCTGGTGCGACCCGGGGGCTCGTTGCTGGCGCTCAAGGGGGATCGTGCCGCGGAGGAGCTGGACGCCGCGCTACCCGTGCTGGACCGGCACGGCGTCAGCGAGTCAGCGGTGCATGAACTCGGTGCCCTCGGTGAGGGCAGCGCCACGGTGGTGCGGATCGTCCGAGCGACCGGAACGTTGACCGGGAGCTCCGGGCGAGACGCCGGGAGGGCGCGGCGCCCCGGCAGGGAGTCGCGCCGCCGTCCACGCACCCGGTGACCGCCTCGACCCTCTGACTGTGTGAACCCGCCCAGTGTGGAGATGCTGCTGGGGTGAAGAGCCTCCGACTGTGTCAACCCTCCGGCTGGGTGGAACTCGCTGACTGTGGAGCGCACCGGCTTCGGTGAACACCCCGTCCACCCGTGCTGATCGAGTGTCGGGGCTTGTCGAGCGCTGGGACCGGTTGAGAGTGGACTCCTGCTGGGCACAGGGTGCACGTGTTCCGGGATCGCCACGGGTTCGGCGCGCGCTCCCGCAACGGACTCGCGGCTGCTGGCGGGTGGAGCCGAGGAGTGAGGACCGGCGTCGGCCGTAGGCCCGGTCGATGGCGGGCAGGCCGTGCCGGGCGAAGGCGTACGGCCCGGCGGGGCCCGGCGAGGGACCGATGCGGGACCGAGCCTCAGCCGGAACTGCCGTCACTGGGCGGACCCCGAGCCCTTCGACCAGCGGATCAGCCATGGACGCGGAACGCCGTGAACGGTGGATACCGACCGAGAAGCCGCGATACCAATCTATCGGGCATACCGGTGATGTGGGTCGGATCCTCCACGGGCTCGGGGTGGCCGAGTCGGGGGTGGAGGTGCGTCGTGGGGGCCGGGCTGTCGACCGGCTTCCGGTCGGTGAACCGCGAGCCGGTCGGTGGGACGGTGGAGGTGATCGCGGTCCGGCGATCGGGTGCGGCATGGAGGTTCCACGTGAATCGTGGTGCCTGGTCTCAGGGATGGGCGATACGACGCCACCGCGGTGAGGCCGCTGCGGGCCGCCAGGCGTGGTCTGCCACGAGGGCTCGGGGTGAGTCGAGGGGATCCCGGCTCGGCCCAGCGGACCACGTCGAGCGAGGGTGGGCGGGACCGGGCTGAGCGGACCGGGATCGACCTGGCAGCCGCTCGAGTCGGCCCTGGCTCAGGGGCCGGGGATCGAGCGAGGCAGCCACTCGAGTCCGCTCGGTTCTGACTCGGGGACTGCGCCCTGGCGGACCGCGCCGCGGGGGCGCCGCCGCGGCTCGGCGGAGCAGGCCGGGTCGGCAACTGGGGGCGACTCCAGAAATCCGACCAAGAGGCGATGCGGAGCTCCAGCCGCGCCGCGGGCGGTGCGGGGTGGGTTTCGGGTGCTGTCGAGGGGCGGGCTTGCGTGGGGGAACCATTCTGCGGCGGGCTCACCTGGTCCGACGTGGGTCACCCGGAGGGATGAGACTCCTGGGATGAGCGTGGGTGATGCCGTCCCTCGGTTGGGGAGGGTGGCGGTGTGGTGCTCGAAGGATGTCGGTGGCCCCTCGCATTGAGCGGGTGCGTGGGACTTCGATCCGGCAGGGGTCGCATCCGGGTGCATGCGGTGTGGCGTGCTCCAACAGTGCCCGTGCGCGGGGTGGCTCGCGGTGTCGGTGGTTGCTACCGGATACGCAGGGATCGTCCGTGGTGGATTCACGTGAAACGGCGCCGCACGGTCCGGAGTGCGCGCAGGTCGCTGCGCTCCGAGCTCGGGACCGGATGTGCCCATCGGGTCCAGTCGCGGAGAGAACGCAGCAAACGGGTGCACGGTCGCCATCAACACCCCAACAGATCACCGAGACGCGTACGAGAGCGCGGGGAGCATGGAGACCCGCATGCGGGGTCGAGAGCTGAGCGCACAGGAGGGATCCAGGCGCGCGGGACCGGTTGCCGACGGCGGGGAGAGAACGGCGCGTGCGCGGTCACGAGAGCGGTCGGTCCCCTGGGGCAGGTCCGTCGCGCCGATGTGCGGACACGCGCTCCCGACCGGAGACGCGGATGAGGTCAGCGGTGAGGGCTCTGGTGAGAGATCGAGCGTCTTGCTGCTCGGGAGGAAGAACGGTGGGCCGCACTGGGGTCCTGCCGCCGAGTGGCGTAGTGACGTTCCTGAGGAACGGAGGGCTGTGATGCGGCAACCGTGCCCTCGAGGGCTGCGACGGGCGGGTAATCCGGAGAACGCCCCTTGGGCGCGTCGCCACGGAGAGTAGTGGATGGTATGCGATTGTCGAAGTAGGTACGTGGTGGGGATCTTCGTGAGACCAGGAGATGAGTGTGCCGACGCTGGGGTGGCCCGGGGGTGGCTCACGCAGACGCGTGGGCGGGGCCGGGTGGACGAAGGTGTGGAACCGGGTTTCCCGTGAAACAGAAGGAGTAGATGGACCAGGGGATCGGATGGGCTCAGCCCGTCCGGCCGGCGCCCGCGCGGGATCGCCGAGTACCTCGCGTCCGCGAGGAGCGGCCGGCCCTACCGGGGTGGAGGCGTCGAGTGCCCGGGCGCCGGTGGGCGGTTGGGCAGCACCATGGGGAGTCGAGGAGCCCGCGCCCGGGAACGCGTTCTCTGGCGAGAACGGTGGCAGCGTTCGCGGGCCTGCGATCGGGGACGCCGAGTCGACCGGGCCGGCGCCGAACGGGCCCGGTGCGGCGGCGAGTGCTCCGGGGGACGAGGGGAGCCTGAAGGCGGAGAGGCCGATGTGGCCACACCCGTCGATGACTGTTCCCCGTGAAACAACTCCCGATGTCGGGGGCTTGGGCCAAGCTGGGCGAGTGACCGGAGCCGGCGGGTCGCGAGGCCCGCGGACAGCGAATCCACCCGAGGCGCAGGCACCCGCCATCGAGCCCAATCTGATTGTGACCGCTGCTGATCGCGACGGTGAGCACCTCACGTTGACGGCGCCAACGGAGCTGGTGAGCATCGAAGCAGCGGCCCTCCCGGTGCAACGGCGAGTGGGAGTGATGGCGCGGATCTTGCCGGGTGACGTCATTGCCCAGGAGGTCGGGCCGCTCCTGGAGCCCAGGAGGAGCCACTCCGCGATGGAGGTGCTGCTCCCCTGGAACGCCACGACCACCACAGTGGTTGGCTCAGCGGCGCCGACGAAGGGCACAGTGGTGGATCTTCGAGGAGAGGGCTCCAGCGGGGACGCGGAGACCCCGTCGGGCGGCGATTCGGGTATCCACGGGCAAGGAGCGCCGGGGCTGAACGGCGACGTTGGCGTGGGCACTCAACCGTCTGGTATGACTGGACGCGAGGCCGAGGCCGGCTCGATGACCGGCCACCCCGAAGCAGGCTCCGCGCGCGCTGATGGTGTTGCCGGCCCGCTCCTCGATCCGGTACGCATCCTCCGCGCCGGTGATCCTGGGGTGGACCCGACCCGCTCATCCTCGACCCTCTCGGTGCGTGTGAACTCCGTTGCTGCCGTGCTCTCCGATGATCGCGGCGGTGACGTGGGGTTGACCCACGCGGCCTCCACAGCGGTTCGGAGCGAAGTGATGGAAGCGCAGCCGGGTGGCGGTCAGGGACGGCCGGATCGAGACGCGTGGAGTTGGGGGATCGAGGCGCCGGGGGGCGCAGACGGTCCGAGTTGGGCTCCACGGGCAGCGGTGGCGTCGGGGGGCGGATCCGACGAGCGGGGAACGACCGGAAGCGGCTGGATCGCCGGCCAGGGCGTTGCCTTCCTCCCAGAGGATGGCGTGATCCGGGAAGCAGGTGGGGCTGCCCCGCGGGCGGCGAGTGCCGGCTGGCACTCCACGGGCGAGGTGCCGGTAGGCGGTTCCGGGGCGGGTTTCCCGCCGTCCGACGCCGCTGGCTACACCGGACCGCTCGGCCTGGGTGATCGGGACTTTGCCCTGTCGGATGACTCCACTCCCCTGGCGCAAGAGGTTGCCGAGGACGTGCGGCGACGGATCAGTCTTGCCGGCCGCCAGTTCGAGAGGCCGTCTCGCACGAGGGTCATGACGGTGGCCAATCAGAAGGGCTGG
>Ga0265334_10001573_pt1 | contig 10987 bp, 24 predicted proteins | sample 42023metaG_FD_192442 | JGI IMG/M metagenome (GOLD analysis project Ga0265334, IMG submission 192442) | Rhizosphere microbial communities from Carex aquatilis grown in University of Washington, Seatle, WA, United States - 4-20-23 metaG | ecosystem: Host-associated > Plants > Roots > Rhizosphere...
ATACTGGCGATCCAGGTCTCGCCCCAGGTCGCGCGCCTCGCCGGTGTCGACGTTGTACGCGAGCCCCACCTCTGCGGCGAACGCCTCAGGGTCGCACGCCGGCAGCTTCGAGAGGTCGATCGCCTCGCAGGCGGGCCTGTGCTCGTCCGGCACCAGGTCTAGCGCCTCGGCGGCCCCGAGCCGGGGGACGGCCGAGAGATACGCGTGGATCGCCTTGCCGCGCTCGGACGGAGCAGAGACGTGCTTGGTCTGCGGGAGTGCGCACGAGGCGGGGCACTCCATCGCCCGCTGAATGCTACTCAGGCTTGGCAGTGACATCGCCGGCCCCCGCGTTGAAGAGCTCGCGCGCCTTGGGCTGCAGCTCGGGCGGCATGCCGGCCACCAGCTTCATGGCCTTGATGCGCTCCGATTTGGTCGTGGCGGCGGCGAGCGCGGCGCGGAACTCAGCGAGGGGATCGGAGTCCGCCGGCTTCTCCTGGGGAGCCGGCTCCTCCTTCGACTGCTCCCTGGGTTGAGACTGCGCCACCTCGGCAGCGTTTGCGATGCTGGCCGCCTGGGACTTCTCGGCTTCCGCCTGCACCGCCTGCGGGGCGCTGGTGGTGGCCATCGCCGACTTGTGCCGAGTCTCCATCACGTCTTGCCATGTGGCTTCGCCGTCCTTGAGCGTGGAGTAGGTCTTTCGAAGGTCTACGAGTTCGGCGGGAGTGCAGGCATCCAAAGCATGCCCAAGGTACGCTTTGAGGGCCTCGGGCTGGACACCCATGCGCGCGAAACCGTCTGCTAGATGCTTGCGCTCCCCGGCCGGATCTTTTGCCGCCTGATCACTAATGGTTTTCTGGCAAAGCTCCATGCATTCATCGAGGATGTCACCTGGCAGGATTCGGAGCGCCGAAGATCTCATCGCCTTGGAAACGAGCGCGCCCTCTTTGTTGAGCAAGGCGTCTTCCGTCGCTGTGACGAGGTAGGTCCTTTTGCCGGTGCTGTTGGTGCGTTCCGAGATTGCAACCTGTCCGTCCTTGAGCGAGGTGCGCTCCACCACTTTCTCGATCACCACATCCTTGATGTACGTGACGTTACTTTCCAGGTCCGTCACAGATTGACGCACGATCCTCTTGGACGCGTCGTCGTAGATCGTCGCGGTCTCGGGGAGGATGTTGCCCATGCACCTGATCGCGGCTTCGGCGAACCGGACAGAGGGACCCTCGATCAGCTTCCCACCGACCGGCTTGCTGTAGATAGCTGCGTCCGCAAAACCCTTCCGCCTACACTCGGCCAGCAACCGAACCCGGACACCATCCAGGTCGCGCGGCCGGCGCAGCGCCATGACATATCGAGCCTCGATCGCCGCCTTCGCCTGTGCCGCCACCGCGCTTGATGCCGTCTCTGCCGTGGACGCGAGTTCTTCCCCGCCGAACTCGCGGCGCGCGATCGTGCCTGCCTGAGTTGCTATCTGAATTTCGGTTCCCATTGATGCTCCCTGAGAGGAAAACCTGATCGCCCCGCTACATTTTCCAACTACTCGGGGCGATCAGATCGCCTCTCCGGACCATCCGGCGAGGCAGAATCGTTGTAATGCGGGATGTGATACTACGTTCCGTATTGCACGTCAAGAGTTGCGGCGGTCTTCTCTGCGCATCTCCTGTTGATGCTCCCACCGGCATTCATCGTCGGCCAAGTCGTCGTCGCTGATGCGCTCCTCGACGCGACCGACAAGTTCGTCGTCGGCCTGTGCCACGTCGACCAGGTCCGGCCGGTCGCGTCCGGTTCCGTCCTCAGTCACCGACTCGACCTCAATTGACGACGGCTCGGGGGGATCGACGAAGTTTCCGCCCGGATCGCGGGTCGCCGGACAGCCGGGGACGTAGCGCAGCCGTAGCATGCACTCGGTTTCGTCCGGCGCGGTCCAGCACAGCTTCACGAGGCGGCGCGCATCAGTCATGGGTCATCCCCTCCTAGAACGGGTAGTTATTGGGATCGATGGCAACTGGCTTCGAGTCAGACGGTTCCGGTTCCGCGGCGCCCTTTGCGTCTACCCCGGCTTCCCGGTTCTCGGAGCCGCCCGATGGCGCCATCGGAGGAGCAACAACCGCCGCAAGGGAGTCCCGCAGTTTGCGCTCCGTTTGAATATCGATCCGTTCCGCCTCATCCTCGTATCCGCCTCGATGTGCCGCGTCTTCCGAACCTGAATCATTTTTTGACCTCCGGTTACCCTCTGAACCTGTCTCGTTTCGGTCGCCAGACCAGAAGGTATTTGTCTTCCTGGCCTAGTCCTTCCGGGTTGTGATGAAGAAACACCTGACGATCATTCTCAGCCCGCCGCCGTCGCAACTCGTTGTCGATCGGTAGCTCCTCCTCGTCTTCTTCGCACCGCATGATTACCTCCAGACGATCTGCACCTCGCGCGTCTCCCAAAGCGCCGGGTTCCCCAGATGCTTCCGATCTATTTCGGCACCGGAGCGCATCAAGAACACCGCCGCATCTCCCCGGGCACCAGAGACCGCGTTGACGAGTGCCGGCCCCGATCGACTCTGAGCTACGATGATGTATCCGATGTCCCCGCAGGCAGAAGTCACCCCGAGCCGACAGCGCGTAGCGATTTCCTCCTCGAGGATGACGATGCGCGCCAGCGCCTGATCGATCTTCCGCTCTGCTCGTTCGCCGGCCACGAGCGCGGCAGAAATGGCCGCGCGATGCTCTTCGGAGATCGAGCAGCGCTGGAGGTTCGCTTCTGCGCTGGCCCTCACTAGCGCGTTTCGTCCTGCGGTGTACACGTTCTCTGCGTCCATGATTGTTGTCCTCCCCCGCCTTCGGTGTAACCCTACTCTACCCCTTCACCATGCGACGCCAATCCCTTGACTATGTGACTCGGCGACCCAGCACGCGCATGGCCCCTTGCACCCGGCCGATCTCCATCCCGAGCACGAAACCCTCTCCGAATCCTTTGGCCTCGGCCAGCACCCCGTGCCGATCGAGCAGCGAGACCGACAGCGCGTGGTGCTCGCGATACAACGCCTTCTCGAGACGGGTCACTCGGCGGATCAGGGTGGATTCGGAGCGAGAGACCCGGGCGCGTGCCTCTCGCTCATCCTGCAGGGCGATCTCTCCGGCGCGCACTAGAGTGCCTCCTTGTCGGCGACGGGTTGCTCGGCGGCAATCTCAGCCCGGAGCGCGGGGACAAGCTGTCCGCGGAAGATCTCCTCGAAGAAGCGCAGGGGGCCCGCGGCGAGCACGCGACGACAATCTTCGGCCAACTCGCAGGGGTCGCTGCGAAACACGTATTCGAAGAGCGTCGGACAGCATTCCTGGACCGACCAAACGAAATAGGTGGAGTCCTCCGTGTCGCCGAGCTCCTTCAGCTCGTCCCAGCACTGGCGTGCCACGTCCGCGTCCAGGCTGGTCTGGTGGCGCATCCTGCAGATGTCGCGCTTGATCTCCTGGACGCTACGATCGAAGTCGAACACCCTGCCGCACTCACCGGGACCGCTGCGCCCCTGACCATTGCCACAGACCTTCGTGATGAAGTAGTCCGCCTCGGTGAGCCCGACCAAGAAGTGCTTGAAGGACGCTCGCCCGTGGCAGCCCCAGCCCTCATAGGCATAGCTGCCGAAATCCGAGATGGCCTGGAAGATGCCGCGCGGGTCGAGCGTGATGATCGCCCACAGGCCATCCGGTCCGTTGAATTGGTACTGCTCGACCTGGCTCTTCTTGAACTTCCAGGGATCACCCACGGTCTAACTCCTTCTCCTGCGCGGCTGCGTCGGTTTTTACGTTTTCCGCATATGAGGCGGCGAGCTCGGCCCGGGCTCGATTCAAGCTCGCATGTAGCCGATTTACTGCCCGCTCTCCAGATCCGAGATCAGAACTAGGATCATCGTCCGGAGTCCAAACCTCTGGCGAGTAGACCAGGGAATGCAAGACAGCGGATCGATCCACCACTTCTTGGAGCGCAATCCTCAGCCGAGCGATCCTTGAGAGTGGACTCGGATCCGCCGGGGGAATCGGGCCGCTCGGCGCCGTCGTCACGCCTTCACCGGTGATCTCGGTTCGGGCCGCGTCCCAGCAAGACTCATCGATCCCGCCCCTATCGTGCCAGTAGAGCAACGTCGACAGAGCCCTTTTCAGATCCGACATGCGGCGCTCGGTGTACTCTCTGCGTGACTGATCGTACAGTTCGTCTACTGATTCCCGCGCCTTCGTCCAAATCGTCTCGTCACTCATTTTGCCTCCCAGTTCCCAGCGGTACGAACTCGAAACATGAACAGTCGTGGCCGAGTGGCCCGTGCTGACTCTGTGGATGTCCGCAGCGGGCGCACGGTGCCGGTTTTCCGATCGCCGCGTCCAGTTTCTTGCGCGCCGCCACCAACGACTCCTCGGCCATCCTCAACTCGCCGCGGAGCCGCAGTGCGGTGAGTTCCTTCTGTACCACCTCGAACCGGAGCCGAGTGACCTCTGCCATCTTCTCGTAGAGTGGAGACATGGCTACCTCCTCTTCCCTGCGCGACGCTGAGCCTTTCGGGTAGCGCGCGCCTTACGGTTCGCGGCACGTTGCTTCTGGACCTCGGGCGGCTTTCGTTTGTGCGGAGACCGGCTAGGATCCCGCTGCCCGTAGACTGGGCCAAACGATGCGGCCCGCGCGGGGGCGATGAGTAAGTCGGCGTAATTTGCGAGCATCATGGCTGCTCCTTCTTCGCCAGAACAGCAGCCAAAGGGTCGGCGGGGAAAGACTGCATTTTCTCGCGCGCCAGACCCCAAGCAATCTGCGCGATCCACGACATCGGTCGACCTTGGCGCGCCGCCTCCGCTTCCATCTCTTTGACTAAATGTTCCGGGAAATAAATGGATTTCCTAGGCATGGTCGACCTCACAAGCAATCAACACAGCCCCGTGCAGCGGGCTGACAGCGAACTGAGCCATCTCCTCGGCATCGATCGCCACAGCAAGATCGCGCGCTTGGTTGTGGATGTCCGTAGCCTCAGCGTAGCGCCCTTGGGCATCGAGGTTCTCCGCGAAATGGGACAGGTCGCGGACTGCCTGTCGGTGCGCCGACACAGGAGGGCTGTACTCCTGGCACCAGCAGCCCTTTCGCATGCAAATCGTTGGCGTATCGTACCCGTGGCTAGCGAGCGAATGCCCGCATCGGCAGAGCGTCATGGTGGTGGTCCTCCGGTGTCCCCAGTGCTCCGGGGATGTTCCATGACTAGCACATTTTGTTGTATGGCGTCAACACCCGCGCTACCAGGCCCGAGTTACTCCACCCTTAGGGTTACGAGTCCACCGCTCGACCTCGGCCGGACCGAATCGCTCGACGATCTCTTTGCCTTGTGGGCACCCCATGCAGCGCGGATGCAGAGGTTCCGGGGGAGGCTGACTGTTCCAACGCCGGGTTGGGATGAGTACCCGCGCCTGCATCTTTCGGCATTGATCGTGCGTGAGCTTGGCGTGTTGTCGCTCACAAGTGAATTGTTCGTCTAGCGCTTGGTCTGTGGTCATTCGTGTCCCCGCAGATAACTCTCGATCTTCTTCGCCGCGTCCTCGTACCCCGCCGCTTTGCCGCGCCAGAATCCGACCATCGATTGAGCGCATGCCTGAGCCTCGTGCTCGCAGGCGAGCGCCTGAGTGGACAGGCTGCGAGCGAGACCCGTCAGATATTCCTTGGGGCTCATTCGATCTCCCAGATCGTGACTTCGGTTCTTGGATTGCCCGGCTCTACGTCCTTCCATTTCTCTACCCGTACCACCTGACTATCGTCGACGTAGGCGAGTCGGTTCAGCGCGTCCTTCACCAATTTTTCGAGATTGTCGAGGTCCCCTGCGCTCAGGTCGGTCGCCTTCCCGTGCCCCCGATAGAACGCAAGCTGCAGGTGAACGGGGCCGGTAATGGTCTTTCGGATCCCAGCATTCCGCGCCGCCGCACGGACGCGGTCCTTCTGCAGCTCCTGGCCTTTGTCGGAGTACCGGAACACCGCGCCCGTGCTCCGATTGCGCCCCTGCTTTGGACGTTTCCAGGTCACCGGTTCCCCGGGGACAACGAACATGATTCCCTTGTTCATCGTCTGCCCCATTCACCGGCGTTGATCGGTGATCCGTTGGCGATCTCCGCGCGCAGTCGCTCTACGAACGTGACGAATCGAGACGCCACAGGCCACGCCGTCTCGGTGGCTCGCTCCGGCGAGTGGAGCCAGAGATCCCAATGCGTCCCGCACAGCGTGCGCCCGTCGAAGACCCTGGACCCGTCGCTCCTCTTTCCGCAGGCCTCGCAGACCGGTAGCGAGTTCGCCTCTGCCGCCGCCCTGTCGATCCCCTCCGAAAGGGCCTCGCTCATTTCTCGATCTCCTCGAGCCGGGCCTGCGTTGCGGCCTTACGGGACTTCTTCGCCACGCTTCGCCACTCGTAATCCTCCAGCACGGCAAGACCAAGTCCGGCCAAAGCAAACCCAACGTAGACCGCGACTAGGATCACTCCCAGCCAAAACGCTTCCTTGCCAACCACAATCGTCGCCGGTATCGCGCAAAACGCCAAGAGTCCTCTCATCGCCGTCCCCTCCAGGTTTCGGTTGTCAACTACTACTCGCCGTCCATTGCCTGATCTGGCAGAATCGTCTTCATTCTCGGCATCACCGACAGGTCGATATACGCCCCGCATTGCAACGGGATGATCCACGCCAAACGACTATGCGGCTTTCTTTCCGGTCCACTCGCGCTTCCGTCTTTCGTCCACCCGATCGCTGCGTCCAGCGCAGCCAACAGATCCTCTGGGCTGCCCGCTTCATCGATCCAAGGGATCGCGACCAGGTCGAGATCATTCGTCATGCTGCCATGGAGCGCGAGCGCGTAGCCGACTTTTCGGGCGATCTGCGCCAACACGGGCACGATAAAGGCGTAGGACACCGCAGGGCTGTACGGCAATCGCGCTTTTGCTGCGTTCATTTCGCCTCCCGGGAAAACGACTTGAACTCACTCATCGCCAGATCTGCGTATACCTGCACGGCGCCCTTCTTCCCGAGTCGTTGCTTTGCGATGATGAGATCGAACGGACCATGTTGTTTCTGGATTTCGTCCTGTGAGTTGGCGAACGGATTGTGAATGAAGACAACCGCATAGGCATCCTGCTCCAGCGCCCCTGATTCTCGGAGCTCATCCAACTCCGGAGGCGCGAGAAACACCGGAGCTGCATCCTCTCCGCGGCCTAAGTTTTTTTTGAGTGACTTGTTTTTGGTCGATGCGGTCCGATTCAGTTGCGACAGCGCCAGAACGGGGATGCCGAGCTCTTTGGCAAGTTCCCGCAAGGCATTCGATATACCGCTGACCTCGTTCTCTCGAGTCCTGCCGTGCATTTGATTCCGTATCAACTGCAGGTAATCAACCACTACCAAAACCAACGGATTATCGCTCCCCATCGGATACTTCCGGGCTTCCTTCCGGCTGATCGAACAAATAGCACTCAACGAAGAGTACTGATCGTTGATGTTGAGGTTGGTGTTCTGCGCGATCCGTTCACTCTCCCGGAGCATTCGTTCCAGTTCGCTCGGCGTTAGCGTTTGATTCTCGAAAAACTTGTTCGAGTCTATGTGAGCAAACCTGGACAACGCAAGGATCATGAGATCCTCTCGCGGCATTTCCAGCGAATGATACAGGACCCGCTTGCCGGGCTGTTTCGGAGATTGAAGACCAGCCACATTGCAGGCAATGTTCATTGCCAGCGTAGTCTTACCAACGCTTGGCCTGGCCGCCAGAACCACGAAATTCGCGGGTCTCAATTTCAGCTTCCGATCCAGATCAGGGAAACCGGTAGGCAGAACGTATCCCGCATCGGACTGGCAAAGCGTGATCGCATCAATCGTGCTGATCATGGCGTCCCGGGTGCTCACCGTTTCCGGCACTCCCGTTTGGCCTAAGTTTTGGATTCCCGATTGGACCTGTTCAATGATCTGCTCGGTTTCCTCTCCGGACTCCAAAGCGCTTCGACCGCGCTCTAGAGCCTCCGTGACGCCCGACCGCCGGTGCGCGTCAAGGAGCGCCGCCGCCACCTGATCCAAGCGACAACCTCTCGATGCCTCTAGTATGGCATCCAGCATGTCTCGGACTTCGTCGCCATCGAGGCCGGACCAAGTACACACCGCCGCGAGGTCCAATGCGCCCGGGGGCAGCTTCTTCGCCTTCGCTTGCCGGTGGAGCGCCTTCCACACCTTCGCTAGCACACCGTGCGAAAACACTGCGTCCGTGATGGCCGCCGGGAGCTCGTACAATTTGTCGCTGTTCGCCAGCACCGCACCCAGCAACTTCGACTCGAGTTCGATTCTGTTCACCGAGGTCTTAGCCATGGCTCACCCCGTTCCGTCGCTGGGCGAGGATCTCGCGCGCCTTCATGTCGCGGCGCCGGCTCATCGTGTCGTAGTCGCCATCCCCTTCGAGCGGCACCGTGGCTAGGATCGCCATGAGCTCCGCGGAGTCGTCACCAGTCACACCGGATCCGGAGTCCGGCCGGCGCGGCAGGAATTCCTCAAAATGATTTAAGAAATTCGCGAGCGTAAGCTTGGACCGCCAAAACTCGTGCTTGGCCGCAGCGTCCATGGCCGTCGTCACGACCTCCGGACCGTGCTGCCCGGAGAGCGCAGCGAGCTTCTGGGTTTGCCACAGTTCGGGCTCAGGGGCAGGCACGGTGGACAATGCCGGCCATACCACGGTGCTCCAGTGCTGGAGTGCAGGGGTAGCATATCCCCCGACACCGGTCCGGTTGCGTGACCGGTGACTCTCGATGCTTTTCAGGGGAGGAGTTTCGCTCTTCTGCTCTTCTCTTCTCTGATCTGATCTGATCTGATCTGATCTTAATGGCATAAGACCCCGCATTGCGGTGCCGGATGCGGTCGCATTGCGGTCGCATTGCGGTCGCATTGCGGTCGCATCCTTGTTTTTCCCTTTAGACCACCTATGTTTAGCTCCCTTCTTGCCAGCCTCGGAGCGCTCCAACACCTCTTCTCGCTCTCTCTCCAGGCGAGGCGACGAAAGGCGGTCCGGAGGCAGGTTATTCAGGTGCTCGAAACGGTCTCCGATGGCATCCCAGAGCGACCTAAACGCGGTCGCGTCGACATGTAGGATGCGGGCGAGGGCAACCTCGCTGGCAGGAATCGAGCCATTTACCCAGGCATGTAGGACCAGGGTTAGCCATACCCCTCGCTGCTCGTGCGTCCACACCGAGAACCGCTCATCGGCTAAGGTCTCAGCAGGGTAAAACTTGAAATACGGTAGATCCATTACGCACTCCTCTTCCGCCGCATGAGCACCGTCGAGATCCGCATCGCCTCTTCGTCGGCTTCCGCCGCCATCTCGGTCAGGGTCCACCGCCGGGCCTGGGTCTCGCGCTTCGCCATCCACGCGGCGAACCGGGCGTCGAACTCAGAGTCCGGAGGAAGCGCAGCGACCCTCGCTCGCAGCCGCTCGTAGTAGGCAGCCTCCGAGGGGTCATCCCTGCGGAGAGAGCTCGCCAGAATCGATCGTGGAGCGTCCGGCGTGGCCATTTACCCGGCCTCTGGGGGACTCCCAGCGGAGATCCGAGTCAGCGCGCGCTCAAGCAGCATCCCGAGCACGGCTGCAACGGTGCCTTTCCCAGGGGCGTAGCCGAGCTTCCGGAGGATCTTTTTGCGGCGCGCCCGGATCGTCTCAGGACAGGCAGTATCCCGTTCCGATGAGTTTTTGACGGAGAGGTGAAAACGCCGGAGCTCGGCCTTGTCGAGGTCGGTCAGTTTCGCGAGTTCGTCGATGGTCAACAGCGAATCCAGCAGCATCGGTTCATCTCCTTTGTGGTACCCATATGGTACTGACCCGAGTGGGGCGTCAACGGGTCTCTTTGACCCGCACCGACCGAGCGATCCCCAAGAGCACATCGCGGAAGGCAAGCGGGGTGGCGGAGGCAGCCGACTTCCCGACGCGGGGCCGTGTTTCACCCGTCGATACATGATTGCCGCACCAAGAGACCAGGGCTGTGCTCTTCGTGTCAGGATCGGAACCCCATGACAGTGTCGGGAGATCGGTTCCGTAGGCGTAGAGCCACGTGGCCTTTTTCGCGGGGTGTCCGTATCTGCTCTGCTCGACGTGGCAGGACCACCCGCCACAGAAACCGCGCTGCCAGCCGCCAGAGCGCGAGGGAATCGGGAGGCTGAACGTGGCCCACGCATCGCTGTACGCTGGGTGCTCCAGGACGCCGCCCCAGCGCCTTACCGACGCCAGGGCCGACGCGAAACACCCGCCGTCCTCGCCACGTTTGTGGCCCCAGCGTGCCTCCACGAGTCCGGCGAGACGGCACCAGCGCGAGCATGGAGGGTGCGCCACGACCGGCCAGGGGCCGGCGTAGAGGCGCGCATCTTGGGATTCGTCCCACGGGTCCACGTCCGGGAGGTCCCAGTAGACGCCACCGCGGTGGACGAACAAGGCCGCGATCACCCCGTCCTCCCGCTTGCCTTGCCCGGCACCGGTAGCGGGTAGATCCACCGATCGTCAGGGAACACATGCCGGGCGCATCGGGGGCAGTGGAGTGGCAGTGAGCCGATCTCTTTGATTACCTTGGGTGACAAACAGCTCGGGATCGGAGCTTCCAGACTGCCGCAGCCCGGGCAGGAGCGAGCCATCGGCCGCGCCCGTTGCCTCGCGACGATCTCCGCGATAACGCGCTCATCGATGGTCATGTGACCTTCCCGTGCGAAGGAGCATCGGACCAATCGTCGCACTGAGGGCTCGACGCGAACGTGATGGCGCGGCCCCGTGACTGCCCCGTGCCGGTCCAGATCGAGCACTTGCCACCCTCCTGGGCGAACAGGGCGCACGATTGGCAAAGGTGTCCTTTTGGTGCCTCACGCCTGGCTAACTCTTTTTCGAGCGCATCTAAGCGCTGGTCTCGCTCGCGGAACAGGCGAAGGATCTCGGAGTCGGTCATGGTTTTACCTTTCATTCACAAGCACAATTTGCCTTGCTTTGGGGTCACCACGGAGTCGGATG
>Ga0265334_10001576_pt1 | contig 10978 bp, 15 predicted proteins | sample 42023metaG_FD_192442 | JGI IMG/M metagenome (GOLD analysis project Ga0265334, IMG submission 192442) | Rhizosphere microbial communities from Carex aquatilis grown in University of Washington, Seatle, WA, United States - 4-20-23 metaG | ecosystem: Host-associated > Plants > Roots > Rhizosphere...
CTCCTCAAAAAACTTTGTTCGTGACCGCATCGAGGTGTTTCCCCTCGAAGTACATATCGCGCTCGATCTTCAATCCAGCGGGTCCTCTTACGCTCTGCAATTCTTCGAGATTGAAGTAACCCCATTCTTTTTCGAACCCCTCGACCAGCCCGAAAAACTCCCATTTTCCTTCCTCGTTTTTCTGGCCTTCGGTGGCGTACCATGTCCACGCGCCCCACGGTTGGAAAAACTTCACGATGATTTCCGGGGTGGGATTTTTTTCCTGCGAACGAAACGGGAACTTTGCCAATTTCGTTTCAATTGCTTTTGTCAGCATTTTCATAAATTTCCTTTCAACCGATCTCTTAAAATAGCGAGCCGTTTTTTTCGTGCCATTCCTCGACTCGATCAAAATGTGCGTTTACTGCGGCTTCGAATCTGGGGTAATCTCCGTGCGACTGCTGTCTACCGTACCTAACCCAGTTCGAAAAAGATTCCCGCCAGTCCTCGATGACTTCAGCGTGTGTTTTGCCGTCCGCGCCTTCTCCGGCTGCTTCCGTACACCGCCCGTAGCGATCCGGTTCATTAACGAAATCCGCGTCTTTTTCTGCTGTCCAGTTCGCTACGTAATCCGTGCGAATGAACCAATCTACGAAAGTTTCGATTCTGTTTTTAGTGGTGGTTTTCATAAAATCTCTTTAAAGTGTGGAGGGCCGCTGTCTTGCGAGAACTCAATCTCTGTTGCGGCCCTTCCGGTTTCTGATCCCGTCCGGGATCTTTCTTCGACACCCCTATTATCTCCGGGAAGTCGATTTACGTAAATAGTACTTTGGTACTGATTTAAAAGGAGTACGTCTAGTACGGAGCTGGCATCCGGAGCAGATCCTCCAGGAAGACGGGGCCGGGATCGGGCTTCGGAAAACCTCGATTTTTGACGTTTTTTTAAGGTTTTAAAGGCTAAAACAGAGGTAAGTCATCTGTTTTCATCAACTTCCACCGTAAAACACCGTTTTTTAACCGATATTGTCTGTAGTAATAGTACTATTAGACGAAATTCAGGCTCGCGGAGCTTCCACGCACCAGGCGCGGGGCCGGGAGAGGGCTTCGGAAAACCTCGATTTTTGACGTTTTTTGAAGGTTTTTAGGACGAAATTCGACCTAAGTCCTTATTTTTCAGTTACATCCACCGTAAAACAGAATAAGTCCTTTGTTTTCAATTGCCGTTTTTAACGATTTCGACCATTTTATCGATGCATTCCCTGAGGGTCTGATCGTGGATCGAAGAGATTGAGAGCAGGCTATGGTGATATTCCGGGAATTCGAGGAGCTGCGCCACGGCGCGGGGCCGGAGGATCGCTGCCCGCGTCGTTCCGCACCACGGGTAAGTAATGAAGTAGTAGCAGTGACTTTCATTTTCGAGTCGCCGGCAAGTCGCCAACTGGAGAGAATCGATATGTTTTTTTACCGTGGCCATCGTCTCGTTTTCTTTGAAAAATTTCGCTTCGATCCACGTGGTCTTCTTCCGATAATTCACGCAAATATCCGGAATTCCTTTCGTCCTGAGATCGTTGATTTTAAAAACCAGGGCACGCGGAACCCATTTCTTCATTTCAAAAATAATCTTCTGAACTACATCCGCCTCTTTCATTGGCCCTCTGCTTTTTCTATCGCATCCCTGAGCTGATCCCAATCAATCACCCAGTTATTCTCGAAAGCGTTTAGAGCCAGTTTGCAGGCTTCGAGAAGATCCGGCGCTGCCGAGATCAATTTCGCGTCTGCCTCCGCATTGTTGTAGAGCAGGCACGGCCCATTCATCTGCAGTAGAGACGGCGAACAATATGGATAATCAGGATTGCCTTGGTGGACAACGAACCACGCCGTTTCCTCATCGCCTAAAACTAATTTATTAACGAACCACGGTCCCTTAGTATGCTTCATCCCGGTATTCCTCTTTTTCTAGCTGAGATAAAATATTCAGATGAAATTAGCCATCCCCAGCCAGAAGTTACGCTCGAATTTTCCGTAGGGTAATATAATTTTTTTATTTTAAGTATGTCCCCTCTGTACTCTTGAAATGATCCTTTTCCGAGGTCTAAATAAACCGGAGAGTGACAGAAAAAAACTGATTTCCGAGGATGCCTCCATCTAAAAGTCCAAAAAGTTCCTTTAGTAGATTCTCTAATAGAAAGACGCTCAGAATTAAAACTTTCTTCTGTATTAAAGATCCAAATCATATTTTTATAATTGTTTTCCCTTTTTCTAATATCCTCAGTTGAAATGGGAGAGTGCTGAAATTCGATAACGTACCCATTAATGAAAACATCTGCTCTATTTTCTCCAATTTTTATTTCCACGCATTCCTTCGGAAATTTCTTTTTCCAATCGATATGCCACTGTGTTTCCGGCTCATTTTGAGAACAAATCGAATCCGGTCGATGCGCCCAATGCCAAGTTACTATCTCCCCGCATTTTGCTATCACAGTAGATTCGCAGCTTGGACATTTCCCCTCCACACCCCGCGATGCTAAAATTTTTTCTCCCCCGAAATTTGCGTATATCATTCTTGTGCCTCGTGCCAACTAGCGCCTGTCCCAGCTTCCCAGAGGATGGGAACTTCCATTTCGATGGACTGCGCGTTCAATAACTCCTGGAACGGATGCAGAGCTTCTTTCGATGCAATGTCTCCATCGATTTCATCGTGCACGGGAAAGCGCATGGTCAGATCCAGAGCCTTCCTCTGGCGATACGTCTCCAGAAGTTTGATCTTCATAATGTCTGCAGCTGTGCCCTGTTGCACCCTGTTTAAACCCATGTAGTACCGTTGCTTGTCTTCTTTTAGTTTGAACTCTAAAATTTCTTCCTCGGTTCGGGTCACACCCATCTGATTTTTCCACTCCCATTCCGTGGGCATGATCTCGAAACGAGATCTCCTCCCGAGGATCGTCTTCGCAAAGCCAACCTTTCTAACTTTTTCCGCTACTTTCCGGATCAGGAGTTTTGCTTCGGGAAACTCACGGTCATAATCGTCCACGATTTCCTGACCTTTTTTCACGTCCACTCCGCACATCGTCGCTACTTTGTCTGCTCCGCCCCCATAGAGCTTGCAGAAATTCACGTTTTTTGCGAAGGGACGGCTTAGCCCTGTCCAGTTCACAATCATGTCATGGAAATCCGTGCTCGGATTTTCCTGGTACGCTCGGGCTAAGCGGGAACGGTGCAGCGCTACTGCCGCGTAATGCGCGAAGAGCCGGAACTCGATCTGGGAAGCGTCCGCGCTCACCCAGACTCTGCCCGGAGGAGGTATAAACAACTGGCGGATGGGCCATCTCTGCAGGAGCAGGGGCTGCTTGCTTTTCTTACTGACCTGCTGAATGTTGACGCCGATACCGTTCTTGTCCGCTGAAGAAGAATAACGGCCGGTTACCGTACCCTTCTCCCCCCGGACTTGGTGGAGCGAGTATCGGAGTAAACCGTGTTTGTTTATTTTGTCGAGGTAGCCGTCCAGAAATTTGTTCTTGAGTGAGGCCAGTTGACGGGCTTCGAGCGCGAGCCTTGCCACGGGGTCCTCTACTGTCATCAGAAATTCCTCGGGGAAACTGGGGCAGCCATCGGGATGCGCGTCCGTAGCCTCCGTCCTTGGGAATGTTAGCTTCAGTTTGTTAAACAGCCGCTCCATGTCTTTCCAGGATCCGGGATCGATACGCATGCCCGTATCCTGAAAAATCTGGAGTACCCGCTTCTCCCATTCGCTCTGGACTTCAGTCCTCCACCGTAGCAGAGTCGGGATATCGAGGTATGCCCCGTTCCGCTCCATCTCGCAAGTCGCATAAACGAGATCGTCTTCGAGCTTTAAAACTCTTCCCAGATCTTCATCCGCGATCCGGGGGCTGTAGACTTCATTTAATTTCCAGGCTAACTCCGCGTCTTCTATAGCGATTGAGGACGCCAAATTCGCGGGCATGAGATAAATCTCGGCGTGGTTTGCCTCGATCCGGTTAATTCCGAATTCCTGCTTTACGAGCAGATCCATGTTGATCTGGAATCGGCGATCATCGAGCAGCGCAGCCTGGTGGAAAACGTCGCGCATCCTGCAGCCCTGCTCTTCAAGATTCACGCCAAACATGTTCATGGTATGCACTTCATGCTTTGCGTTTGCGACCACAAGTTGCTTGTTTCTTAATTCGTGTTTCGCCCACCGCTGGACTTGTTCCAATGGATAATTACCGCCTCCGGGATGACGGAAAGGAATATATCCCTTCGTTCCATCGGGCAAGTAATAGCTGATTCCCACCAGAGATCGATCGAAGAGATCCCGCTCCACCGTGGTTTCCGTATCAAATCCGAGGCTCTCTATCCTGCTTAACTCGGGCAGGGGAGGAAGTGAGCTTCCGATTTCTGGAGTCGCAGTCATTTCAAACTCAAGACTTTTTTGCATGGCTTCTCATTAAATCCTCAAGAGTCACGGCCATCCACCTAGACACTCTTGCGCACCTGAGTAAATCCGCTTTCCTGCTGTGCAGAGACGGCGCTCTTTTCACGATATCCAACTCCGTGTATTTTATGTCCAAACCCCGAGTCCGGACCACGGCGAAACCAGCGTATGGTATTTTTTCTTCAACGTATTTTCGAGCCGGCACTTCGATAGATTCGGGCACAACCACGTAAAAATGATTTGGCGCACCGAACCAGTAATCGCGGGGAATCTTGTGCTTTGGTTTCTGGATCTCCCGCCTGAGATCCGACATGGACTGTTTTATTTCCCACTCGTATTCTTTCCGGGCCATGCTCATTGTCCAGACATCGTGCGCCTGGAACGATGGTTCCACCGTGACCATGATATGCCGAAGTTTTAAGATGGCGTGCGTAACAACTGCGGATTTGATTGGTAACGCATTCGAATTCATTGCCTCTTGTCTCCAGAATGGTACGCACTACTACAAGCTGGCCAGAGGGGAGCGTGTAGACTCTGGAATCCCACTGATCTTTAAAAAATTCATTTCTTATCAACCCGGACAGATACGTCTTCAGAGGTTTGTTCATCGGCGAATAGGTCCATTTGCAATTTTATTTTATGCGTGTGCCAAAGGTGAGAAAGCATGCCTCTTTCCGTTTTTGTTATCGCAGAACATGCCTTTGGGCCTTTGGACAATTGGCATCCAAAGGCCCGAGGCTTTCCACCGTAGGGCGGGTACAGGGGCACGTAAAGTGATTCTCTTTCCATTTAAAACGCTTCTTTTTCACCTGCCGGAGTTTCGGTTGCATCGTGGATATCGTCATCGTCGAGATCAGTCGGGAGAACGATTTCCTTGACGGAGTTGTATTGCGCCTTGGTGAGTTTTACTTCATCTGCTGTTACCAGTCTTTTGAACTTCATGACTGGCGCAAAAAAAGTTCCCTTGTCCATCGGCTTGTCTACCACGGTAAGTTCATAGACCTGCGTGTACGCATTCATGCCCTTCTGGTTAATCCAGGTCCACCAGTCTTTGCCGTTCGGGATTGTCGCCGACTTAAAGGAAAAGATCATGACCTTCAGCTCGGGGAGAACGCTCACCGCGAAATTCATAAACTTGGTGCAGCGCGGGGGCTTGTTTTCTTTCCTGTCAAAATCGTAATTCGGGCAGGTGCGGCAAGTCGGGGAAAGCTCGCCACCGTTAATTCCGTTGAAGGACCGGCAAAGGATCTTTCCCTGTTGCGGCGATCCCTTTTCGCCGAAAAGAATCTGGGAACGCGAGTACATGAGGGGGATAACTTCTACCTTGTCCCCAACAACTGTGCGCTCCAGGCTGTTGAAAATCTGACCGTCCGAGATGCCTTCAATGAACTTGTCACCTTTACTTCTCTGCCGCTCCGGAGACATGGATTGGCATATTTTAAGCCGAGGCGGATTAAATTCTTCGGCTCCGCCCTTTTCCATGCCCGCGTTTCCGACTTCATCCTTCAAGTAATCAGGTATCGCCAGAGACTGCGGCTTTACCTTTTCTATTTCTTTTGCCATTTCTATTTCTCCTCTGGCCTTTCGGCAATGGATCCGTGCTTTTATTTACGACAACGTACACTCGTTTTAAGAAAAACCGTTACTCCGGGCGGAACTTCATCGTCTTTCCCGGCTTCGAGCTTGCTCTTGACCAACATATTAAGAGACTGCCAGATCACAGACCGCAGGTAGCGATAGTCCGGGTGCTCGTCGATCCATTGATTGATTACTTCCCGATCTGTCACCGTGGTATGCGGCTCGATCTGCGTGTAGATAAGCGTTCCCGATTTGGCTCTCATCGAGGTTACACCGTTGGCCTCTAGGAAATCCGTAATTACTTTGTTGATGGCTTCGTATTCCACATTCAAATCTTTCAACTCCAGTTGAAGTTCATCATATCTCTTGTTCATTGCTTCGAGCGTGGAAAACAATTCAGGTGGTTCCAGGGAGTTGAATGCCGCTTTCAAGTTATCGATGCGCTCCATATACTTCGGATCGCCGTCGTTTTCACCGGGAAGAGGATCGAGTCTACCCTTTAGTTTTTCCCACTTCGACTTAGCCATCTATTCCTCCTCAAGCGCTTTCTTCCATGCCGCTGTTGTCCAGTTCGCAAGATCATCCATCTGCCGTAATGCCTTGACCACGGTATGATCTATGGTTTTCTGCCCGTCCGGTCCCGTGGCAAGAACATCGACATAGAGAACATTTTTCAACTGGCCCGGGCCATGCGCCCTTTCCTCGCTCTGGAGTCTGCGCGTAAGCGAATAATCATGTGAAAGATAGACAACCACATCCGCCGCGATCAGATTCAAGCCAAATCCGCCAGCCTGGGGCTGCGCGGCGAGGAGTGCAGGCTCTCTGTTGTCGAGCTTTGAAAAACGTTCCCGGGCTTCGTCACGTTCCGCTTTTTTCTGACCGTAGAGCCGATATGTGGGAAGCGGCGTAAATGGGTGCGCTGGATCCGGGGCATGTGTTTCTGCGTTTGCTCCGCACTTCACGCAGAAATTGTGGAGGTTCGCCGCTACTCTCTCGATTTCGGGACGGAACCTGCACCAGACAATTATTTTTCTCTCCGGATTCTCTTCGAGTCGAGCTAGAACAAAAGTGCGGAGCCAATCCAATTTCTCCCAGCTTACCTCTCTGGCCTTCGGCTGATTCAGCGGTTTCCCTTCCTCTGGTTCATCTTCATCATCGAGAAATCCACCGAGAAATCCGGAAGTGATCTGGGATAGCCGCATAACTTTTACCCCGGCCTGACTCGCCATAGACGGATTCTCGTCCATCCAGACCACGCATTCATCCCGCATCTGTTTATACATTTTCCAGGTTGCGGGGCTGAGCTTAACCTCGAAATGGGTTTTGATCTTCTCCGGGAGATCGAGACAGTCTTTTTGTTCGCGCCGTACTACGTGTGGAGCAAGCAGAGCTTGCAGGTAATCCAGGCGCTTGTACCGTAAAATCTTCGGGAATGGCTTCATCCGCATATCGCAGAAGTTAAACCGGAAAGAATAAAAATTGGGGAAGGGAAGAATCGTTGTCGAGAGAAAATGCACTTGCGACCAGAGATCGAGCGGGCTATTTCCCACTGGCGTACCGTTTAAGATAATCCTGCGGCTGGCCAGCGCGCCGAGTTCGAAACATGCCTTGGTCTGCTCCGCTTTGTGATTCTTGATGAAAGAAGATTCGTCGAGGACCATGAGGAATTTCCGGCGAGCCAGCATTTCCTTGAGCTTCGTCCTATGGCTTTCCATGCGGATAAATTCGTAATTGGTGACGAGGAAATTAAGACGGTTCTGACCGGGATCCGCCCAGATGACTTTCTCCGGATTATGATACTCAAGGACGAGACTGGGAACCCAGCTATGCTTCTTTATCTCTCCCAGTTCCGGATCCTCATCGATCCAGACGCCGCGCACCGCAGCTGGAGTGATTACGACCACGGTATCGATTTTTCCGCTGTCGTAGAGCAGGCACGCGGAATCGATCACGCATTTTGTTTTCCCGAGGCGCATCTCCCAGAATAAACCGTAGAAGGGAACATCCTGAATCTTTGCCGTATCCTCTTCCTGATGGCGATAGGGAAGAACTTTAAATTTCCATTTATTTTGAGCGACTAAATTTGCTCCATTGCTCATTTTCCGGGTACATCCCCCCGTCTCGGATAACCGGCCGTATTTTCCTGTCGTAGCACTTCCATGCCCATCTATTTTCGTCGCTTAACCAAATTGCCTTGTGCTTACAGACATAACATTTTCCGCAGCGACTGCAGATGTAAAGGAATTCACCCGTGGTGAAATCCGTTTCTCGGCAGTTATGTTTCACCGTGGATTTGGCAGTCCTCTGGGGATTGCTCCGGGTCCTCCTGCCGTGGACTTCTTAGGCTCCATAACTTTCTGCACAACCTGGAGCTGCTCAATGTCAAAGTACTGAGGCTCGGCTGGCTTTCCATCTTTATCGAGCGCCTGAGGCTGCACTCCATACCTTACGCAGCCGTTGACGTATGTGGTTACTGAGGTAGCTATTCCTTCAAAGCCTGTAATACGATCCCGTACTTTGTCACCGAGCTTCATTTTCGTTTTCTCCTATGGAACTCTTAGCCTGATTTTGTCCCCGTCTTTCTCGATCAACTGATTCGAGTTAAGCCTGGAAATGTGGTTGACCATGCTCCGTTCACCGTACCCCGCCAGCGTCTTCAACTGCACGCGGGTACACTCACCCCGCTCTAACAGGATATCGATCAACTTCGCTGGTCCTTTGCCGAGTTTCTGCTTCCACTGCTCAAAAACCGCAGAATGCGCGGCTCCGCCACTGGTGGATACCGCCGACAATTCGCCGAACAAAGCCTGCATCGCTTTAAACTGCGGTTCGAGGATCTTGCGCAGATTCGCAATGATCGACTCCGCAGCCGACAGCTTTTTCCGGAGATCCGCGATCTGTTCCATGCGCTGGTGATCGAGGGCATGGTCAACAAATCGTCCTTGCGCATCGTCCGTTTCCAGTACTTTCCTTAAATCTATGTCAGATTGATATAAAGTCTTTATCGGCTTCCGGCCGGTCTCTTTGAACACGGGCGGGCGCTTGAGTGTCTTCTCGAATTGCTTCACGAATTCGCCAACATCGGAGAGCTGCACCTGCTTCGAGGCTTGCCCAACTCTGCGCGTCTCTCCGGGGTGGAACGTCTTTCTCCTCCGGAATTGTATCTGCGTGAATTCCTTCATCCACTGGGGAGACCAAAACCAGGCGCTACCGTTCTCTAATCCGGTCAGCGAATCTACGAATTTTGTAGCGACTTTCTTCGATTCCGTTTCATGAACGACTTCCGCGATCCAGTCCGCAGCGGCAGTTCTATCGTGCTTGCCGATACACCTGAGCGCGATCAGATTCTCGCACTGTGTCAGAACATCCTTATTGATAGTAGCGAACCGCTGGCTAATCAGGGTCAAGCCATAGCCCTTGTTCCGGCCCAGCCTGCCTAAACGGTCCACCGCAGCGAGACTGCGCTTTTGCTCGCCCAGAGGACGCTGGGGCACCAGCTCCGGAGCTTCCTCTAAGAAGATGTGGCGGGTGCCACTTGGATTAAGTTCCATGAGCCGATCACAGAAATCGGTTACGAATTTTCTGACCGTGTTCTTTGACTCACTCGACATGTCGATGATGCAGCAAACGTTCTGTTCGAGGATGGCATCGGCAAGTTTCGCGCCTTCCGCTTTCTCCAATGGGATATCGGCGTGTTGCCCTCCGATAATCACGATGGGATATCCGCCCGGAGTTCCATCCGGATTACAGCGTAAACCCCACCAAACTCCCACGGGATCTATGCAAATCCAGGGCAGGCCCGCCTCGCACATTTCTTCTGCTATATCGGTGGCCGCAACGGTTTTACCGGATCCACGGATGCCGATTAGTGCCGTGGTATGCACCTGATAGTCGAGAGGAAGATTGAATTTTCTACCGCTTAAAAGAGTTCCTATTTCGAGGTGATCTTTCATGGCGTCCCTTTTTCGAGACGCAGATACGGTTGGAAATTATCATCGGAGGTGATTACGCCTTTAATCGGCGTATCGTCTTTTTCTCCCAGCACATCCTGCATGCGTGCCAGTTCGAGATCGTTTTCCGGAGTCAGGATCAGAAAACGTGCGTGTTTAAAGATTCTTGTTTCGAGTTTCATTCCTCGTCTCCGTATATTAAGAAATGCTCTATTAAATCCTTACAATCTTCTTTAAATGCTTTCGGCGCGAATACGAGCAAGACGAGCGCCATGACGCAGAAAAGAATCAATCGGAGAGGAAGCGTGATGTACCACCAGATTTTTAACATCTTTATTCCTTCGCTGTCCCCTGAGCTATTGCGCCATCTTCCATAATTATGCATGGTCTGCCGTGGCCCTCCTCTACGCGCTCGATCCAGATCTGATAGTCTTCAAGGGCAGCAAACTCCGCGAGCTGCTTTAGACTTGCTTCATCGAGGAGCGAACCGTCTTTCACTCTCAGGACCTTGAGCTTGGGGTTAGCCGCGATTGCAATGGCTACGGAGATCCGGAGCTGCTCTGCAGAGCTTGCATTTACGAGGGGCAACTCGTTATAGATTACTTCGCCTTCCCCGAAGGACAATCCCTCAACTGGCATCTTCGCCGAGGAGATTGCCTTGTTCTTTTCCTCGGTCCTGTCTTCTATGGCCTTTGTCAGTGCTGCAGCCTTCTCTTTAAGTTTTGCGGCTTCTTCTTCGAGGCGAAGTAACTGCTGTTTACTGGAGACCTTGCGGTTCGTGACCTGCGCTTTCTCGATCGAGGCGCGGATCTCCACCGTGGATTCGGGAGCAGGCATAACCACATTCAGTTTCTTTGCGTCTTCCTCGGCTTGCTTCTCTATTTCATCGGCTTTCGCAATGTATTCCTTGGCTATTTCTTCCAGTTGACTAGCTTCCCGCTGTTTCGCTCCAGCCTGGAGTCTCAGCGATTTGGCTTTCTTAAAACAATCGTCATTCGCAATTCGATCTGCTTCGAGTCGCGCCTTTTTCTTTTCCAGT
>Ga0265334_10001580_pt1 | contig 10967 bp, 15 predicted proteins | sample 42023metaG_FD_192442 | JGI IMG/M metagenome (GOLD analysis project Ga0265334, IMG submission 192442) | Rhizosphere microbial communities from Carex aquatilis grown in University of Washington, Seatle, WA, United States - 4-20-23 metaG | ecosystem: Host-associated > Plants > Roots > Rhizosphere...
TTAACATCGCCATTGCCAACCAGTAGAGTATCGGGCGACAGTTTGTCACGCAGTTCGCGGGCTTGGCCAATCAATGCCCAATCGGCTGGGACTTTGGATAGTTCCTTGGCGGTCCGGCCGTGAATACTTAACATGTTAAGTTTTTTAGCTAGAAGGAATTCTATCCAGTCCATATCGACCGAGTCAAAACCAACCCTGGTTTTAACGCTGACCGGAAAATCCTTGCCCGCCGCTCGTTGCGTAGTGTCAATGATTTCGCCGGCTAGTTCCCTATTTTTTATCAATGCCGCGCAGGCACCGTTTTTGATAACCGTTTTGACCGGACAGCCCATATTCAGGTCCACTCCAGCAAAGCCCATTTTCTTTAAATCCTTGGTGACTTTATAAAAATTGTCAGGCTTCAGTCCCCATAGCTGGGCTATAATGGGCTGCTCCTTTTTATCGAACCGTAGTTTGGGCAGGAGTTTTTCCCTGCCCGGGCTTTGCAGGCCATCAACGTTCACGAATTCGGTAAAGAATAAATCCGGCCTGGCGCAGTCCGCCACTATTTGCCGGAAGACCGTGTCAGTGACGTCGTCCATCGGTGCCAAAATAAAAAACGGCCTCTCTAGCCCTTCCAGAAAACTCATAGTCTTATTCTACTTTAAGTCTGGCGGTTCGTTTTCATAACCAGGTAGCGCTCTAAGCCCCGAGCTTTTAGCTCCGTATTTCCTGGCGGTGGGCCTATCCTTCGGCAGTGGCGTATTCGGCCTTTTAGGTGGTGGTGTTTCTGTCCGTAGCTGAGCGAGTCTAGTTTGCTCGCTTATTTCAACTTCATCGGCAGTCTGCGGCGGGTAAAGACCTTGCTTGGCCAGTTCTGCGCGAATTTGGGGATCGGTTTTACCGGATGATTTTGCGGCCTCTCGTTCCCAGGCGTCAATATATTCTTGCTCAGCGGCAGTCAGAGCCCGGGCGATTTCTTGCGGTGGCCCAAAACTCACAGGTTCTCTAGCAGTTTGCCTACTGGCCTGACTTTCGCGAACCAGTTCCAATACACGGTCGGCGGGTTCAACAGCCTGATCGATTAGATCAATCTTTTCTGGAATTAGTGGTCGTCCTTCTGGATTAGCGCCCATATATCTATTCTATCAAGATTTGAGGGCTTGCCTGATGCGTTCCGGCGGCGGCAGTTTGGTATCAATTCCCTTCAGAGCTTCGGCCGCATCTTGCACAGAATAGCCGAGGGCCACCAAGCCCTGCAGAGCCTCGTCGTTAGGATTAGCGTTGTTTGTCAAAAAATCCGTGGCAGTGTCCGAAGCGGCTAGGCCAACCTTGTCTTTAAGGTCCACAATTACCCGCTCGGCCACTCGTTTACCGACGCCGCCGGCACCAGTAATGAACTTCGTGTCGCCGCCGGCAATCGCCGTGCGGACTTGTTCGGAATTAGCTAAGCTCATAATCGCCATTGCCATTTTTGGCCCGACGCCATTGACGCTCAGCAATTGTTCGAACAGGAATTTCGTTTCCGGACGCCTGAATCCGAACAGGTCGTGGGCATTCTCGCGGATGTGCTCATGAATATAAAGTTTGGCCGATGAACCGACAGCCAACGCGCCGAAATCCTCAAACGTAACGTAGACTCCATAACCAACGCCATCGATTTCCAGAATTATAAGGTCGCCGACCTTTTCGCTGACTTTGCCGGACAGTGAGGCTATCATGGCTTCATTTTACCTTAACTGACTGGGAATGACAGATGGCAGCGGCTAGAGCGTCGGCACAATCATCCGGTTTTGGTATTTGCTTCAAACCCAGCATTACGCGCACCATTTCCTGCATTTGCTTCTTATCGGCCCGGCCATAGCCCGTCAAAGCCTGCTTGATCTGCAAGGGCGTATATTCGGCAATTTTCAGACCGGCTTGTTTGCCGGCTAGCAATACAACGCCGCGGGCTTGAGCAACCGTCATGGCAGTGGTGACGTTTTGGGCGAAAAATAATTTTTCGACGGCCATTTCGTCCGGCTTGGCCTCGGCGATGATATCGGTCAATTCTTCGAAGATGGTTTGCAGGCGTACTGCGTCATCTTCTTTGACTGGCGTGCGAATCACGCCGCCATCAATTAGCTGAAGTTTGCCGGCCCGGACCTCGACAATCCCAAAGCCCAAGATGCCTGTGCCGGGATCAATGCCGATAATTCTCATTTAAGATACTCTATTTTACCCGCCTCCACTACAATCACTTGCCCATCGCGCAAAGTGTAGTATTTAAGATTTTTTGCCTTAAGTTTTTGGGCCATTTGATCTGCTTCCTTGCCCCACCAGTCAGATTTATAGTGGGGCACGACATAAAAAGGCACGAGGCTAAGACCTTTCCAGATTATTTTTTTTTCGTAGTGTTTCGGTATAGTTTTTGGATAATCTCCGTGCTCACTGCCCCTTAGGCTCGGCGTAGCAACAATAGCTCCAGCACTTGATCCGCCATAGGCTAGAGAATTGTTCGCCAGCATTTTCGGTAATATTTTATCAAGGCCACTCTGGGCCATGGCGCGGCGCAGGATAAATGAATTTCCACCAGCGGCAAATACGCCGCCAAAATCTTTTATCCAATCTTCCAGCTTATCGGCTTTGCCGAAAAAATCTCGCAGATCTAGTTCGTGAACGTCGAAGCCGAGCTGTCTGAACTGGTGTTTGTGCTCCTGGAGTTTCTCGGAACGATCATCAATCGTCCAATCGTCCTTAGCGTTTTCGATAAAGGCCAGTTTATTATTGTCGCCGACCAACTCGATGAAAGCTTCTGGATATTTACCTAGGTTTTCGCTTGATAAGAATAATCTCATGGCTAGACCTGTACGCCTTCGTCGATATCAAAGTTAGTGTGCGTGGCTACGACTTCATCGATGTCTTCCAGGGCATTCATAAGATTCATGACTTTACGGGCGGTTTCGCTATCGGAAACTTTAATAACATCGTTGGGCACGTAGGTCAGCTCGGCGTCTTCGACTTCTCGCCCCGTAGCGATCAGCCCGTCGCGGACTTTAGCCAACTCGGTTGGAGCCGTATGAACGACAGTTTCACTGGTTTCTGGTTCTTCATAAACATCTTCGGCGCCAGCTTCAATGGACGCTAACTCCAAATCTTCCCCCAGACCTTTCAGGCGAATCACGCCTTTGCGGCTAAACTGGAAAGCCACGCTACCAGCACCGGCCAAACTACCGCCGTTCTTGGAAAAGGCCGAACGAACTTCGGGATATGTACGGTTTTTATTATCAGTGGCTACTTCTACCAAAACAGCTACGCCGCCCGGACCATAGCCCTCGTACAGATTCTCCTCCAAAGCGACAGCTGATTTATCCGCCGCGCGGGCTATCGAACGCTCTATATTAATATTCGGCATGCTGGCCTTCTTGGCCTTTTCGATCACCATGGCCAACGAGGAATTAGTCGCCGGGTCGGTGCCGGCCCGTGCGGCGATAGCGATTTGGTTGCCAAGTTTTGTAAACATGGCGCCGCGCCTGGCGTCGTTGATGCCTTTTTGGCGCTTGATGGTTGACCACTTGCTATGACCACTCATACCCCTATTTTAGCACTTTTAAGGTGTTAATCAGGTATTTCCGGATAACTCATAGTATTGACTAATAATGGTGCTTATGCTAGAATATGCGAATCCTGTGAGGTGATGCGCTACTTTCGTAGCCCGCTCCCTCGCCGGAGCACCTCATTTGCTATCGTTCCCGCGTCGAAAGGACACTTCCGTGTCGAGGATTATCCCGCAAGGGCCCAAGCGCATCCTCGCGCTGGGCTTCGTCATCTTCGTCCTCTGCTTCGGAGCGCTCGCTCTCGCAGCGTCCGGCCATGCCGCAACGCCCGAGTCGGGCACATACCCGCTGACCGCGACCATCCAGTGGCCACTCCCGGGTAAGAGCGTCACGGTCAAGGCCATCGTCACGGTGACGAACAACTCGAAGACGTTGCGCTTCGCGCCGCTTTTCTTCCTTGACAGGGCTGCGACGTTGGTCCGCAGTTCCAGCCCCACCACCACGGCCATATCGAAGCTGACGGGTGAGCCACAGACCGTCTGGGCCGTGCCCAAGCTCAAACCCGGGCAGTCCGCGACGTTCACGGTGTGGTACAAGCGGGAAGTCGACTTCCCTGCCGCCACCGACCCTTCCGGGTACACGTACCCGCCAGCGGTTTCGTGGATTGGCGGCGGCTACTCGTTGTCGTTCTCGCTGTACGACAGCTACTACAAGATCACGACCATCTACGACATGGGCACCAACGTCGACTTCTGCTCGTCGTACTGCGGTCCATAAGGCAAGTGAGGAATGGGCGGTCTCCGGACCGCCCATTTTCTTTATTTAAATACGGGCGAAGTCAGCCGGTTTTTTATTTTTAATATGTTTGTGGGCGACGAGAATAATCACTAATACAGCAATATAAAAAACTAGCATGTAGGTCACGCTAATTGATAGATGCATTAAGACTGACGGGATTGATGCCAACAAGTGGACAATATCCAGCATGTATGTCAGTAGCAACCGAGCCGGCAAGGCGAACCAACCGGCAACCTGAGGGATAAGCATACCGGCCGTACCGGCGACGGCGGCCAACAACATGGCGACCGGGACTAGTGGCACAATTAGAACATTGGCTAGTAGCGCTACCAGCGACAGCTGGTTGAAACTGAGCATAATTATTGGCAGGGTCATCAGCTCGGCGCTCAACGTTTCAATCAATACGCTCGTTAAAATTTTCGGCGATTTTTTGAACAGCCGCGCCTGGATGACCGGAGCGATAATCATGACGCCAAAGAATGCCAGGAAGGACAAATACCAGCTCATGTCGCCCCAAACGTAAAACGGATTTATCAAACCCGTCAAGGCGGCCGCGAAGCTGATGAGCACTGCCGGTTTGACGCGGCGACCGTAATACCAAGCCCAGAGGCTGAGGGTACTAACCAAAGCCGCCCGCACGATTGAAGCGCTGAAGCCCGTTATGGTGACAAAGGTTCCAATCAAAGCCAGCGAGACGGCTAACTGTTGGTATTTTGAGCGTAGCCTTAGGCGCTGGACGCCGCGGATTAGAATTGTCAGATTGTAGCCGCTGACCGCCACGATGTGGACTAGGCCAACAGCTACCAGCTCCGCTGAGACTAGGGCTGGCAAATTGATCCGTTGGCCAATCAACAGCCCCATACCGAAGCTGGATTGCGGCTCTGGCAAGGCGTTCTGCATGCCGGCTGAAAAACGGCGCGACAAATCATTAAACCAACTATGCCCAACTTGAACGACCGCCAGTTGAGCATAAGCTATCCGCGCCTGGTTGGAACCGCGCATTGGATAGAGCTTGCCGCTGGCTCTAATAACGTCCCCGCGGTAAACCATATGCACACCAAAACCGCTAATTTTAAATGACCCGGCTAGCGGCTGTTGGCTTGGAATAGTCTCGGCCTTGCCAGCCGTGAATTCCATCTGGTTGCCGCTCGAATAGACCGAATCACTAGTTGCGGTAGCTTGGATAATTACCTGCTGGCCAGATAAACTCCGAAGCTCGCCAAGTTTCTGCGCGTAAATTGTTCCCCGCCATAGACCAACACCCAGGCCGAGCAATATGACCAGAAGTAGAGCAGTCGGGCCTTTGCGTTTCAGCAAAATCAGCAGTGGACAAAAAATGAATAGCCAGTCGGCGGGCAGAAAAGAGACTGCGCGGGCTAAGCCCAGCCCGGCTAAAGCGGATAGACAGCCAGCGGTAATTAAAGTCGTCCGCCGAAATCTGCGCATAAATCCATCATGACAAAAAACGAGTAATAAATTAATTGCTTACGTTTGCTTTTTTAGGCAAAAAACAGATAATATAAGGTGTTAATCCCAGCGAGCGGGCCCATAGCTCAGCCTGGTTAGAGCAGAGGCCTTTTAAGCCTCGTGTCGTGGGTTCAAATCCCACTGGGCCCTCCAAAAGATGACTAAGAACACAAAGCTCCTCGGTACGTTATCGCTACTGGAAGTACTAATCGTTATTGCTTTCGGTTTAGTTTCTAAAGCCTCGGAAAATATTTATTCAAATAGTCTTAGCTACCGGCGCATTTCTCTAGCGCTTATCGCTATAATCATCAGCTTCCTGGCCGTTCTCAGCACAATTATCTGGTTATCGCTCCAGGAGGCAAAAGCTCATCCGCGTAAAAAATATTATCCGGTGATTGCTGCTTTTGCCATAAGTATTTTGGCGTCGGTAATTTGGATGGTTATATATACTCAGCCGACGTGCGGCTGCGGAGCTTAGTGCTTCTTGGCGTGTTTGTAGCTGTGTGTCCAAACTAACAGCAGACTAAGTAAACTACCGAAGCCAATGACTCCAGCCTGAATTTTGGTTAGCTCATTCCAAGCGCTAGAGTCAGTGACATTGAAGCTGGTGCTGGAGGTCAGCAGTGGTCCAAGCGACAATGCCAGCAGGCCGCCGCCGGCCAGCGCGGCAATTAGCTGAAAGAAGAACATCGGGCCGCGAGCATGCCCATGCCGGCTGAGCAAAAGAGTCAGTAGGAACGGGACCAGCACAAGAATTGCTCCAAGCGTATCATTGGCAATTGAAAGGTGAGTTTCACTTAGCAGGTGCTTCAAGTCGCCAATTACCGAAGTGCTCAAAACAAAACCAACACAAAGCGCCAAGAAACCAAGCGCCGCGTTGCTTTTCAGAAAATAAGTTATGACCAATGGCCCGAAAACCATTATTGCCAGCAATATATCAGGCATAAGCACATTCTAACAGTAAATTGTCGAGTCGTTAACGGGGGTTATGCGCCGACACGGTCTTTGCGACGACGGGCTTTGGCGTTTTGTTCGACATACTCGATGATTTTTTGCGCTACGTTGCGGCCGGTGACTTGCTCTATGGCAAAACCGGGGCTAGAGTTCACTTCGAGGACCAACGGACCGCGCTTAGAGCGCACCATATCCACACCGCAGATGGACAATCCCATCGCTTTAGCGGCCTTAATGGCTATGCGCTTTTCTTCGTCAGTCAACTTCACGATGGAACCCGTACCACCTTGGTGCAGGTTGGAGCGGAATTCTTCCTCAGAACTAGAGCTTTGGCGCTTCATAGAGGCCACTACCTTGCCGCCAACCACAAAGGCTCGAATGTCAGTACCGGCGGCTTCCTCAATATATTCTTGGAGCAAGATGTTAGTGCCTTCTTCTTCCATTATGTAAAACCCTTGAAGCACCGAACGGGCGGCTTTGCGAGTCTCTGCCAAGACTACGCCTCGGCCATGCGTACCGCGAGCCAGCTTGATAATAATCGGCGGTCCGCCAAGTTCTTCGACCAGCTTATCGATTTCATCCAGGTTTAACATGCCTCTTGAAAAAATCGTTTTAGGAATGCCAATACCAGCCCGAGCTAGCAGCTGGGTGGCTCGCAGTTTATCGCGCGAGCGGACAATCGCAATCGAGCTGGCCGCAGTAAAAACGCCTTGCATTTCAAACTGGCGGACAATGGCAGAGCCGTAGCGGGTGTAGCTTGAAGCTATACGCGGGATAATCGCGTCAAAACCTTTTAGCTCCCGGCCGTCATAAGTAAGCACTGGGTTGTTCTGCTCTATTTTCGCCTCGCAACGGACATAGTTAATAATTTCGACTTCGTGGCCCCGCTTTATGGCCTCCTCCTTCAGTCGTTTGGTCGAGTAGTTTCCCGGGCCTTTAGATAAGATGGCGATTCTCATAATGCTTACTTTACCTCGTAACGATACTGCTCGCCTTCATTAGCGTCAACCAAAAAACCATGCTCACGCAAAAAACTACGGCCTATTAAAATACCCTTCTTCATTAGGGTTCGGTCAGCCAGGCTGACTTGGATCGGATACTGGACGCCACGGATGACGACCATTGTGGGGATGACGTAGCGTAGCGAGATCGCGCCGTTGCTACTGCGCACATCCCGCAGTTCAAAATCTGTCACGCGAACTTCAGGCTCGGTACCGTAGGGTATGAAGCTAACAGCTTTTTTTCCAGTCGGCAAAACTACTTCTTTTATGTGGGTAGCATGAACCGAGCCGCTAGTAGCGCCAGTATCGATTTTGGCGACAACGCCAGAAAGCCCCAAATCGGGGAAGCTGACTTTTTCAAATGCGCCTATGGTTTTCTTCATAATTACATATTAGATTTTTGCTGAGCTACAATACCATAATTTATTACTATTATCAATAGGGGTGACCGCTTTAGCGACCACCGGGCCTGGTCATTGGCTTAAATTGTTTTCAACCTGGGAAGTCTTTTGCTCTAATTGTTTTTTATGGACGTCAGAAACGTGCCTGTAGCCGAACCATAAGACGACGCCCAGGACGATTATGATCATCACGAGCATTGGGACAAACCCAGCCTGATATTCTGACCGGTTAGGCCAGAATATATGACGAGTCCGAGTTTGCCGTCTTCTAGAGACCAAGCAAACTCGGCGCGAAGCTATATTCTTTATTTTAAGCATGACCGCCTTTATTATGACATCTCACTCAGTTTTTTGAACTTGGATTTTAGCTGAAAATGCCGCGGCGGCCTTCGCTCACGCGGAGCTTCTCGAGCAGTTCTTTTTGGTCAGCCGATAACTTAGTCGGCGTATCGACTACGACGGTTACGATATGGGCGCCGCGGCTGGACTTGTTCAAATGCGGCACGCCGTGGCCAGATAATTTAAAATCTGTGCCGGATTGGGTGCCGGCAGGCACTTTCATATGGACATTCCCATCAACCGTTTGGACGTCGATTTCAGTTCCCAGCGCCGCTTCGACCATGTTGATGTGCTCAGTCGATAAAATCAAATCGCCCTCACGCGTAAACTTTTTGTGCGGGTTGACCTTAACATTGACATACAGGTCGCCCTTGGGCCCGCTGGCTACGGCTTCGCCGTGCTCACGCAAGCGGATGGTCGCGCCGTCATCAATACCGGCCGGAATCTTAAGCTTGACCAGCTGGTCTTTGCGGTGCGTGCCTTTGCCACGACAGACACTGCATGGCTTTTCCGGGACTTTACCGCGGCCTTTGCAGGTCGAGCAGACGGCCGTTTGGCGGATGTTGCCGAAGACAGTGCGCATCTCATTGGTGACATTGCCCGCGCCGTGGCAGACCGGGCAGGTCTTCAGTTCATAGCCCGGCTCGGCGCCGGAACCTTTGCAGTGTTCGCAAACGTCTTCCATGTTGAGCCTAAGTTCAACCTCGGTTCCAAAAACTGCCTGTTCAAAAGAGACTTCGATGTCAGTTTCAATATCCCGACCGCGGTTACCGCGCGCTCTTCGACTGGCGCCCATATCGCCGCCGAAAAAACTACCGAAAATATCACCTAGACCAAGATCACCAAAATCAAAATTAATATTTTCGGTGCTGAATCCGCCGAAGCCACCGAATGGATCGCCATCGCTGGCGGCGCTTGTGCCGACGCCAGCGTGACCGAATTGGTCATAGCGTTTGCGTTTAGCTTCGTCTTTTAGAACTTCATAGGCTTCGCTGACTTCCTTGAATTTGGCTTCGTCACCGCCACGGTCTGGGTGGTGCTGGACAGCCAGCCGGCGATAGGCTTTTTTAAGTTCATCTGGTGAAGCGTTCTTAGAAACACCAAGAACTTCGTAGTAATCTCTTTTAGCCATCAAATCCTCTGGTTGGATCAGTAACTTGCCCTGTTAAAATTCCTTCAGCCACATCATTAATTGTGACTCGTAAATCTGAAAGCTCCTCTTCGTTGGGCACAGTTAAACCTACTCCTGCTTCATAGGCTAAAATTTCGTCTCCCAACTCTTCCGTATAATCCTCAGCTCTCAACGCCGTTTTAACATCGACGACTGCCCCATCGTGTTGCCGATGCACTTCGTAGATTTTGTGTAAACTGCCTTCTTCGTCAGTGCCCATTAGTACGAACTGGAAATAGGAGGGCTCGTCCTCTGAATGCACGAAGATTGCTCTTTTTTTTGGAAATGACGATTTCACTTCAATGCCCAGTGTGGCGTTTTCGAGTGCTCGAAGTAGGCCGGAAAGAACCTGCCAGTCGGGCTCAGTTAAACAAATCTCTACTCCGGGAGGTCGCGGGAATAGTCTGGATTCTCCAGGCTCAGCCATTCTTTTGCCTTTCTCGCTTCATGATTTCAGCTTCAATGAATTTGCGATCTTTGGAGACATAGTGGTCTTGAGCATACTTCATACCCAACTTAACTCCTGCGGCCACAGCCGCCGCCGGCAGAAGCACATAGCGCAGGAAGTTAGTCGGTTTCATTTCATTCTCTTACTTCTGCCCGGTCGCGCTGGTTTCCGGTTGTGCTGGTTTAGCTATGTCAACAATTGTTGGAACTTGTGGCATGATTTGGTTGAACAGCTCGTCTGTTAGATTTACTAGCTCTTCGGTATATTTTTGGACGTCCTTAACCGACTTATCCACTTCTGGCATTTTTTCTAATGGGGTTTTGGCGATATTGTGAACCACAGGAATGCGTGCTTTGTTAATCTTTTCAAGCACATTGATGACTTCAGCCTGAGATGGAAAGTTAAACTTTTTCAAATCTTTGATAACGTCGCCCAACGTCTGTGGTTTCTTTTTTCCCCTCAAAGTAACAGTGATTTCTCCTAAATAGTATCTCCTACTTGCTTCTTCTACTTGTTCGCTTAGCAATTTTAGAAGAGCAGACGATAGGTAGTCAGCAAAATTTATGTACAAAAGAGAGCCAGCAAGTTGACTAGCTGCATCCGATTTCGCCGAAAAATCCTTAGCTAGCTGTAAAAGGTTTTGCTTGACCTGTATCTCCTTGTGCTTGTAGGTTCTTGCCATTCTAATCTTTCTTTTTGTCGTCAACGACTTTTTTCCAAAGCAACCATACAACCGCACCTACAATTGTGGCCACAACAAGACCCAACCAAAAGTTGTGGGGCGCTAGCCAGTTGGTAATTGTAACGGCGCCAACAAACACCACCAACCACAGTAGTCCTTCGGCAGAGAAATATTTATTTTTCATCAACCAC
>Ga0265334_10001582_pt1 | contig 10954 bp, 8 predicted proteins | sample 42023metaG_FD_192442 | JGI IMG/M metagenome (GOLD analysis project Ga0265334, IMG submission 192442) | Rhizosphere microbial communities from Carex aquatilis grown in University of Washington, Seatle, WA, United States - 4-20-23 metaG | ecosystem: Host-associated > Plants > Roots > Rhizosphere >...
GACCCGTACTTCCAGGCCGCCCGGCACACCGACCAACCCCGAGACAAAATCACCGCCTGAGAGGGGAAGGACACATCCGTAAGTGCCGTCCTTTTCGCGCCAAGCGAGGAAGCGGGTCTGGGTGGGGATCTGGTCGGGGCGCTTGGGGAAACGGGGATGGCTCCACCATTCCTCATTCATGAAGGTGGCGAGCCCCTGGGCGAAACCCGGGAGTTTGAGTTTGAACACCACGGTGCCCTCGCCGGAGAGGCCAAAGTGCACGCCTTTCCACCAGGTGGCGGGGTCTGCGTTGGAGGCATGGGCGGAGAAAAGCGCGGTCCCGAGTTTTTCGTAACGCCGGAGCGAGAGGGTGCCATTCACCGGGCCGTTCTCGACTGAATAATCCAAACCCGTGAAGGGGCCGGCTTGGTCCCGTCCCTTGGACTTCCGGGTGGGGTTCTGGGGACACGTTTCGGCGTTCGGGTAGGGAACCGGGAACTTGGTGTCCGAAAAATCGCCCTGACCCCGGTAGGTGCGGACCGTGAATTGGGTGACTTCCAACCGGGTCTTGCCGCCCCAGGCCAAGCGACAGCCGGGCCCCTTTTGGCTTGGCTCGAAGGGAATCGGTGTTTTGGAAGGGCGGGTGGGTTTCACGAATGGCTCCTGAGGGGTTTCCAGACGCGGATTATCATATCGAACTGCACGGCCCAACAGAAAACCCAAAGGTTCGCTGAGGTTAATCGGAAACCCTGTCCCACCGGACCTTTATTGGGCGTGAAATAAAAGAACAACGTTTTGACGAATAAGCGCCATTGATTTGCCAAAGTCTATTGTCCTGGGAGGAAGTCTGGAATAGGTTGCACCGTTGTAAACGTTTGTATCGGCCAAAAAGCCAAATCATCAACCACACTTCGGCTTGTCGTACGGCTTGGGACCCTTGGTGGATAACGGTTTAAGGGGACCGGCCGAACCACCGCGCCACCGGATGCCTCCGGGGCCCGAATTTGAGGATGGGTGCCGACCATGAAAATATTAAAGACCCTTTTGCTGATCCTGGCCCTGACAGGCGGGACCTCCACCCTTTGGGCAGGCACCGCCACCGTGGACGCCTCCCAGACCTTCCAATCGATCCGCGGCTTCGGCGCCTGCAGCGCCTGGCACGAGAGCGCCTACCCCAGCAACCTGGCGACCTGGTATTGGGACGCCACCGGAATTAACGGCAACAACCCGAACGGCATCGGACTGTCCATCCTTCGCTGCCACATCCCCTACGGTAACTCGACCACCGGCGGCAATCCCTCCGACCCGGGGGAAACCGCGGTCATGAAGCAGGCCATCGGGCTGGGCTGCACCCAAATTTGGCTGGCCGAATGGACCCCACCCACCGCCTACAAGACCTCGGGGGCCACCTACGGCCAATCCAATAACACCTTCGCCGGAGCGGCGTCCGGTTCTCCCAACTCGGCCGACACCGGCTACGCCAGCTACCTCGTGACCTACATCAAGTACGTCAACTCGCAGATCTCCGGAACGCAGGTCATGGCCGTCTCCCCGCAGAACGAACCGGACTGGAACCCCACCTATGAGTCCGCCCTTTGGAACGCCGGGCAGTTCAGCGTCTTCGCCCAAGCCCTCCATTCCGCGCTGCAAACCGCCGGGTTGTCCACCCAGATCATGATCCCGGAGAGCTTCAAGGACGATAAGAGCCTGGCCGCCACCGCCATGAACGACGCCACCATCTCAGGCTACATCGGCTTCATCGGAAACCACCTCTACGGCCTGAACGGTTCGACGCCTTATTCCCTCGCCTCCGCCGGGTTCTCCCATTTGACCACCCAGGAGAGCTGGGAAACGGAGATGTCGGACGTCAGCGGGGCCGCCAATGACACCAGCATGACGAGCGGCCTGCAGGTTTCCCATTGGGTCCAACAGTGCATCGTGGACGCGAGCATGAACGCCTATCACGCCTGGTGGCTCTATCCCTCCAGCGGCAGCACCAACGAGGCCCTGATCGGGTCGGACAACCAGTCCACCAAGAAGCTGTGGTGCCTGGGCAACTGGAGCCGGTTCGTCCGGCCCGGCTATTACCGCATGGGGGCCACTGAAGCCCCCTCCTCGGGGGTCTCGCTGTCGGCCTTCAAGAACAGTTCCTCGGCCCCCTCGACCGTCGTGATCGTGGCCATCAACAACAACAGCTCGACGACGTCCCAGACCTTCTCCTTCAACGGCGTGAACGTGTCCTCGGTGACTCCCTGGGTGACCGACGCCAGCAACAACCTTGCCCGGCAAAGCGCCGTGGCGGTCTCGGGCAACAGCTTCACCTATACCTTGAACGCCAAGAGCGTCATCACCTTCGTGGGCGCCGTGGGGTCCGCCGGGCCGACCAATACCTTTACCCCGGTCCCGCCGAGCGCAACGCCCTCCCCGAGCCCAACGGCGAGTGGGACCGCGACTTTCACCCGCACCTTTACGCCCCTGTCGACCGCAACCTCCACGCCCAGCAGGACCTTCACGTCGATCCCGTCCATTTCGCCTACGTCGACGCCGACGTCGACGCGGACCCTCACGAGTACCTCGACGAACACGCCGACGGCCACTTTTACGGTCGTCTCGACGTCTACGCCTGTGGTTTCCTCCACCTGGCGGGTCAACGCCGGGGGATCGGCCTACACCGACAGCCTGGGCAACGTTTGGGCCGCCGATGAGAATTACAGCGGCGGGACCGTCATCACCCAAGGGGGGACCATCGCCGGAACGAACGATTCCACCCTTTACGACTCCCAACGGTACGGCGCCAGCTTCACCTACTCGTTCAACGTGCCGGCGGGAAGCTACCAAGTCACGCTGAAGATGGCCGAGGCCTACTCGGGCGACTTCTCGGCGGGCTCGCGGGTCTTCAACGTGTCCGTCAACGGCGCCCCGGCGGTTTCGAACCTGGACCTCTTCGCCCAGGTGGGGAGCAACGCGGCGGACGATCAGGTGATCAACAACGTCAGCCCCAGCGGGGGCATGATCACCCTGCAATTCACGGCGGTGTCCGGTTCGGACCTGAACGCGGTGGTGCAGGCGATCCAAGTGATCCCCATGCCGGTTTTGCCGACCATCACGGCCACTTGGACCTCTTCGGCCACGGCGACCGCGACTTCAACGGCCACCTTTACGGGTACGTCGACCTCGACGGCGACCGCGACGGCCACGTCGACGAATACCTCGACGGCCACCGGGACGTTTACGTCGATTCCGACCGTCGAACTTTCACTGACGGTAGTGCCGTCGACCGCGACCTTCACCCCCACGACGGTCCCGCCGACTTCCACTTGGACTTCGACGGACACCGCGACGTTAACGCCGGTGCCGCCCACCTTCACCTGGACGCCGGTTCCGCCGACGGGCACGCCGACCCTGACGCCAACCGCCACCTTCACCTCGACCCCGGTGCCCCCGACGGCGACCGCCACCGCGACACCCACCCAGTCCGTGGGGACCGCGAACTTCACCCTTCAGCTGGAAAGCGGCACCACACAGGCCAGCACCAACAGCCCCCATCCCTGGTTCAATTTGACGAACACGGGCGCGGGGCCTTTGAACCTCAATACGGTGACGATCCGGTACTGGTTCACCTGTGAGTGCACCAACCAGACCCTCCAGGCCTGGGTGGATTGGGCGGGGATTCCCACCATCGGACGGAGCCTCTCGGGCAACGTCCAGGCCACGATCCAGCCCACGACGCTCGGCGGGCAGACGGACTACCTGCAGATCCAATTCACGGGGAACTTCTCGCTCGCCCCGGGGCAATCGGTCCAGGTCCAGTCGCGGTTCAACAAGTCGGACTGGAGCGTCATGACCCAGACGAACGACTGGAGCTATACGGCCGTGTCGAACTATACGACCTGGACGAAGATCACCGGGTACTCCAACGGGGCCCTAGTGTGGGGCCAGGAACCGTCGGCCGCGGCGGCCGCGTCCGCCCTTCAGGTGACTTCGGCGGTGTCCTATCCGAACCCCTCGACCGGGACCGGGACCACCCTGTCCTTCACGACGGGCGGTGGGATGGTGACGAGCGCCCAAGGGTTGGGGGACGAATCGACGGTCAACGACCCCAACGCGAAGGCCACGATCCGGGTCTTCACGTTGTCCGGACGGTTGATCTGGTCCACGGTCCTGTCCGGCGGATCCGCCGGTGACACGGGGAACCACGGCGTGGCTTGGGACGAACGGGACCTGGCGGGGGCCCCCCTCACGAACGGGGTTTATTGGTGGTCCGTGACCCTGGATTCCATGGGGCGGTCCAGCACCCAAAAATCCAAGATCATCATCCTGCGCTGATCGACGGGAGATTAAGGATCCACAAGGGCCCGGAATCCGGTGATTCCGGGCCCTTCTTTTTTTGACCTGGGGCGGAACTTCCATATAATGCCCCCATGTCCGACGAGAACTCCCCCGGCATCGCCTCCAAGATCCGTTCCTTCCTCCTATTGGTCGTCATCGGCGTCCTCATGTTGTTTTCCTTCAAATGCGGCGAGCGGGGCCCCGACCCCCGGGTTTGGTTCGCTCCCCCGACTTTCACTCCCACGGCAACTGCCACCGCAACCCCGACCCCGACGGCCACATCGACCTTCACCGCCACCTCCACGCCGACCGCTACCTTCACCCCAACCGCCATGCCAAGGCCCAAGATCGTCCACCACGCCCCAGTCCGTCGTCCGGTCCGCCGGGTCGCGCCCAGGCGAGTCGCCCAACCCAAGGTGCCTACCGGCGATGAGTTCGATTTTCCGGCGGCCTCCGCCCCCAAGAACGTCGGCCCCCAACTGGTCTGCACCGTGACCGTCACGGGCCAGGTGATCCAGGAAGTGGAACCCAACGACGTCTTTTACGAGGCCCAGGACGTGGGAAGTCTTGGGATGACCGGCCAGATCACCGTGGAGGGCACCCTGGCAGCGGTCGGCAACAACGCCGGCAGCATCACCGGTGACATGGGCGCCCGGGACCCGAAAACCAAGGACCCGAACCTAGACCGCGACGTCTACACCTTCACGGTGGACCAGCCCGGTTTCAGGGCGCTGTTGGATTGCTATACCTCCAAGGTCGGCACGCCGGACCCGGCCCAAAACGACAACGATTACCAGTTGGAGATCTACGACGAGAAGTTCAATATGGTCGCGGCCTCCCTCAACAACGACCCGGTGGAGGCTTTGGAATGCACAGCCCCCGGCCGGTCCTTCTTCGCGGTGGTCTATGGCGTGGACGGCAAACCCGGGAAATATCGACTGACGTTGATTAAATAATTCCTGTCGCTTGACCCTGGTTGTCCGGAAACCCCCATAAAACCCCCTGGTCCGATCCAAACCTTACCCGGTTCAATTCCAATTGCCTTAAAATGGCCCCGTCGTCCTGAACGGCGTTTTGGCTTCGGGGGCTCACGCCCAACTCAAGTCACGCGGAGGTCTTCCATGGGTTTCCTGGACGGTCTGATGGGCAAGGGCGGCAAGTGGCATGACTGCCAAAAGTCCCTGCAGGGTCTCGCCGGCACGCTCTCGAGGATGCCGTCGCCCCAGGTCAAGGAAGACGGCCTCCTGAGCGCCTGGTTCATCCCGGAGGACAAGTCGGTCCTGACCAACCGCAACAACGTCCGAAACAAGAACGACATGCTGGAGCTCCGGTTGAAGCTCGCTTCCGCCAAGCAGGGCCCCTACCTGGAGGCCCTGAAGGCCATGGCCGATAAAAAGGCTTGGGTCTCCGGCGCCCTGGTGAACGACGACGCCAAGGAGGGGAAGGCTGAACTTCACCCGGTGGACCTTGTTTGGGCCCGTCTGCCCCTCGACCTGGCGCCCGAATGGGTGAAGGGGATGACCCGGAACCTGAAGGACCCCTCCACGGAAATCCAATATTTCCGGATCCTCGCCGCCTCCAGCGACACCAAGTCGGGCCCGGCGCCCGCCCTGGAGACCCATAAGGCCAAGGCGACCTTTCCCTATCCCGCCAAGCCGCCGATCCCCAACCCCGAGCTGAAGTACGAGATCAAACCACTGTTCGACCTGAACGCCGACATCCAATTGAACCATGAACGGATCCGGGACCGCCTGGAGCTCGTGGTGGAGCTGAAGTGCGTCAAGGAGAACGGCCCGACGGTTTATGGGGCTGAGCTGGTGGTCTTCTGGAATTAGTGAACGACAGCGGATGGCGTTCGGCGGTCAGCTTTCAGCCAAAACAAAAAATGGTAAACGAACAAAGGCCATTGAGCCACCGATGAACACGGATAAACTCGGATGATCAGAGAAGCCGACGGCTGGAACATCCTCGCCCTTTAGGGCTTTATCCATGTTCATCCCATTCATCCATGGCTATTTGCCGTAGTCTTGAGCTGGTCACCCCGGAGGTTTGGGATTAGGCTTGTACAGAAAAGTTGAATCGTTGTGAATCTGTGCGGCGCGAAGCGCGTCTGTGGTTGCGACGGTTGTTGCTGGGTCGTGGCTGTTATCGGATTTCACACAAGGTGGTTCTTGTGACTGCGGCAATCCTAACGGCGGCGGGGATGTTGGCCCTGGGAACGGTGATCTACGCCGTGATGCTCTACAACGGCCTGGTCCAACTCAAGGTCAACCTCGATAAGGCTTGGGGCAATATCGACGTGCTCCTCAAGCAGCGCCACGACGAGGTGCCGAACCTGGTGGCCTGCGTCCAGGGAACCATGAAGTTCGAGCAAACGACCTTGGAAGGCGTGACGCGGGCCCGGGCCGAGGCGCTGGCGGCCCAGGGCGTGGGGAATAAGGCCAAGGCCGACCAGGCGCTGGGAAGCGCGGTGCAGAACCTTTTCGCCGTCGCCGAGAAATACCCCGAGCTGAGGGCGGGCGGGAACTTCCTGGCGCTCCAAAAGCGCCTGACGGGTTTGGAGAACGAGATCGCCGACCGGCGGGAGTTCTATAACGACTCCGTGACGGCCCTCAACACCCGCATCCAGCAGTTCCCGGACCTGGTCCTGGCGGGGTGGATGAAGTTGTCTCCCCGGGAGTTCTTCAAGGTGGACGCCTTCGAAACGGCCGTCCCGGTCATGTCCCTGACGTCGTGAACGTCCCCCTGATCCACCGGATCATCTTCCCGACCCTGTCCCTGGGGATCGGCTTGGGGGTTTATATCGCCGGTTTCAGGTCCCTGGCGCGGAAGCGCCTCATCGAAAACACCCCCGCCTCCAAGATCCGGTCCATGGCCATGGGATTGGTGGAGATCCATGGGACCGCCGTGGATTGGCAAGCGCTGAGGGGACCCTTTACCCAGGCGACCTGCGTGTATTACAAGTGGCAAGTCGAGGAATACCGGCAACGGGGAAAAAACTCCGAGTGGGTCGTGGTGCGCCATGGGGATTCCTCGGCGGCCCCGTTTTACCTGCAGGACGACACCGGGAAAGCCTTGGTCCGGCCCAACGACGCCGAGGTGGTGATCGCCCATGACTTCCAACTCCGGACCGGCCTCTTTTCGGAGATTCCGGCCCATATCGGCGATTTCCTGGCCGCCCAAAACTATGACGATCGGGCTTTTTTCGGCCTCAACAAGACCCTGAGATTCACCGAGTGGAACCTCCAGCCTGGGATGGCCGTCTTCCTCTTGGGGTCCTGCATGTCCAACTCGAACCAGCTTTTGAAGGATCGACGGGACCGGCTGCAGGAGGCGTTCCGGAAAATCAAGGATGACCCCCAGGCCATGGCCAAGTTTGACGCCAACCAGGACGGTCAAATCTCGGCGGATGAGTGGGAGGTGGCCCGGCAGTCCATCGAGAAGAGCCTTCCCCCGGAACCCGAGGGGGATGACCTCTATCTCGGGAAGGACCCCCAAGTGGGCAAAACCCTCCTCCTGTCCGATAAGAGCGAAAAGGGCCTGGTGTCCCGGTATTTTTGGCAAGCCCTCGCGGGTTTTATCTTTGGGACCGCCCTGACGGTGGTGGGCGCTTGGCTTACCTTTCTGTTTTGGTTCAATTAGACCCCTTTCTTTTTCCCCCGGACGGGCCGTAACCTACCCCTCATCCATCCCGTATCTCCACTCACCCCACATCCCGGGAGGGTTCGCCATGGGAAAACGCCGTTGGATCATCGGGTTCCTGGCGGTCTTGGCCCTGGGGACGATTACTCATAGTCAATCAGGAGGGAAGAAAATGGCGACCGCGACATTCGGGGCAGGGTGTTTTTGGGGCGTGGAGGAGGCCTTCCGGAAGATTCCCGGGGTGAAGGAAACCGCCGTGGGTTACGAGGGCGGCAAGATGGAACGCCCCACCTACAAGGACGTCTGCACGGACCGGACGGGCCACGCCGAGGTGGTACAGGTGACCTACAACCCCGAGGTGGTGGCCTTCAGCCGCCTCTTGGAGGCCTTCTTCTCCCTTCACGACCCCACGCAATTGAACCGCCAGGGCCCCGATGTGGGAACCCAATACCGGTCGGTGGTCTTCGCCCAGGACGCGGCCCAGGAAAAGGCCGCCAAGGCCTTCATCGACCAGTTGAACCGCGAAAAGGTCTTCCACCGCCCCATTGTGACGACGGTCGAGCCGGCACAGACCTTCTGGCGGGCCGAGGAGTACCACCAAAGGTACCTCGAGAAGAACGGGTTGGGGAACTGCCACATCTGAAATCAAAACTGCGCCGCTAGCCGCTGGCCGTTAGCCGTTGGTTCAAACAAAACTGATAAGACCAGAAAGCAAAACGCCCCAGGGATTTTCCCTGAGGCGTTTTATGATTTTTGTTTAAGCTAACGGCCAGCGGCTAACGGCTGTTGTTTATATCTTCTTCGCCAGCACGGCCTTCCTCAACCCTTCCTTGTATTCCAACATCTTCTCCTGGAGTTTCGGGTCCCCGGTCCCCAGGATCTGCGCGGCCAGCAGTCCCGCGTTGAAGGCGCCGCCGATGGCCACCACGGCCACGGGGATGCCCTTGGGCATCTGAACCATCGCCAGGAGCGAGTCTTGGCCCTTAAGGGGTTCCGAGGAGAGGGGGACGCCGATGACGGGAAGGGGCGTCAGGGCCGCCACGACGCCGGCCAGGTGGGCGGCCAACCCGGCGCCGCAGATCATGACCTTGTAGCCCTTGGACCGGGCCGTCTCGGCGAACTCCGCCACTTCCTTCGGGGCCCGATGGGCGGACAGGACTTGCATAGACGATCCGATCCCGAATTGATCCAGGGCCTCGGCGGCGGCCTTCATGACAGGCAGGTCGGAATCGCTTCCCATCAGGATGGCGACTTGGGGCTGGGGCATGACGTGCTCCTCGGGGCTTTGGTGGGTGCATTCTGGCAGGGAGCCCCCCTCCGCTCAAGGGCCTCCCCTAAAATTCGGCCTGGATGGCCCCTGGGAGGCCCCTTGTCATCCATGACCGCCAGGGGGGTTTCGGCTACAATTCTCGACCAACCCGTCCCCGAGGCGACCTCGGGTTCAGGGCCACTCGAACCAAAGGATGGAACCCAACCACCGTGTTGATCAAACCCTGGATTTGCGACAAGGTCGAAGTGAAACCCGCCCCCTCTGGCGGGAAGGGGATGTACGCCACCGGATCCTTCGTACCGGGCGAGAAGATCGGTGCCTTCGGCGGGGCGGTCATGTCCGACGAGCAATACCTGGAGCTCCGTAAGACCAAGACCGATGACGACCTCAACATGGACCAGGCGATGTACATCCACCCGGGACTGATCCTGATGCACGACCCCGAGATGGAGTATTACCCCCTCTGCTTCTCGAACCATTCCTGCGACGCCAACGCCAAGGTGAAGGACGGGATCGTCCTGGTGGCGGCCCGGGCCATCTCCCCCGGCGAGGAGATCTGCTGGGATTACCGCATCACCGATAACGTGGGGATCTGGGGCTACGAGTTCAAGTGCGGCTGCGGTTCGCCCAAGTGCGGGGGAGCCGTCAAGATCGGGCCGAAGCACCGGATAAAATAAAGGCGCCGTTGGCCGTTAGCGGTTGGCCGTTAGCTTAAAATACAAAAAGCGCCAGGAATCATCCCTAGGCGCTTTTGCTTTTGGGTTCAAGTTTGGGCCAACGGCTGACGGCAAGCGGCCAACGGCCCGGATGTCTATTTCAGTATTTGGCAGTGGATCCCGCCGGCGCCCCAAGAATAGCAGGGCACCTCGATCACCTCGTAGCCCGCGTCCCGGAAAACCTTGGCCCGCGCCTCGAACCGGGGATTGGGCATGGATTCCACCTCGTCCATCACGCGCCAAATGTTCCGGAGGCTGTCCTGGAAGACGTCCAGGCTTTCCCCGGTCCCTTTTTCCTGCCAGTTTTTGGCGTCCTCGTTGAGCTGGACCACCGCGTATTGGAGGAGCATCTGGGGAGTGGGGCCTTTGCCTTCGGAGATATGGGCCGGAAATTTCGCGAGCATCACCATGTATTTACCTGTGGCCAGGTCGCGGAATTTGCCGAAATTCACCGGGGAGCGGACCGGGTGGTCGTTGAAGGTCAGGCGGTAAACGTCGTAGCCCAGTTTCGACATTTGGATGGCGGTTTGCTCGTACTCCCAACGACATTTGGCTACGAACGCCGCGGGTAGGGCCTTGCCGCTCATGGCGTCCACGATGGTGCCCGGTGTGAATTCCGCCACGAAGGCGTCGGGCCGGCCGTTCCGGTGGTTATCCATGACCGACACCAGCATGTCCAGGTGGAAAAGCTCATTATTGCCCTTGGAAGGTTCCAGGAGGGCCTGCTCGGGCACGATGTAGACCGGCAGTCCTTCGTAGGCCTTGGAGAAGGCCGCACGGGCCTCCTCGATCTGGGTCCGGGTAAGGGGCTTTTGGGGGTCCCATTTACCCCGGGTCTCCTTCATGTACTGCAGGACCCGATGGCGCCCCAACAACAAGGAGGGCTGGTGGTCGGGTCCCCAGATCACTTCCAGGTCCCCACCCTCCCCGCTCAATTCCGAGGGAAGCTCCTTCACCGCGAAGACATCGGGATAGGCCTGGACGAGAGACTTCAAGAAATCGAGGTAGCCGAAATAAT
>Ga0265334_10001583_pt1 | contig 10954 bp, 11 predicted proteins | sample 42023metaG_FD_192442 | JGI IMG/M metagenome (GOLD analysis project Ga0265334, IMG submission 192442) | Rhizosphere microbial communities from Carex aquatilis grown in University of Washington, Seatle, WA, United States - 4-20-23 metaG | ecosystem: Host-associated > Plants > Roots > Rhizosphere...
GCGGCTCGTCCCGGGTGTTGATGATCGGGCGCTTCAGGGTGGTCTCCAGACCGACCTCCACCTCGAAGAAGTCCGCCCGTTGACTGAGCTGGAAGCCCACCCCGGTGCCGTCCTGGCCCCGGCCGACCCGCCCGGCCCCGCAGATCACCTGCCGGGAGACGAAGAACGGGGTCAGGTGACGCACGATGTCCGAGAAGGGGGTGTCCCGGCGCATCAGGTAGTTCTCGTGCGTCCCGTAGGAGACACCCTTGTTGTCGGTGTTGTTCTTGTACAGGTTCACCGGGGTCAGTCCCGGGGTGGCCGCGATCCGGCGCACCGCGGCGAGCATGACCCGCTCCCCCGCCCGGTCCCAGAGCAGCGCGTCCCGCGGGTTCGTGACCTCCGGCGAGGAGTACTCGGGGTGGGCGTGGTCCACGTAGAGCCGCGCGCCGTTGCTCAGGATCACGTTGGCCAGAGCCGGGTCCTCGGTCGCATCCGTGAGCTGGCTGGCGTCGGCATTCTCCCGGGCGAGCTCCCAGCCGCGCGCGTCCCGCAGGGGCGCCTCGTCCTCGTAGTCCCAGCGTGCCCGCCCGGCCTTGCTGCCCAGCGGGGCCGCATAGGCGTTGACCACCTGGCTGGACAGGAGCATCGCATTCGCCGTCGGCTGCCCGGGAGCCGAGACTCCGTATTCCGTCTCGACACCCATGACCCGACGCACGCTCATGACGTCACCCTAATGTGGGGTCCGGACCGTCCCACCGTGGCCCGGTTCAGACGTTGAATCCCAGGGCCCGGAGCTGTTCGCGCCCCTCGTCGGTGATCTTCTCGGGGCCCCACGGCGGCATCCAGACCCAGTTGATCCGCATGTCCGTCACCATGCCGGCCAGGGCCTGGGATGCCTGGTCCTCGATCACGTCCGTGAGCGGGCACGCCGCCGACGTCAGGGTCATGTCGATCACGGCCACGTTGTTCTGGTCCACCGTGATCCCGTAGATGAGCCCCAGGTCGACCACGTTGATCCCCAGTTCGGGATCGACGACGTCGCGCAGCGCCTCCTCCACGTCCAGCACGTCGGCCACGGCCACACCGGTCTCACTCATGGCGTCTCCTCGTCGGAGTCGGAACTCATGTGGATCTCCTCGCCACTCATCGGATCTCCCCGCCGGAGTCGGGCGCCACCAGGCAGGTCGGGGACACAGCCGCATCATGCAGAGCCGGCACGGCACGGCCGAGGGCGTCCTCGAACGCGGTCCACCCCAACATGGCGCACTTCACCCGGTTCGCGTGCCGACCCACCCCCACGAAGGCCACCGCGTCCCCGAGCACCTCCTCGTCGGGCTCGACGGCGCCCCGGGAACGGATCATCGCCCGGAACTCGGCCACCAGGTCCGCCGCCTGTTTCGTGGGCAGGCCGACCACGAGGTCGTACAGCACGGACGTCGAGGCCTGGCTGATCGAGCAACCGTCGCCCGCCCAGGAGACGTCGCGCACGACATCGCCCTCGCCGTCGCCGGCCACCACCACGCGCAGCGTCACGTCGTCCCCGCAGAGGGGGTTGTACTGGTGGCTCTCCGCCGCCCCGGTCACCTCGACCGGGGACGCCGCACGCAGGCCGGCGCCGTGCCGCTCCCGGGCATGGTCGAGGATCACCTGCTGGTAGAGCTGGTCGAGGGATCCCATGCTCAGCCCTGCCCGAAGTAGGCCCGCACCCTGCCCAGGGCGGCCACGAAGGCGTCCACCTCGTCCGGGGTGGTGTACACGTAGGCGCTGGCCCGGGTGCTCGCCGTGGCCCCGTACCGCCGGTGCACCGGCTGGGCGCAGTGGTGTCCCACCCGCACCGCGATGCCTTCGGCGTCCAGCACCTGACCCACGTCGTGGGGGTGCACCCCGTCCACGACCACGCTCACCGCGGCGGCGCGGTCCCGGGCGGTGGTCGGCCCGAGCACCCGGATCCCGGGCATGCCGTCGAGCCCGGCGAGCAGCCGCTCGGCCAGGGCGTGCTCGTGCGCGGCCACCCGGCCCAGACCCAGGGCGCTCAGGTAGTCCACCGCCGCGTGCCAGGCCACGGCCTGGCTCACCGGCGGGGTACCGGCCTCGAACCGCTGCGGGGGCTTCTGGAAGGTGGCGGTCTCCATGGTCACGCGCTCGACCATCGACCCTCCGGTGATCACCGGAGGCAGCGCCGCCAACACCTCACGGCGTCCCGCCAGCGCGCCGATGCCGGTAGGACCGAGCATCTTGTGCGCCGAGAACACCGCGAGGTCCGCCCCCAGGGCCCGCAGGTCCACGGGCTGGTGCGGCACGGACTGGCAGGCGTCCACCACGGTCAGGGCACCCACCTCCCGGGCCCGTGCGGCGAGTTCCCGCACCGGGTTCACGGTGCCCAGCACGTTCGAGACCTGGGCGAGGGCGAGCACCGCCGTGCGCTCGGTGAGCAGGTCGTCCAGATCGTCCAGGTCGAGCCGGCCGTCCTCGGTGAGCGGGATCCAGCGCAACCGGGCGCCTGTGCGGGCGCAGGCACGCTGCCAGGGCACCAGGTTGGCGTGGTGCTCCAGCTCGGTGACCAGCACCTCGTCCCCCGGCCGCAGCGCCAGCGGGCCGGCCGCGGGGTCGCTCAGCGCGAACGCGATCACGTTGAGGGCCTCGGTGGCGTTGCGGGTCCAGATCAGCTCGTCCTCGTCGACGCCGACGAAGGCACCCACCGCGGCACGTGCCGACTCGTAGGCGTCCGTGGCCTCCTCGGCCAGGGCGTGCGCCCCGCGGTGCACGGCCGAGTTCGAGCGCTCGACGAACGTGCGCTCGGCGTCGAGGACGGCGGTGGGCCGCTGCGAGGTCGCCGCCGAGTCCAGGTACACCAGCCGGTGTCCGCCCACGGTCCCGTCGGGGCCGTCGCCGTACACGCTGCGGTCGAGCACGGGGAAGTCCGCGCGGATCGCCGCCAGTTCCGCCGCGGAGAAGGGTTCGGCGGCGCGCTCCGGGGCTGCCCCGGATCCCGCGAGCACCGAGGATCCCGGCGGCACCACTGACTCCCGAGGCACCACGGGCCCCGGCGGCACGACGGACCCTGCAGATGCTACAGAAAGGGACATCTCAGGCCTCCACCGGGACGGTGGTGAAGCGGTCGTAGCCCTCGTCCTCGAGCCGGTCGGCCAGCTCGGGCCCGCCCTGCTCGACCACACGCCCGTCCACGAAGACGTGCACGAAGTCGGGCGTGATGTAGCGCAGGATCCGCGTGTAGTGCGTGATGAGCAGCACGCCGGCCTCACCGGTGGCGCGGGTCCGGTTCACACCCTCCGAGACGGTCTTGAGCGCGTCCACGTCCAGTCCGGAATCGGTCTCGTCAAGGATCGCGAACTTCGGGCGCAGCAGTTCCAGCTGCAGGATCTCGTGCCGCTTCTTCTCGCCGCCGGAGAAGCCCTCGTTCACGTTGCGCTCGGCGAAGTCCGGGTCCATGCGCAGGGCGGTCATGGCCGCGCGCACGTCCTTGACCCACTGGCGCAGGTTGGGCGCCTTGCCGTCGATCGCAGTCTTGGCGGTCCGCAGGAAGTTGGACACGGTCACCCCGGGCACCTCCACGGGGTACTGCATCGCCAGGAAGATCCCGGCCCGGGCGCGCTCGTCCACGCTCATCGCCAGGAGGTCGGCGCCGTCCAGGCGCACCGAGCCACCGGTGACCGTGTACTTCGGGTGCCCGGCGAGCGCGTAGGACAGGGTGGACTTGCCGGAGCCGTTGGGCCCCATGATCGCGTGGGTCTCCCCGCTGCGCAGGGTGAGGTCGACCCCGTTGAGGATCTGCTTGGTCCCGTGCTCGGTGTCGACGCTGACCCGCAGGTCGCGGATCTCCAGAACGGCCATGGCGGGTCAACTCTCCTTGTGCGCCGGCCCGGCGGGGACGTCGGCGATGGACTGGGTCGTGGCACCGGTCGAGGCGCCGGACGTGGCGGGAACGGAGCCGGGCTCCGGCACGGTGAGCACCCCGGGCCGCCGGGCGACCGTGGGGGGCACCGCGTGCACTGCGGCCCCGACGACGTCGACGAGCACCGAGTCCCCGTCGAAACTCACGGTGTAGACCGGGATGGGCACCAGGGCGGGCGGCGAGGTCGGACGGCCCGTGCGCAGGTCGAACTGCGACCCGTGCAGCCAGCACTCGATCCGGCACCCCTCCACCTCCCCCTGGGAGAGCGACACGTCCGCATGACTGCAGGTGTCACCCACCGCATGCACGGTGCCGGACCCGTCGCGGACGACGGCCACGGGCAGACCGTCGACGATGACCCGGACGGCACCCACCTCGGGCAGTTCGGACAGCGAGAGCACCCGCTGCGCGACCATCAGTGCACCTCCCCGCCGGCGGCGAGCCGGGCGTCGATCGTGGCGAGCAACCGGTCCTGCAGCTCGGGCAGGCCGAGTTGCTGGACGAGCTGGGCGAAGAAACCGCGCACCACCAGCCGGCGCGCCTCGTCCGCGGGCACTCCGCGGGACTGCAGGTAGAAGAGCTGCTCGTCGTCGAACCGCCCGGTGGCGCTCGCGTGGCCGGCGCCGATGATCTCCCCGGTCTCGATCTCCAGGTTCGGCACCGAGTCGGCCCGGGCGCCGTCCCCCAGGACCAGGTTGCGGTTCACCTCGTAGGTGTCCGTGCCCTGCGCGACGGCGCGGATGAGCACGTCGCCCACCCAGACCGAGTGGGCACCCTCGCCCTCGAGGGCGCCCTTGTAGACCACGTTGCTGCGGCACCGTGGCTGGGCGTGGTCCACGAACAGCCGGTGTTCCTGGTGCTGACCGCGCCCGACGAGGTACAGGCCGAGCAGTTCGACATCGCCGCCGGGGGCGGTGAAGCCCGCCGAGGGCGTGATGCGCACCAAGTCGCCGCCGAGGGTGACCACGACATGCTTGAGGTGACTGTCCTGGCCGAGCCGCGCGCGGTGGGCGCTCAGGTGCACGGCGTCCCGCGCCCAGTCCTGGACGGAGATCACCGTCAGATCGGCGCCGTCCGCCACGTCGAACTCGACGTTGTCGGCCCAGGCACCGCTGCCCTGGTGGTCGAGCACCACCACGGCCCGGCTGCCCGCCGCCGAGGTCACCAGGGTGTGCCCGTACGCGGTGCCTCCCTGCCCGGTGAGAGTCAGGTGAGCGTGCGCAGGAACTCCTTCGTCCGACGGCGCGCCCGTGACCGCGACCACCAGCGCCTCGGGGAAGGCCGACCAGGCCTGGGCCGCGACGCGGTCCCCGGGTGCCCCGGTGACGCCGAGGCGCGAGTCCTCCCGGCTCACCGTCGTCACCTCGATGCCAGAACCGGCCTCGACGTGCCACGCGGGCCGCGGGCCCTGGGCCGGTGCCCCCGTGTGCAGCTCGACCAGCCGGTCCATCGGGGTGAACCGCCAGTCCTCCTCGCGGCCGGTCGGCACCGGGAAGTCCGCGACCACGAAACTGGTGGTGCGTTCCCCCCGGGACCGTTCGGGCACGCCGGGACCGTGGGTGTGCGCGGCGGCCCCCGGCTGGGTCCGTTCCGCCTGTGTGCCGACCGTCATCAGCCGACGGCTCCTTCCATCTGCAGCTCGATCAGTCGGTTCAGTTCGAGGGCGTACTCCATGGGCAGTTCGCGCGCGATGGGCTCGATGAACCCCCGCACGACCATGGCCATGGCCTCCTCCTCGGACAGACCCCGGGACATCAGGTAGAACAGCTGGTCCTCGCTGACCCGCGAGACCGTGGCCTCGTGGCCCAACGAGACGTCGTCCTCCCGGACGTCGACGTAGGGGTAGGTGTCCGAGCGGCTGACGCTGTCCACCAACAGCGCGTCACAGCGCACGGTGGACGCCGAACCGTGGGCACCCTCGAGCACCTGGATCAGACCGCGGTAGGAGGTGCGGCCACCGCCGCGGGCCACCGACTTGGACACGATCGTCGAGGAGGTGTGGGGGGCGGCGTGCACCATCTTGGCGCCCGCGTCCTGGTGCTGGCCCTCGCCCGCGAAGGCGATGGAGAGGGTCTCCCCGGTGGCGTGCTCCCCCATCAGGTACACCGCGGGGTACTTCATCGTGACCTTCGAGCCGATGTTGCCGTCGATCCACTCCATGGTGCCGCCAGCCTGCACCGCCGCCCGCTTGGTGACCAGGTTGTACACGTTGTTCGACCAGTTCTGGATCGTCGTGTACCGCACCCGGGCGTCCTTCTTCACGACGATCTCCACGACCGCCGAGTGCAAGGAGTCCGAGGAGTAGATCGGGGCGGTGCAGCCCTCGACGTAGTGCACGTACGAGCCCTCGTCCGCGATGATCAACGTGCGCTCGAACTGGCCCATGTTCTCGGTGTTGATCCGGAAGTAGGCCTGCAACGGGATGTCCACCTGCACGCCCGGCGGCACGTAGATGAACGAGCCCCCGGACCACACGGCCGAGTTGAGCGCGGCGAACTTGTTGTCCCCGATCGGGATCACCGTGCCGAAGTACTCCCGGAAGAGGTCCTCGTGCTCGCGCAGGCCCGTGTCCGTGTCCACGAAGATCACGCCCTGGCGCTCCAGGTCCTCCCGGATCTGGTGGTAGACCACCTCGGACTCGTACTGCGCGGCCACCCCCGCGACCAGGCGCTTCTTCTCGGCCTCGGGGATGCCCAGCCGGTCGTAGGTGGTGCGGATGTCCTCGGGCAGGTCCTCCCACGAGGTGGCCTGCTTCTCCGTGGAGCGCACGAAGTACTTGATCGTGTCGAAGTGGATGCCGGTGAGGTCCGAACCCCAGGTGGGCATGGGCTTCTTCTCGAAGAGCCGCAACGACTTCAGACGCGAGCGCAACATCCACTCGGGCTCGCTCTTCCGGGCCGAGATGTCCCGCACGACCTCCTCGGACAGGCCGCGCCGTGCGGCCTCGCCCGCCTTGTCGGAGTCCGCCCAGCCGTATTCGTAGCGACCGAGCCCCTCCAGATCGGGATGCGCGATGGTGGTCATCGGGGAGTCCTCTCCTGCGACTCGGATGGTGCACTCGGTGCCAACGGGGAGATCGGGACGGAAGGGTGACTCGGGACGGCGGATGTGCCGCGGACCGTGGGAGTGCTCAGGGGCGCCGTCGTACCCGGGGGCGCTGTCGTTCTCGGGACGACCGGCACCGAACGGCGGTGGTTCGGGACGTGGGTGGTGCACACGTGCTCCCCGTGGGCCAGGGTGGCCAGCCGCTGCACGTGCACCCCGAGCAGCCGGGAGAACGCCTCGGTCTCGGCCTCGCACAGCTGGGGGAACCGGGCCGCGACGTGTTGCACGGGGCAGTGGCCCTGGCACAGCTGCGTACCCACGGACATGGACCCCACCATGAGGGGACGGGTGCTCGAGGCGTAGCCGTCCCCGGTCAACGCCGTGGCCAGGGCCTCGGCCCGGCGCCGGGAGCCGGGCCCCACGTTCTCCACCCGCTCGCGGTACCGCGCCTCCATCACGGCCGCCCGCCGTTCGGCGAACCCGCGTACCCCCTGCTCGCCGAGCTGCTCGGCCACGAACGCCAGAGCGGCCACGGCCAGGTCGTCGTACTCGCTGGTCATGTCCCCGTGCCCGCTGTCCGTGACCACGAACTGGCGGGCTGGGCGACCACGGCTGCGACGGGTGGACACCGGTGCGGTCCAGACCGCGACCAGTCCCTCCTCCAGGAGCGCGTCGAGATGGCGGCGGATCGCGGCCGGACTCACCTGCAACGCCTGGGCCAGCCCGGCCGCGCTGACCGGTCCCCGCTGCAGTACCTCGCGACGGACCCGGGCACGGGTGCGGCGGTCGGCGTCGCAGCCGGCCTCCGTCTGCGCGTCGGCCTCGGCCCGCGCGTCACCCAATTTCATGCACCCAGTGTGACGTAAATAAGGCCTCTTCCTCAACTCGAGTGCGCGCTATTTGAGCGAGGGCCCGATCACACCCCGAATGTCGGTGTCGGCGGCCCCCAGACGTGGGTGTCCGCGACCCCGGACGACGGCGACGGACCCCGACGACGGAGGTGAGCCATCACGGGTCCGGGTTCACGTCGTCCGTGGCGAACCGGTCAGGAGCGCATACCCACAGGTGGGCTCCCACGGATCCGGGTTCACGTTGCCCACGGTGCGCCGGCCACGCGCCCTCGCCCACCAGCGGACCGCGCCGGCGCGTCGAGGGCTACGCGGCGGGAGCCGGGCTCGTCTTGGCGGGTGCCTGGGTGGGGGCTGCGGGAACCGGGCTCTCCCCCGCCGGTGCGTGAGTCGGAGACGCCGTGTTGGCGACAACGCTCGGGGACGTGCCGGTCGTCGGCATCGGCGTCGACGCTGTCGTTGTGACGCGCACCGGTGCAGCCGTGGTCGGCGCCGGGGTTGCTGCCGCCGGGCGCAGGGTCGGAACCGACGGCATCGGGAGCGGCGCGTCGGCGGGTCCGGAGATCCACCCCGATCCGAATTCGTCCAGGGACTTGACCTGGAGCAACGGGAAGGCGTTCCAGAGCGGGCTTCCCGACGTGTCCACCACTGGTTGGAGGAACAGCCAGTACTGATCCACCGATCCAAGGGAGATCCTCCCCCCGGACTCGGTCGACCCGCTCACCTGGTCGCTCACCTGATCGTCCAGTGTGACCGGTCTCCCGTCCTGGTCGAACAACTGCACCCGCGGAAGGGGTCGCCCCTGCGCGTCGTAGGCAAAGAGGTTCGTCGCCGGAACCCCGTCGATGTACACGGCGTTCTGCGGCGGCAGAACCGCCCACTGATCACCGGCGTTGGCGCTGTCCGTCGGCCACGGCCCCGAGAGCACTGCAAGGAGCGTGACCACCGCCAGAGCATTGACCGCACCGACCAGCCACCGACGCACCTCGAACACCCCGGACGGCCCGGGCGACATCGAGGACCTGGACGAGTTCGACGAGCCGAACCCCCTGGACGGTCCGGACACGGTGCGCCGTCCGAGCGCGGTGCTGGCCACCACACAACACAGGACCAGCAGCACGCCCGGAGGCCGGGCATCGACTCTGAGGTCGTGCGGGAACATGGCGTGCGCCACGGCGGCGATCATCAGGCCCCGCAGGACCCACCACGTGGGCCGCAGCGCGATCCCGCGATCGCGGACCCAGGGCCACCAGGGCGCACTCTGCACCCGGACGCGCCAGGGAGTGATCCGCTCCCGAATCTGTCGCTGGACGTGCCTGACCGGGCGGCCACCGGCACCGCGCGAGCCACGCGCCGGCAGCCCCGCGGCCGCCCTCAATTCGGCGGCGTACGCCGCGGGGTCGGCCCACCGATCTGCCGTCGGCCCTCCGCCCGTCTTCGCCGCCAACCCACCGTCGGACAGGGCGTCCGCGAGATCGGCGGCGAGTCCGTCGGTGAGTTCGTCGATCTCGGCTGCCGGGAGGTCGTCCAGCTGCCTGCGCACGGCCTCGACGAAGTTCTCGATCTCGGGACTGATGACGGGAGCACTCACCGCGGAACCTCCTTGCCGGCTTCCGGACCCTGCGGGGGGAGCAGTCCGGAAAGGGTGTCGACGAACGTCGTCCAGGCCCTGATCTGGTCCTGGAGCATGGCCCGGCCGTGCGAGTTGATGCCGTAGTACTTGCGGTGGGGTCCCTCGTCCGACGCCACCACGTAGGAGCTCAGCGCGCCCGAGGCGTAGAGCCGGCGGAGCGTCCCGTAGACGGACGCATCCCCGACCTGGTCCAGGCCACCGGCCCGCAGCCGCCTCACCACGTCATAGCCGTACCCGTCCTCCTCTGCGACGACGGCGAGCACCGCGAGGTCCAGGACCCCCTTGAGCAATTGCGTGGTGTCCACGCGACCTCCTGTCCGCTGATACACGCCAGAGAGTACTGCACATTACGCACTACTGCGGGGTCCGCGCGGCGTGAGCCAGGACTCAGAACCAGCCGACCAACGACAGAGCCGGTCGAGACAGGACCGATCGACGACAGAGCCCGCTGACGACGGGGCCGGTCGCCGGCACGCACGCCGCGCCGATCAGGCAGTGCGCTCCTAGGCTGAGCTCGTGATCGATCAGACGCGGCCGGACGACCCCGACCGGCCGCCCCCGGCAGTGAGCGTCCATGACCTGGTCAAGGCCTACGCCGGGCATCCCGTCGTCGATCGGTTGTCCTTCACCGCAGCCGCGGGAGCGGTGACCGCGGTGCTCGGGCCCAACGGTGCGGGCAAGACCACCGCGATCGAGTGCTGTGAAGGGCTGCGCCGCCCCGACACCGGACGGGTGCGCGTGCTCGGCCAGGACCCCGCGACCGCCGGACCGGCCCTGCGGGCGGCGGTGGGAGTGATGCTGCAGACCTCAGGGCTGCCCCAGGCCGCCCGTGCCGGGGAACTGCTGCACCACCTCGCCGCGCTGCACGCCGCACCGCTGGCCCCCGACGCCTTGTTGGACGAGCTCGGCCTCGCCCCGCACCGGCGGACCACGGTCCGAAGGCTCTCCGGAGGACAACGGCAACGGCTCGCCCTGGCCATCGCCGTCATCGGCCGCCCCAGGGTGCTCTTCCTCGACGAGCCCGGCGCGGGCCTCGACCCGCAGGCGCGGCTCGCGGTGTGGCAGCTCGTGCGACGGCTGCGGGCAGAGGGCGCCGGCATCGTGCTCACCACCCACCAGATGGAGGAGGCCGAACGGCTGGCCGACCACGTCGTCGTGCTCGACGACGGCCACGTGATCGCCGAGGGCAGCCCCACCGCGCTCACCGGGGATGACACCGAGCTGGCCTTCACTCTCGACACGCGAATCGACCCCTCCGCACTGACCGCGGCCCTCCTCGGTCAGGTCACCGTCCGCCAGGACGATGCGGGCCGTTGCACCCTGCGGAGCACCCACCCGGGACCGTTCCCTGCCCGGACGGTCGCGACCGCCGTCACCTGGTGCGCCGACCGGGATCTCTACCCGACAGGTCTGGCCCTGACCAGGCGGACCCTCGAGGACGTCTTCCTCGACCTCACCGGACGGAGCCTGCGGTGAACGGGAGAACTCGGACGCGGACACCAGGGACCACGGGGACACCGGAGGCGACGGAGA
>Ga0265334_10001584_pt1 | contig 10937 bp, 7 predicted proteins | sample 42023metaG_FD_192442 | JGI IMG/M metagenome (GOLD analysis project Ga0265334, IMG submission 192442) | Rhizosphere microbial communities from Carex aquatilis grown in University of Washington, Seatle, WA, United States - 4-20-23 metaG | ecosystem: Host-associated > Plants > Roots > Rhizosphere >...
GTCGCGGAGCGCGCGGTAGGCCCCCACGTACGACACCCCCTTGTTCAGCATCGACGCGTCGAAGAAGCGCATCTGCTGGAAGTTCTTCAGCATGCTGGCGTGCGACTCCGCGAGGAGCGTGAGATACGCGGAGCGACCGCCCTGCTTCGCGTGGGCGAAGCAGAGCTGGTTTCCGAGCGTCGTCTTCCCCGTGCCCGGGCGCCCCATGAAGAGATAGACGGCTCCCCGCACGAGGCCGCCGCCGCAGACTCCATCCAGCCCAGGGACGCCCATGGACACGCGAGTGTCCGCGCCCGGTTCAGCCAAGTCAGTGTTCGTCATGTTTGCTCGCGAGTGGTGGAGAGCGCCCTGGCGAAGGAACCGCGCGATTGAGCCCTCGCCCGGAGTGCCTGCTCCGCGCAGAAGAAACCCGATTTTACATCAAGGCAGAAGATGGGGGAGTGACCGCAGAAGCCGCGAGACTGAGGCAAAAAGTCACTTCATCCCGATCAACCCGCGCGGTGAGATGCTAGAGGTGGTTGCCATGACGGCTCATGATTCATCGCAGAATTGCGAGGAGCGTCCCGGACGCGAGGAGCCGGCGCTTGCGCCGGCTCCTGCCACGAGCTTTCAGTCACGGACGATCGAGCAGCTCGAACGGACCCTGTACCGCCGCATGCGGAGCACGTGCGAGGACTATCAGCTGCTCTCGAAGGGCGATCGAGTCCTGGTTGCGCTGAGCGGCGGCAAGGACAGCTACACCATGCTCGAGCTGCTCGGCAAGCTCGTCTCCCGTCTGCCGTTCGAGGTCGAGCTCTGCGCCGTGCATCTCGATCAGCGTCAGCCGGGCTACGACGGCCGCCCGCTCGAGGAGTGGCTCCGTCAATCGGGGCACCGCTACGAGATCCTGAGCGAGGACACCTACTCGGTGGTCGTCGACAAGGTCGACGTCGGCGCGACCTACTGCTCGCTCTGCTCGCGTCTCCGGCGCGGCATCCTCTATTCGGCGGCGGAGCGTCTCGGGTGCAACAAGCTGGCCCTCGGGCACCACCGCGACGACGCCCTGGAGACGTTCCTGATGAACATGATCTACTCCGGTAAGCTGCAGGCGATGCCGGCCGCCTACACCACGGACGACGGAAAGCTCTCGGTCATCCGCCCGCTCATCGAGTGCCCCGAATCCACCATCCGCGAGTACGCGGCACTGCGCAATTTCCCGATCCTGCCGTGCAATCTCTGTGGTTCTCAGCCGAACCTGAAGCGCGACGCGATGACGGCGCTCCTCGACTCCCTCGAGCAGGGCTCCCCCGACGTTCGCAGCGTGATGTTCGCGGCGCTGAAGAACGTCGTGCCGACGCACCTGCTCGACCGCGACCTCCTCTCCGCCTGGGCAGCGCGCCCCGAGAGCGTCGCGCCGAAGGCCGTCACGCCGCGGGCACCCGCGCGCGCAGCTGCGCTCCCCGTCGCGAGCGCCCAGCGAAGGCTTCCCGTAGTCGGGCCATGAGCATCAGGAGAGCAATGGGATGGAGCGGTTCTTGTGGATCTGCTTTGCAGGCGCGCTCGGGACGGGCACCCGATACCTCGTGGGTGTCTGGGCCGGACGCGCGCTCGGTACCGAGTTTCCCTACGGTACGTTGATCGTCAACGTGACCGGCTGCTTCCTGATTGCGGCGATCATGCACGCTGCGCTGACGACGGAGCTCATCCCACCTACGCTTCGGTTCGCACTGACGACCGGCTTCATGGGCGGGCTCACCACGTATTCGAGCTTCAACTACGAGACCACGCGGCTCCTGCAGGAACGCGCCTGGGCAGCCGGCCTGCTCAACTACGCCCTCACCACGACCGCGTGCTTTGCGGCGGGTCTGCTCGGCCTGGCCGTGGCGCGGCGTCTCCTCGGTACGTGAAGAAAGGAAGACACCATGCGAGTTCTGGACGGTGAACGCACGCTGGTCCGCATCTTCATCGGAGACTCCGACAAGTGGCACCACACGCCGCTCGAGCGCGCGCTGATCGAGCGGCTCAGACGAGAAGGCTTTGCCGGCGTCACGATCATCCACGGCGTGGCTGGCTTCGGAGCGCGCAGCGTCATTCACACCGCGAACCTCGTCGAGCTCTCCGCAGATCTGCCCATACTGATCGAGATCGTGGAGGACGACGAGCACGTCGAGAAGCTCATGACGATTCTCGACGAGATGCTGACGGGGGGCGCGCTCGTCACCATCGAGAAGGTACGGGTCCTTCGGTACGCTCCGGCGGGCTCCGATACGCGGCCCAAGGCGTGAGGGGGCATGCCCCTCACGCACGTGCGCGCATGTGACGTGCGCGGAGCGCGAGCACGAAGGAAGCGCAGTCGCCGTTCATTTCACCCTGCGGCGCCGGCGCAGGGCGAGGGCTGAACCGAGTGCCACGAGGGCTCCCACCGCGGAGCTCGAAGCGTCGCTGCGTCCCATCTCGCAGTGGCACCCGCCGCCTGCCAGACCCGTGGCGTCCGTCGTGCCGCCGACACCACCGACTGCGCCGCCGCCGCCGGAAGCATCGCCGGTGAAGACGCCTCCGGTGCCGCCTCCGCCGAGGCCGCCGCTGCCGGCTGCGCCGCTCGCGCCCGCTGCACCCGCACCGCCACTGCTCGCCGTCGCGCCGGCGGCGCCCGTGCCGGCGGCGCCCGCCGCGCCACTGTCGACGCCCGCGTCGCCCGGCGTGCTCGTCGGATGGTCGTCCTTCGGATCGTTCGGGTCGGTCTCGCCCGTCTCGATCTTGCCGTCGTGGTTCGCGTCCTCGACGCCGTCCTTCACGCCGCCGTGATCCGTGTCGGGGTCGAGCGGCGACGTCGTGGTCGCTCCCATGTCGGCGTCGGGGACGCAGTGCATCGCCGCGGCGTTCGTGGCCGGGTTGCTGCAGCCGAGGCCGTCCTCGGTGCCGTCGGCGAGACCGTCGGCGTCGCTGTCGGGGTCGAGGACGTTGATCTTGCCGTCGCCGTCGGTGTCGTCGGCGGGGTTCGCCTCCTTGCCGTCGGGGACGCCGTCGTCGTCGGTGTCCGCGTCGTGCGGGTCGGAGCCGATGGCCGTCTCGAGCGGATCGGAGAGGCCGTCGCCGTCGCTGTCGACGACCATGCTGTCGTCGGCGCCGTGCCCTGCAGTCGGATCGCGCTCACCGGTGTCGACGACGCCGTTTCGGTTCGGATCCTCGCTGCCGTCCGACGCGCCGCCGTGGTCGGTGTCGCGCAGCACGGGCGACGTCTTGGTCGCACCCATGTCACCGTCGGCGATGCAGTGCCCGGGCGCGGTGGGCGGATTCGGGCACCCCTTGCCCTCCTCCGTGCCGTCGTAGAGCCCGTCGTTGTCGGAATCCACGTCGAGGACGTTGATGAGCCCGTCGCCGTCCGTGTCGTCGGACGGGTTGCGCTCCTGGCCGTCGGGCAAGCCGTCGTTGTCCGTGTCCGCGTCGTTCGGATCGGAGCCGAGCGTGTGCTCCAGCGGATCGGACAGGCCGTCGTGGTCGGTGTCGATCGTCGTCGTGTCGTCCGCGCCGTGGCCGGCGGTGGGATCCGTCTCGCCGGGATCGGGGGCGCCGTTCAGGTTCGTGTCCTCGCTGCCGTCGCTGACGCCGCCCTGGTCGGTGTCGGCGACGAGCGGATCGGTCTTCGTCGCGCCCTTGTCGGCGTCGGCGCGGCAGTGCCCGAGCGCCGCGTTCGTGCCCTTCCCGGAGCAATCGAAGCCGAGCTCGGTGCCGTCGAAGAGGCCGTCGTCGTCGCTGTCCGGGTCGAGCGCGTTGATGAGGCCGTCGCCGTCGGTGTCGCTTCCCGGGTTCACCTCCTTGCCGTCGGGGACGCCGTCGTCGTCGCTGTCGGCGTCGTTCGGGTCGGTCCCGATCTTCGTCTCGTCGCCGTCGGGGAGGCCGTCGCCGTCGGTGTCGACGCAGCTCGCTGCAGCGCCCATGCACGTGCAGGCATGCGTCGTCAGGTCGCACGTGGTGCCGACGGTGGTGCAGTCCGCGTTCGTGCGGCACTGCACGCACACCTTGGGCGTCGCGCCGGTGTCACAGTGCGGCGTCGCCATCGGGCAATCCGTGTCCAGCTGGCACTGATCGACGCCGATGGTGGTAGGGGGCGCCCCGGGACCGTTCGCGTTGCCGTCGGTCTGCGTGCTCGCGGTGGGAGAGCCCCTCTTGCCGCCGGCCCCGATGAGGGCCTGGTTCGAGATGAGGCCGTAGGTCGTCGGGTTGATCTTGGCGCGAAAGACCACCGTGGTGGTCGCGCCGATGGCCACCGAGCCGCCCGCGCTCGCGGTGGCACCGGTCCCGACGCGGACGGTGACGGTGTGGTTCGACGCGCTGTACTCGCCGACGTCGTCGCCCGGCTGATCCGTCAGCGCGCCGGTGTTCGGCCCCGACGTCACCTTCAGAGAGCCGGGGACGTAGGTGAGGCCCGCCGGTACGACGTCGGTGACGACCGTCCCCGCGGAATCGTCGTTGCCGGTGTTGGCGACCACGATGGTGTACTCGAGGTCGTCGCCCGCCGCGACGACGCCCCCGTTCACGTCGCTGACCGACTTCGTCGACGTCGTGAAATCCGGCTTGAAGGTGGAGATGGACGTGACGAACGCGCCGAGGAAGTAGATGTCGTTGGTCGTCGTGGCCTGCATGTCCACGGACGTCTGCCCGGCGGCCATGCGCGAGGTGACGTCGACGACGTCGAGATCGATGCCGGCCATGGTGCCGGCCGTCCCCGCGAGGCGCGGCAGGTCCCCGGCGTTGCTGACCGCGGCGCCCAGGTACGAGCGGCTGCCGTTGAAGAAATTCGTCGCGGGGTTCTGTGCGTCGCTCAGCTGGTTCGCGGCGGCGAGCGGCGCCTTGCCGAAGAGGAGCGAGTCGCCCGTGAAGGCGTTGTCGCCCTCGTAGGCGATGAGCCCGAGCTTCGCGTCGAAGCCCGCGTTCGGCACGGTGAAGCCGCTGAGCGAGACGCTCGACGAGCTGCCCGTCGTGATGCCGTCGAGGCCGTCGAACACGGCGAGGTTCCGCGGCGGATCGGTCGCGAGCTTGTACAGGACCACGATGGACCAGCCGGCGAACGCGACGTCCTGGTTCAGGTTCGTGAGCGAGACCGAATCCACGCCGGAGATGCGGTACGCGCCCTCCCCGAGCGCACGCACGGCGTCCGTCGCGTCCGCGACGGACTCGTAGACGACGTCACCGCCCACCTGGGCGATGACGTAAGACGACGCCGCGGTGAGCGTCGTCGCGGCAGTGCCGGGCCGGTCGACGACCACCGTCGTGTCCGCGGTGGTCCCCGTGCGCCGCGCTCCCCAATAAATATACGCGTTGGTCACGACGGCCCCCGCGGGCAGGTCGAGCACCGCCGTGCTGCGAGCGTCCGCCGCGGCGACGGTCAACGCCGCCGTCGCTTGCCCCGCGGCGGGCGAGTCGGACTGCCAGAACACGTCCGGAGACGTGTCCGCCGTGTTCAGGCCGCACGAGATGATCGGGATGATGCCGGGCACGCTGCCGACCGCGGGCGTGGGGGCCCCCGCGCCGCAGTCCCAGCCCAGGGTGTTGCCGATCATCGCGAAGTCACCGTTCTGCGTGACCTGGATCCGGAGCTTCTGGGCGGCCTCCGCCCGCTGCGTGGAGAGGAGGCCGAAGCTTGCGGCGAGCGCCAGCGAGAGCGCGAAGGGGGTCCTCATGGCTTTGACTCTTTGACCTCGTTGCTGTCGTTCTCGACGGGCTTGCCGTCGACCTCGACGAGGTGAAACTCGACGCGGCGGTTGGTCTGCCGGCCTTCTTCGGTGTCGTTGGTGTCGAGCGGGCGTTCGAAGCCGTAGCCGACGCTCGAGAGCCGCTTCGCATCGATGCCGTGGGTGGTGAGCCACTTCGCGACGCTGGCGGCGCGTCGCCCGGACAGCTTCTTGTTGTAGGCCGCCGACCCGCGGTTGTCGGTGTGTCCCTCGACCGAGATCTTCCCGATCTCGGGATGATCCTGGAGGATCTTCTCCACGGCCTCGAGCACCGTGTTGCTGGCCGGGAGGATCACGTCGCTCGCGGTCGCGAACTGCACCTGCTCGACGATGCGGATCTGCCCCTTCTCGATGCGCGCCGGCGGGCAGCCGTTCTTCTTCGGATCGTCGCTGCGCGGTCCGGGATCGTTCGGGCAGGCGTCCTCCTCGTCGATGATGCCGTCGCCGTCGGTGTCCTTCGGCGGCGGGCAGCCGTTCTTCTTCGGATCGTCGCTCGCGACGCCCTTCTCGTCGGGGCAGGCGTCATCCGCGTCGAAGATGCCGTCGCCGTCGCGGTCGGGGCAGCCGTTCTTCTTCGGGTCATCGCTCTCGATGCCCTTCTCGTCGGGGCAGGCGTCGTTCGGGTCGAGGATGCCGTCCTCGTCGCGATCGCGGATGGGGCAGCCGTTCTTCTCCGGGTCGTCGCTCTTCACGCCGGGCTCATCGGGGCAGGCGTCGTCCTTGTCGAGGATCTTGTCGCCGTCGCGATCGGAAGGGGGAGGAGGTGGCGGCGGCGCGGGCTTCGCGATGTCCGGCATCCACTCGAGCGACGCGAGCGCGCGTAGCTCCGGCGAGCCGTATCCCTGCGTGAAGCCCGGGCCGACGCCCGCGCCGATGCGGACGCCGCCGTCGAAGCGGTAGTGCGCGCCGACGATGCCCTCGAACGGCGTGCCGCGCGTCTTGAACAGACCGCCCTTCGTGATGGTGGAGCCGTAGAGCTCGGGGCCGACGACGAGCCGGTCGTCGGCGACGCGGAAGCCCGCGCTCGCCACGAACGACAGGGTGCTTCCGAGCGACTGCCCCGCGATCGTCGCGTCCTGCGCGCGATAGTCGAAGCCGACGCGCGCGGCGTAGTCGAACGGCCCCACCTCGCCCGCGATGCCGAGATGGGGCGACACTCGCACCTTGCCGTCGCCGGTGTACGCGGCGCGGCTGCCCGTCGGAACCCACACCGAGGCGCCGAGCGCGCCGGTGATGACGGAGCGGTACTCGCCGAAGAGCCGCAGGTCGGCGGACAGGCGGAGATCCCCGACGTGCGCGCCCGTCGCCGGCGAGAAGCTCTGCCCACCGATGCTGCCCGCCTGCCCCTCGTTCACCACCGCGACGGGGAGGCTCGCGGCGAGGCGAATGCGATCGGCCAGGTTGATGCCCGCACCGAGGTGCAAGAACAGCTGATGCTTGATGAGCGGCCGGACTTCGTTACCCTGTGCGTCGTAGAAGACGAGCGGCTTGTAGGCGTAGTCGCCGACCACTCCGATGGCCGGTCGCGCGCCGCCGCGCAGATCGAGCGAATCGGCAGCGAACCAGTCGCTGCCGCGTTCGGATGGCTCGAAGCGGTCGAGCGCGAACCCCGAGACGTTCTGAGCCTGGGCGGGCGCCGGGAGCGAGAGAGCCGCCGAAAGCGTCGTTGCGAGGAGGATCGATGCGCGTTTCATGTAAGGAATGAAGAGAAGAAGAGGTCCTTTATTCACATCGCGCGGTTTGGATCCAGCGTCGCGTGCAGGCATTCGCGTGTTCCATGCACGCTAGAACCAGCACGAGTTCTTCGCGACACTCGGTGCCGAGAAGAATTCACTGCTGGCGGCGTGAATCGGGCTCGAAATGGCCCTGCGAACGACTCGCAGCAACGCGATGCATGTCACGAGGATTCTCGTCCTGCGCGGTTTTCGCGACCATCTCGTGCTTGTTTCTTTCTCTCCGGAGGATGCGTGCGCGAACCCACGCTCGTGTCGCGCCTAGACCAGCGCGCCGGATCGGTCCCTGGGCGTTCACGCCCGGGGACGAGTAGACTTCCTCGAGTGCCCCCCGCTTCCGTTCGTCCCCAGGCTGCCCCACGTTTCGCGCGCCCGAGCGCCGACGCGAGCGTGGGGGTTGCACATCGCACCCTCGAGCTCCGCGACGGCGCGCTCCGGATGGTCGTCGTCGCCGACACGCACGGCAGCCCACACCCCGACTGGGAGGGCCGCATCAGCGCGGAGAAGCCGGACTGCATCGTTCACGCGGGCGACATCGGTGACCTCCGCGTGCTGACGGGGCTCGAGAAGATCGCGCCGCTCCATGCCATTCGCGGCAACATCGACGCCCCGGTCGAGGAGATCCCGGAGGCTCTGACGCTCGACCTCGTCGCGTCCGAGCGGATCCTCCTCCGAATCCTGCTCGTGCACATCGGGGTCTTCGGTGCGAAGCTGCGTGGAGAAGTCGCTGCCCTCGCACGGCGAGAAGGCGCGGCGCTCGTCATCTGCGGGCACTCCCACGTCCCGTTCATCGGCAGCGACAGGGGCATCAGCATCTTCAACCCGGGGTCGATCGGGCCACGGCGGTTCCAGCTCCCCATCGTGTACGGAGTGCTACGGCTGGAGAACGGACGCGTGCGCATGTGGCACGTGGACTGCGAGACGGGCAAGACGTGGGAGCCGTAGGCCTCCTCCTGTAGTCCGGACTGGAGCCCTGGTCGCGGCGCCCCTTCTGGGCGAAGCTTCGCGCCGGGAAAGCCGAGCTTGCCGACGAGCCTTTTCGAGCGCCTGCGCCGGGACGTGTGCCTGCTCCTCGTCGCCTCGTTTTCGACGATCTTCCTGGGCGTCTCGCTGTGGGTCACGCGGCACGGCGCGCCGTTGCCACCCGATGCGCTCGAGTATGCGGAGGTGGCACGGAGCCTCGTCCGTGGCGAGGGGTACACCATCGATCTCGTCGAGCTCCACGCCGGGGTGCTGTCCACGATCCGTCACCTGCACGAGCTCCACGGGCTGCTCGAGCCCGTCCTCCTGGCCCCGCTCTTCTGGCTCTGGGGCGCGAGCGCGGCGCTCGTCAGGGTCCCGGGCGTCTGCTTCGTCGCCGCGCTTTCGGTCGCGACTTACCTGGTCGGCAAGCACCACTTCGGGAACGTGGCCGGCGCCGTCGCGGGCCTGCTCGTGCTCACGCGCCGCGATCTCGCACTGGACGGCACCCTCGGCGCGGACGACGTGGGCTGGGCCTTCTTCTCGACGCTGGCGCTCTATTTCTTCGGTCGCGCCGTCGCGAGCCGCGGCGACGGGTGGTTCGTCTGTGCGGGCACCGCCGCGGCGTTCGCGACGCTGGAGAAGGTGTCGGGCATCGCGTTACCCGCATGCTTCATCGTGGTGCTGGTTCGTGGAGCAGAGCGACCGGTCAACGCTCGCAGCGTGCTCGCGCTCGTCCTGCCATCGCTGGGCGCGCTCGGCCTCTACGCATTTCGCAATCGCATGCTGCACGGCGGTCTCGGCTTCCGCTACAGCGCCCTCGACTGGCTCTCGAAGGACGCGGCCGCCGCGTACTTCGCTTACTACGAGCAGGCTCCGAAGGTCACGGAGGTGCTCGCGAACTTCGGCGCGTCGCGTGTCTTCGCGCTCGTGGGGCAGCAGGTCTCGCTGCTCGGCTCGGTGGTCATCGAGCAGCCGCTCGTGTTCGTCGGCGGCCCGGTCGCGCTCGTCTTTCTGGTCCGTAGAAGTCCGCCGTTTGCGTGGTTCGGGCTCGCGTATTCCGTCGCGATCGCCGCGCTCGTGTGCGTCGCGTATCATGTCGAGGCGCGCTATCTCTCCGCGCTGCTGCCGGTCTACTTCGTGGCGCTCGCCGGGGCGGGCTGCGCGCTCCTCGGGCGCGCAAGGGAGAAGCTCCACGGTGTCGGCCCCCGACGCCCGCTTCGTGCGGTCGTCGGCGTCGCGCTGGTGGTGTTCCTCTGGGGTTTCTGGGGTGTGCTCGGGCTCGAGCGACAGCTCGGTCGAGCCGTGCTCGCGAAGGGGGCCTGTGATCCGGCGATTGCGTTCATCCGAAGCTCGGTCGGCCCTCACGACGCCGTGCTGACGTCGAGCCCGTGGTTCGTCACCTGGGCGACGGAGCGGCCCTCGGTGAACGTGCCGACGAATGGCACGGACGCACTGGTCACGGTGGCGGAGCATTACGACGCCCGCTGGGCGATCGACGGCTTGCCGAGCTACGGGGCCGCGAACGTGGGGGAAGCGCTCCGAGCACTCGACGCCGCCGGCGTCGGGATGCGCCCGGAGCGCGTCTTCGAAGGTGCGGAGTGCAGCGTGTATCGCCTGATCCGGCAGTGACCCGTCACTCCGGCACGGGGCCGAACTTGCCGTCCTCCACGTCGACGATGGCTTGCTGGATCTCCTGGACGGTGTTCATCACGAAGGGCCCGTAGGCGACGACGGGCTCGCCGATGGGCTCACCCGACAGCAAGATGACGTGCGAGTCTTCGGCCGCCGTCAGCGTCAATCGCTCGCCGTCGTTCGCGAACAGGAGGAGCTCGCCCTGCTTCGCCGTCGTGGTGCCGGCGCTGACGCGGCCCTCGGCGACGACCGCGAGCGCGTTGTAGGTCGCGGGAAGGTCGACCGGCAGGGACTCGCCCTTGCGGAGCGTCGCGTCGAGGACGGTGATGGGCGTGAAGGTGCGCGCCGGGCCGTGTGCGTCGCCAAAGTCGCCCGCGATGACGCGCACGTTGCCTCCGCCCGGAAGCGCCACGCTCGGAAACTGCGCCGCACGGAGCGGTTGATACGCCGGCGGAGCCATCTTGTCCTTGCGCGGCAGGTTCACCCAGAGCTGCATCATGTGCAGGCGGCCGCCGTTTCGAGTCTGCTCTTCCTCGTGATACTCCTCGTGGAAGATGCCCGCGCCCGCGGTCATCCATTGGGCGTCGCCGGGACGGATGACGTCGGCGTGGCCCGCGTTGTCGCGGTGCGCGACGGCGCCCTCCCACGCGAGCGTCACGGTCTCGAAGCCGCGGTGCGGGTGCCACCCCACGCCGCGCTTGCCGCGAGCGAGCGGCGAAAATTCCTTTGCCGGCCCGTAGTCCATCAGGACGAACGGGCTCACCCGTTCGGACGGCAGCCTCGCGCTCGGGAAGTACGTCGAGACGAAGAAGCCGTTGCCCACCCAGTGGAAGCCCGTGCTTCGGTGGACACCCTCGACGCTGCGTTCACGCGCGGTGCGCGTCCCCCCGTCGACGGA
>Ga0265334_10001586_pt1 | contig 10924 bp, 12 predicted proteins | sample 42023metaG_FD_192442 | JGI IMG/M metagenome (GOLD analysis project Ga0265334, IMG submission 192442) | Rhizosphere microbial communities from Carex aquatilis grown in University of Washington, Seatle, WA, United States - 4-20-23 metaG | ecosystem: Host-associated > Plants > Roots > Rhizosphere...
ATGCCGCGGTCGCAATTGGTAGTCGTCCGACGCCTTCTTCATCGAGTGGGGCTGTGCTATCGGTGGCTGCGACACCGTCCGGTGGAGCAATCGTCGGCTGGGGTAATAGCGCGACCAATGCTCTTACGGCCGCGGTGTTCGATGCAAATAACAACTTGGTCGGGCAGCCATTCGCATTGGGAGCGGACGACGTTCCTTCCGATCGTGACCAGCATTTGGAGATCCTCGTGAATCCAAATTCCGACCTGATCGCGGTATGGGGTCAAATTAAGGCGCGCGTATTTCAGGGACAGCAATAATCTAAATTGAGAGCTGCCGCTGCCACGATCCTCTACGTTAGGCGGTCTAAATGAATGCGCCGGATAACGTCGTAGTGGATCGCAGCGAAGTGCGTGAACGAAAGATTGCCCATCCGGCCGACTCGAAGCCACGGGGCAGACTGCGCCTGTGATCATTCAGATCCGCGATGAGCGATCAGGACGCGGAAAATCACGTGAGGCCGTGATGCGATGAACGCAGACGGGCTGGGGAAACGCGTTGTCGGATGTCCATTCACGCGTTTGATTCCGACGCGTCGCTGTTGCTGAAAATGGCTGTTTGGGACCAGACGTACGCCCACTCAAGTTTTGCGGTGCGAGTGAGGCGTTTCAGCCGGTACTCCGCCTGCGCTGCACTTCGATGATCTTCGATGATCTTCGATGATCTTCGATGATCTTCGAAAGGCTGACACGCCAACAGTGCTTTGGCACCGTTGATCCGTGTGAACGCAGCACCGCGACCGGAGCGGTGCTTCTCGAATCGGTTGTGCGGATCGCGAGCAATGCCGGCGTATAGCCTGCCGTCGGCGCACTCGACCAGGTAAAGCCACCAGAAATCAACCATGGGCCTCGTTGAAATTGACTTCACCTGCTTCTATAACGGCTCGCCGTCTAACCGGCGCGCAGCGTTCCCGGATGCGTTTCCATCCGTTCCGCACCCCGATGGCCTCGCGCAGGATATCGAGGTATTCGTCGACATCGACGCGGTCGTCGCCCGGCAAGGGACCGCCTTCGAGTTCCCCCAGCAGTATCCGTCGCGATCGCGGATCGGCACCGAGTTCGAGAATGCGACTGTAAGCCTCACAGGCGTACGCGAACGTCTCCCGCTGCCTGAAATTGATGTCCTGCAGCCATTCGCGACGCCGGGTTTCCTTCAGCCCGATCGTCGCGCGCTCACAGTTATGAAAAACATGCGCGGCTTCGTGGACCAGGTAATCATCGAAGTGGCTGTTGCGAACAAAATAATCCAGTGTCAGGTAGCACGTCGTCCCCTCGCTGAACCCCACGATGCGCGCAGCCACCTGTGACAAGCCTTCCGCGCCCCGGCTGACGAGATACATTTCCGCCAGACGCCAGGCGGCGGAAAGATAGATTCCCCTCGCGATCAGATTCTCGATTGCCGCCGGCGTCAGAACAACGACGGACCGTTCGAGCATGTCGAGTACGGTCTCCTGCTCGTTCGATGGAAACAGGCCATATACCATCGGCGTAACTTTGGTACGTGTCAAAGCCGCCAGATCGACGCCAGCAATGACGGTGGGGAATTCCCAATGCGACGTGCGCTCACGTACGCGCGCAGTGAGTGCGGCCCGCAATGCGGTGTCGCCGTGATTCGCGCGGGCCATGAAATTATCTCCAGGCCAAGCGCGAAACAGACTATCGTGATCGCCCGTGAGCAGGTAACAGTCGATTTCGTCTTGCGGCGACAGTGGCATGCGGGCGGCGAGCTCAACGAGGAAGTGATACGGGTCTATTTCATCACACGCGGAGGTCCGTAGCATGCCGGATCGCTGGTCCTTACCTCAAGCAAATGTTATTCAGGTCGTTATTCAGCGCCGCCGCTAATCGCTCTTCTCGCGGACGCGACGTGCCATTAAGGGACATTCGATCTGCGAATCAGCCTTTCCCAAAGCGCCCACTCGTTCTTCGCAGGTTGGGGTGAGCTTGCGAACCCCAACGCTTGCTGCTGTTGGCACCCGCCGTTGGTGGCGACACACCGACTTTCCCGGATAATAGCCATCCTCGCGCAAAGCAATTGATCGACAGCGAATAGCCAAATCAGAGCCAATGACTGCCAGTCACAGGCTTCAACGTTTTGGCACACCCTCCGATATAGTAAAGAGATGCCTACGGAAGTTAGTCTATTGGGCTGCCTGAAGCTTGCCCGTTTGTCTGAGCGCGCGGGTTTGTAGTCGCACGAAATGTATCCTCGGCTTTTGGTTTGTTATGTCGCCGGAGTGCGAACAACGGATTTCGGTCGTGGGACACTTGGCGATTTTTGGTTGATCTGGCTTCACGGCGAAGATTTATGGCTACACGAGATAGTATCGCTATGCGGGTAGCTTCGCGGTAGTGTCGCGGAGAACGGCCGACGTTGCGCTTGAAAGCATTGCTAAATGCACTTTCGGATTCGTCGCAATGTCGTGGAATGCAGATGCTGCGGCTATCGCGCGCTTGATCTCACGCGGACGGAGACATCCATCTGCTCGAAATCATCCGGCGTGCCGATATAACCGCCAGTCACCGGCATGACCTGTCTGTTGAAGCGGGCGAACGCGACAGGAACGAGCTGTCTGCCGCCGACGCGTTGATTCGACGGATCGAAAGCAATCCAACCGGCGCCGGGCAAATACACTTCCGCCCAGGCATGCGTAGAGCCCGCGTCCTCGTCCTTCTGATCCGGATCGAAGAGATAGCCCGACACCGCCCGGGCGCCGAATCCCAGGTGGCGCGCCGCCTCAATGAAAAGAGCCGCAATGTCGCGGCACGATCCACTGCCCAGTTCCAGCGTGCTGGCAGGCGACTGCGTCCCCTCCTCATCACGGACACGGTAGCGAACGTCCCCAAGAATTCCGGAGTTGAGGTCCTTGAGCAAGGACAAGCTGTCGGTCTGAAGCGCCAACACAAAGCGACGCGCCCAGGCGCCCACCTGCTGTGCGCCAGGAGTCAGCCAGTCCGGCTGTGCAAGGGCGCCAAGATCGACGACATCGTCGAGCGAGTAGGCGAACGGATAGCTGTGGGCATCTGGCGATATCGCGAAGATCGGCCATTCGGGAGCCGTGTGCTCAACCACCGCTTCGCTGATGATGGTCAATTCGTGGGTCGGGTCAGCAAAGGTCGCTGTCGCGATCAGATTTCCGAATACGTCCGCACTCCAGGTGACATCTGCTGGCGGCACACATTCCAACGACCGCCGCGCCGTAAAGAGTTCGCCGCTGTCGCGCGGTGTGACGATGAGCCGGTGCGGCTGCAGCATTATTGCCCGCGCGTACTGGTAGCGCGTGCAATGCTTGATGGTTAGTTGCATGAAACGCTTGCGCCTTCGGTTCAAGGGCTCAGGGAAAGCCGTTGCTGTCTTCAATCACTGCGAAATATACCGTCTCCCGATCGGCCACATGGCGTGGCCCTTGATGGCATCAAAACGCGCGAGCCTTGGCGGGATTGAGATGCTACATCGCCAGTTTAGTGCCGGAAGTGGACGCTATCGGCCCACGTCGCATGCTAGCTAGCGGCCCTTTTTGTGCGCTCCGACATAGTCCAGGACAGCTTTCGGACCAGCGCCTGCGCTGCCACCGCTTTTCCAGACATTGAAGGTTCTATAAATGCCGCAGCGCTAAGTCGTCCTGCCAATCTCCGCGCCTTCTTGAGGCGATCCTGTTGATTGTTCGCTAGCCGAAACTCACTGTGAGCGTTGTAGATGCGAAGTCGTAGCGAGTTCGTGGCTCGAAGGTGACCGTCTCGAAGAATCGTCCCAGTAATCATCCTCACGCGCCCGGCCCGGTACATCTGGGCCTTATGCGCGATCAGCCCGCGTTTCGCAATAAGCCGACCGATCGACCTAAGGTACTCGGATTGAACGTGATCAAACGATAGCGTGATGTTAGTAATAAAGTCGGTCGGAATCGACATCTGCAACTTATTGATTTTACAGAAGCGATAAAATTAGACAAAACGGTGCAAAGTCGGTCGGGATTTCAAATACGCTTAGCTTGACGAGTTCCTCCAGTAATAAGGTCGGTCGGAACGTGCCATTACCGGCCAGTGGAAGGACGAGAATCACTTCCAGAAAGCAATGGAATGGACGCCCCCACCTTTCGGCATCGATGTGCCAGAGTGGAAGTGCGATCAACCACTCACAGACGAGGGCGTCCACCATGAAGATTACGACAGTCGGGATTGATTTGGCGAAAAGCGTTTTCCAAGTGCACGGCGTTGATGAGCACGGCAAGACCGTTATGAGGAAACAGCTCAAGCGCGCTCAATTTGCTCTGTTCTTCTCGAATCTGCCGCCCTGCCTGATCGGCATGGAAGCCTGCGGCAGCGCCCATCATTGGGCGCGCAAGCTGCAATCATTCGGCCACACCGTGAAGCTGATCGCCCCGCAGTTTGTTAAGCCCTACGTGAAGAGCAACAAACACGATGTCGCTGATGCTGAAGCCATCTGCGAGGCGGTGGGCCGACCCAACATGCGCTTCGTCGCGGTCAAGAACGTGGAGCAACAAGCCGTGCTATCGCTGCATCGGGCGCGCCAGGGATTTGTCAAAGCCCGCACCGCTCAGGCCAACCAGATCCGCAGTCTGCTGGCTGAATTCGGTTGGGTAATTCCGAAGGGGATTACCCACATCCCCAAGCAGGTGCCGCTGATCCTGACAGAGGCTGACAACGAACTGCCCGGCCTATTCCGCCAACTCATCGACGGATTGCTCAATCATTTTCGCGAACTGCATTGCCAGATCGTGGAGCTGGAAGCGAAGATTAAAGCTTGGCACCGAGACAGTCCGGCCAGTCGCAAGCTGGCCGAGATGCCCGGCATCGGTCCACTGGGTGCCACCGCGCTGGTGGCCAGCATCGGTGACGCCAAAGCCTTCAAGATCGGACGGCAGCTGGCGGCTTGGCTGGGTCTGGTGCCACGACAGCATTCCACCGGTGGCAAGCAGAATCTTCTGGGCATCAGCAAACGCGGCGACGTCTACCTGCGAACACTGCTGATTCACGGGGCTCGCTCGGCCATCTTGGCGGCCCAGCGGCGTGGCGACAACACCAGTTGGCTGGCCAAGTTGTTGGAGCGGCGACACGCCAATGTGGCCGCGGCGGCTCTGGCCAACAAGAATGCTCGAGTCGTGTGGGCGCTGCTGGCTCATGACAGGGAGTACCAGCCTGGATACGCCGAAGCGGCGTAACGAGCCCCCACCTTTTAGATATTAAACAGCAAGAGACCGATTCACTGATTGCTCAGGCACTCACGCAGTGATGGCAAGACAGGTAAGACCGTGGTTGGAAAAGCCCAGAATGACCGCAGCACCTTCGAGTGCGAAAAAGCGATCGGGGACCCAACCAGCGCATTCCATCAGGGACAGCGGCAATGCCGCATCTAAAGTCCGGATGTACGACTGCAATCTACGCCTTCAAGTCGTCACAAACTGGGTGCTTGGCAAACCGGGGGCGTCCATGTACGGTCATACGCAACGCGCCCAGCGCTAGATTAACCGCCCCCACGCACCGTACAGTGGCAAGAAATGCGCGATTCCAGGGCGTCCGGTTGTACCGACTATTGGACGCCCGCGGCGACTATGCTCATATTGGCAGATGCCCTGTAGGCTGCGGGGCATCACCATGCTCAGTTACAAGCTTGTCGAGGTCTACACCGGACACGAGCATGACCGCCTTGTACGCCTCCAATAGCTTGTCATGCATGGACTCCAAATCCTTCAACATCGCCTCCCGTCCATCCTCAGAATTACGACGAAGGTTGTGGCGCAAATAGAAGGAGTGAGCCAGACGATTTCGTACCTTGAGCGCCTTGCCCAGTAGATCTTCAAGATGAGCGATGGATGTGGTGTTGTGATTAAGCTTCTTGATCATTTGACCGAGGGTGTGCCGATTGATCTGTTTGTAGATCTCCGTAGCCCTTTCAGAATCAGGAGTTTCTAAAAGGCCCGCCTCGATGCACCCATGCATGAGAAGCATTGTGCCAAGCTGTGTCTCCAGGAGCTGTGCGGCCTCCGAAGTCTCACCGAACTTGCGATATACATCGTCAAGAGTAGGCATATGGTCTTTAAGCCGCCCAGCGCCATGTTGGCCCCTTTTGTTTTCCTTTAATTCGGCCCTTTAATTCTCGGTTTCTCCCGTCCTACGCCAGCTAACAATCGATTCGATTAGACAGCGCCGAGGGTTGCTGCCCTCGGCTTCCACCGCCGGTCAACTTCGGTCGGCGTCAGCAACACGCCTGGCTGCCATTCGCATTGGACGGGAGCAATTGGACGGAGTTATGGCGTGATGAGGCTGCCAAGCACGGCAGGATTGGCGAAGTCAGTGGTATTGCTTCCCCAGGTCACGATTAAATTGCCTTGCGCATCCGTGGCGCAGGCCTGCGGCCAATTCTGGTGAGCGGTCCCGCTATCGATGATGAAGGCCGATCCCTTGGCGCTGCCGTCGGCGTGAAAGTACTGGCCTTGCTTAGAGAACGCGATGCCTCCACCTTCAAGCGTCGTCGGAAATGTCCAGGTGATGGCAAAGTCCCCGCTCGATGTCATCGCCAGCGCCGGATTTAAATAGAGGACGCTGCTGGGCACCAATGCCGTTTCAAGTGTCGCCGGTGCGCCGAGCGGTGTTGTGTCCGCCGCATAACGATAGAGCGACAAAGACCAGGTCGTCTGCGTGGCCGTGGGCGCAAAGTTTTCCGCTATGACTGCAATCTGATCGCTGGAGTTGAGGCTTGCATCATCGGCACGGTTTAGTCCAGAAAGGATGCTGCGTCCACCTTGTGCTTTGAGCGCCATGTTGAAGCGCTGAGCGCTGACCTGCTGCTTGATGCCGGAGTTCGGCGCTTGAGTCTGGATGTTCACCATCAAAAGCAGATCGCCGTTGCCGTTCATGGCCAGCTTTGCCAAAGCCTCGGTGTTGAGGCTGTAGCCATCCGTTCGCACTAGCCGGAATGGCACGGAATCAAGCTTGCGCGCTGAGGTGAGGCTTTGCCCATCCTGCTGATAGGTGGCGGCGTAAGTGGCGGCGCTTTCTCCAGCAATTGTGAACCTCGCCGTTTCCCACAACAGGGTCTGCGTGTCTGTACTCCAGGCCACGCTGAAATCGCCCTGGTCGTCCATGGCCACTTGGGGATCAGTGGAGCTGGTGATGACAGTTTGGCCATTCCCGGTTGACAAAGATCCGACATGGATCGGATTTCCTTGTACAACAGCGTTGGCATCAAAGCGTTGCGCCAGAACCGAGCGTGCCGGGCTCTTGCCGCCTGTGGAGGTCGCCGTGTCCGTCCAGGCAACGACAAACTCACCGGCAGCATCGATCGCCAGTCCCAAGCGTCCGGTCAGGTAAGCCGTGTTGAACGGCGGAAGCACGGCATCGGCCTTGACACTGCCGTCAGCGTTGTACAGACGTACATGGGCCTGCGCGCCATTGCCCTCCAGCCATCCGACTACAAAAACACCCGTTGCATTGCGCGCAACCGCCGTGGGGCCGAAATAATCAACATCGGAGCTGGCTTGCACCGTAAACGGCGACAGGGTAGTTGCAAAAGCCGGCATCGACAGCAAGCCACCGCCGAGAGCGAGAGCCAAGGCGCGGGCGAGAGCCGTTCGCGGGTAACGAGAAAGCATTTGGCTCGTCAAGGTTTGGTGCGACAGGCTTTGATTCATAGCATCGTCCTCCGACGGTGGCACGCGTCTCTGACTGAAAGCAGCGCGGACGCTCAATCTGAGCAGAGCGGTACTGTATAACGAGCATTTCGATGCGTCTGTGAACTCGATCACACTTGAGAGCGACACGACTGGTGGGGTCTGCTCGCTAACCGGTTGATCTGTTGGAGGCGACGCTGGACGATACGCTCGTACACCAATTGATGCGGAGTTCTTATGCGATGGACGATCCGGCTGGAATGTGAGGGCAGCGACGAGTCGGTGGTGATCGGGCACATTGACCGGCAGGACGCCCTTCAAGCCGCAGCCTTTGGCGTGAGTTTGGTTGAATCCAAGCAGATTCTGACTGGTCTTCAATTGGCCGTGGTGCAGCGGCAATTTAGGGCTTCCCGACACCTGCCGTTCGCGGATGTCTGCAAAGGGCGTATCCGTCGGGAAATCTGCCATCTGGTAAAAATCCCCGATCCTGATTGAATGCGCTTCAGCTCAATTTGCTGGAGGCGGTATGAATGGCGTGATTCAACGCAAGCGCATGCGCACATCATCGGCGCGGATTTTCTGGCGGCAGCACCTGGATGCCTGTGCGGCCTCCGGGCTTCGGCAGGTGGATTACTGCCGGCAGCGTGGACTGCCACCCAAATACATGACGCTGTGGAAGCGCAAGCTGGCGGCGTTTTCCACCGACACCGTGTCGGCACCGGCGGCGCCCGTCGCGGACAAGAAGCCGCGCTGCCCAGCCGATCGCACGCCGCCGACGCTGATCCCGGTAGTGGTGGCCGAATCATCAGCCGCCGCTCCGAAGCGTTTTCCATCGCAGGACAAACCGCGCACTCCGGGGCCGGTGGCGGAAAATACGCTCCGCGTCACGCTGCCCAACGGCGTCGCCCTGTCGTTCGATTTGCAGTCCAGCGATGTCCTGCCCGCGCTGTTGCGTGAGCTCGCCCAGCTGCCATGCTGAAACTGCCGACCGACACGCGGATTTATCTGGCCGCCACGCCGATCGACATGCGCCGATCGTTCGATGGTCTGTGCGCCATCGTCGCTGAAACGCTGAAGCTCAATCCGCTCAATGGTCATTTGTTTATATTTCGAGGCAAGAATGCGGATCGCCTGAAGGCGATGTATTGGGATCGCAACGGCTTGGTGATTTGGTACAAGCGCCTTGAGAAGGGTCGATACAAATGGCCCGCTGCCAATGCAGCATCGTTGGAAATCAGCGCTCAGGATTTGTCTCTACTTCTCGACGGTATTGATTTCACGCGGCTCAAACGACTACCTGCATTTCACGCACAGGTAGCACTCTAAAAAAGGATGATTTGCGTAGAGGAAATAGCGCAAATCATCTACGCATTTTGATAAAATGCCGAGGTGCAAAACGCTGCCACTCTGCCCACGGATATCGCTGTGCTGCATCAGCTCCTTTTGGAGCAGCAGCAGATGATCGAGTCCCTGAAAGCACAGCTGCTGCGGTCGCTGAAGCGGCAGTTCGGTCCGCGCAACGAGTACGTCAATGTCGATCAGCTTGGTTTGTTCATCGCCGACGACAGCCAGGTCATCGTGATCCCGGCGGATGAAGAATCCGAAGACACCAAGCCCGCATCCGATCATTCGACTTCGGCGCCACGCAAGAAAGCGTTGCAGGTACTGAAAGACCTGCCGCGCGAAATCCGCGTCATTGATCTGCCGGAGTCCGAGAAGATCTGCCCCTGCTGCGGCAAGCCGATGCACGCCATCGGCCAGGACTGCTCAGAGCAGATAGCCTATGTGCCAGCGTCGGTGAAAATCATCGAGACGCAGCGGCAGAAATACGTCTGCCGCTCCTGCCCGGATCAGATTTATCGTGCATACAATGATTCGCCCGCACCGCTGGCCAAGAGCATGGCCTCGGCCAGCCTGCTGGCGTTTCTGATTGTCAGTAAATTCGCCGATGGCTTGCCGTTGTATCGCATCGCCAAGCGGCTGGAGCGTCTCGGCATCGAGCTGTCGCATGCACTGATGTCGGACTGGCTGGTGCAATGTGCCGAGCTGCTCGAAGCGGTGTATCAGCGGATGCTGGCCAAAGTGTTGGCCAGTGGCCATGTCTTTACCGATGACACGGTCTTGCCGCTGCAGAACCGCGATCCCGAACGCAAAACCACGATCAAAGCGCGACTCTGGGTTTATGCCCGGCATCAGCGACAAAGTAAGCCGTTGGTGGTTTATGAATTCAGTCGCAGCCGGAGCCGGGAGACGGCGGTCAACCGGTTCAGGGATTACCGTGGCTACATTCAGGCCGACGCCTATCCGGCCTACGACATTCTGTTCGGCAATCCTGAAATCAAGGAAGTTGCGTGCATGACCCACGCCCGACGGAAATATGTCGAAGTCGCCGATCTGATGAAAGAACCGGGCCGGCCGCATGAGGCCATTGCCTTCATCAACAAGCTCTACCGCATCGAGCGACAGATCAAATCGCTCAATGATGAGGGGCGATATCAGCAGCGCCAGGAGCGTTCAGTTCCGGTGCTGAACCAATTCAAAGCCTGGCTGGATGTGCAGGCCAATGCCATCCTACCCAAGAGTGCGCTGGGCACAGCGATCAGCTACACGCTGAAAAACTGGGACGCGCTGTGTCGCTACACCGAGCAAGGTTATCTGGAGATCGACAACAACTTTGCCGAGCAGTGCATGCGCCCCGTTGCGGTCGGACGAAAAGCGTTTCTCTTCGTTGGCTCCGAACGCGGCGGCAAAGCGGCGGCGATCTATTACAGTCTCATGGAATCCTGCAAAGTGAACCAAGTCAATCCGCTGACCTACATGACCTACCTGCTCAGCAATGTGCGCAACAAGAATGTGACGCTGCTGCTGCCGGATGAGTTTACCGCCAGCCGCATCGAGCAGATTGGGTAGCCCGCCATGGAAGAGGATGGCATCGTCACCGTCGAGCTCAGTCAGCGGGAAGTGAAACTGTTGCTGCGTTATGGCTATCCGTTTGAAGAGGCCAAGGAACAACTCGAAGCCTTCAAGGATCGCAAGGGGACCCATCGGCTGAAGATCGATACCTTCTACTTATCGATGACGATCGCCGACTTGGTCCGTTCGGCGAAGACAATCCGCAGCGATGCGGTGCTCGAAGAGATTGACGCGCTATGCAGCGTGCTGGAAAGCGCCGAACAGAATGAGCCGCGGATTCGGTCTGTCAGGTGATGGCGTGGCTTAGGCCGATCACGTCGACTGGCCCATTTCCCGACGGATACC
>Ga0265334_10001593_pt1 | contig 10903 bp, 8 predicted proteins | sample 42023metaG_FD_192442 | JGI IMG/M metagenome (GOLD analysis project Ga0265334, IMG submission 192442) | Rhizosphere microbial communities from Carex aquatilis grown in University of Washington, Seatle, WA, United States - 4-20-23 metaG | ecosystem: Host-associated > Plants > Roots > Rhizosphere >...
CATGCCGGCCTCCCGACTCAAACAATCCATCGAGCGCAGCCAGGTGCCGGTCTATGACCAAGCGGGCTGATGTTCACCTGGAGCTCGCGCTCCGGGCGCTGGAGCGTGTGCCACGGTTTCTGGCCGGCCGGGATGGCGATTCCGGAAGCGGCGCTGATCGTAGCGTTCCGCAACGTGCTCGCCCACGGCTATGCCACCCTCGATCAGAGCCGAGTATACGACCCGGCTACGACCAAAGTGGCCGCGCTCATAGCCGCCATTCGAACTCTGTTGGACGAGTTCCCGGGAGGCTAGCGCTAAGGCCGAACGGGAACCCGTGGCAGAAGACTGCGGTGACGGTCGTACTTGCGAGTGATGCGTTGCGCCAGGCGCAACGCCCTGCTCGTCGCGATCGACTATCTGTTCTTCGGCCCCTGGGGCCCCGATAGCGCACAGATAGTCGCGCGCGGAACTGCTATACCCCCCAAAACGTGGCCCGGCAGCAGACGTTGCACCGATGCTGACGCGTCTGCTTGCTGCAGTAGGTGGCCTAAACTGGGAGAGGCAATATGCGAGTTCGGAGGAGAATTTCCGACGCCGACGTGTCGAAAGCCCCTACCGGAATCGCAGGATTGGATGTCGTGACGATGGGTGGCTTGCCACGCGCGCAAGTGACCCTGATCGAGGGGGGACCGGGCACGGGAAAGACCGTGCTGGCATTGCAATCCGTCGTGCACGCCGCGCGCGAGCTCGGTGAGTCCGGCATCTTCGTGGCCTTTGAGGAAAGTGCCGCGCGGATCGTGGCCAACGCCTCGCGCTTCGGCTGGGATTTGCCCGGGCTGCAGCAGAAAAAGCTGTTCTTTCTGAATGCGCAGCCGGGATTCGATTTGGTGCAGTCCGGCAGTTTCGATCTTGGCGGACTGCTGGCCGCGCTCGATGCCAGGATAGCCAAGCTCGGCGCTCAGCGCGTCGTCTTCGACGCCATCGATGTGGTACTGGCATTGCTCGACGACCCCGCAGCGGAACGCCGGGAGCTCTATCGATTGCGCGACTGGATTGCGGTGCGGGGCGTCACTGCCATCATCACGTCCAAGGAAAGTGCGAACGCCGCAGTCCAGCAGCGTGGCGAATTCCTGCAGTTCATGACCGATTGTGCAATCCGCCTGGAGCATGCGGTCGTACAGGGAGTCTCGCAGCGCAGCCTGCGGGTGACCAAGTACCGCGGCTCGGATTTCCATGCCAACGCAGCGCCTTATGTGATTGGCGCCTCCGGACTGGATGTCGCAGCAGTCACTGCTGGTCTTGCCACCAAGAGCCCCGTGACCGACGAGCGGGTGTCGACGGGGGTGTTGCGTCTCGATGCGATGCTGGGCGGCGGCCTGTTTCGTGGCGCGGCGATTCTGGTCACCGGCACACCCGGCACTGCGAAGACCACGCTCTGTGGAGCCTTTGCACAAGCAGCGTGCGAGCGAGGTGAACCGACGCTGTTCGTGAGTTTCGATTCCACTGCGGATGAGGTAATTCGCAACCTCACTTCGGTGGCCATTCGCCTGCGTCGCTTCATCGACACACCGCGGCGCCCGGGCCTGCTGCAGGTGTTTTACCAGCCCGCCCTCGAGGGCAGCGCCGAAACGCACCTGTTGCACATCCAGGAGCTGGCCCGCCGACAGCGCACGCGCTGCCTAGTCATTGATCCGCTCTCCGCGCTGGGAAGCTTCACCGACGGGAACCGGTCGCAGAACGTGGCGAAGCGACTGCTGATCTGGGCGAAACAACAGGGAATTACGCTGTTCTGCAGCAGCCTGCTCGCCAACGGAGCGGTGGAAAGCGAGAGTTCGCCGCTGCATGTATCGACGGTCGCGGATACCTGGCTGCACCTGAGCTATGTGGCACGCAACGGCGAGCGCAACCGCTGCCTGTCGATCATCAAGTCGCGCGGCACCGCGCATTCGAACCAGGTACGCGAGCTGCTGCTCAGCGAGCAGGGGGTGACGCTGGCAGACTCCTACACCGCCGGTGGGGAAGTGCTGCTCGGCACGCTTCGCTGGGAACGCGAGCAGGCGGAAGCGGCTGCTCGGCAGGAAGCGGCGCGCACCGAGCAGCTGGCACATCTGAATCTCGTGACGGAAGAGGCGGAATTGTCCTCCCACCTGACTGCGCTCAGCCGAAAACTGGATGCGAAGCGCGTCGAGCTCAAGTTGCTGAAGTCACAGGAGATCGCGCGTCGGGACACGGCCATCGACGATCGCAGCGGACGGCATTCCCGGCGCGCTTCCGATGTCCCCTCCAGGAAAGGCAAGAGGTCGGTCGTGAAATGAGGACCGCGGAAGTCTTCAGTTTCCGGCTCTATGTCACCGGCGAGGCGCCCAATTCGGTGCGCGCCCTGGCCAATCTGAACTCCTTGTGCGGCAAATACCTGCCCCAGCGCCATCAGATCGAAGTCATAGACCTGCTGGTCGAGCCGCAACGGGCGCTCAGTGACGGCATCATCATGACCCCGACACTGGTCAAGCTGGCGCCGGGCGTCCAGCAGCGCATCGTCGGATCCTTGAGCGATCTGGCCCCGCTGCTCGCGAGCCTCGGCCTGAGTCCGCCGTGAACTGATGGTCGCCAGATCCCCGGAAGCTCCGGACGAAAAATCCGACGTTCCCGCGCTGACCCGCAGGCTGCAGGACATCGATCTGGAGCTGCAGGCCCTGACGGCCGGAGAAGTCGACGCGGTCATCGGACCGGGCGGCCAGTCCTATCTGTTGCACGAAGCCCAACTGAAGCTGCTGCGCGGCGAGCACGAGCAGCGCGATCTCATCCTGCAGCTCGAGGCCGAACGATCCGCGCTCGAGGCCGCACAGGCGCTCGGCAAGATCGGCAGCTGGTCGTTCGATCTTGCGACCGGCGCCGCCTCGTGGTCACGCGGCATGCACCGGATATTCGAGACCGATCCCGAACGCTTTCAGCCATCGTTGCCCGCGGTCGTGGCAATGATCCACCCGGAAGATCGGGGGCACATGAGTGAAGTGCTCGCGCACCCCTTGCGCGGCAGTGACGACCGGAGCGTCGAGCATCGGCTGCTGCTCCCGGGAGAGATCCTGAAATATGTCGAGGAACGCTGGCGGATCGAACGGGATGCCAGCGGGACGCGGACCCATGTCCGAGGCACCTGCCAGGACATCACGGAGCGCCGGCGCGATGAGCAGGCGTTGCGGCAGAATCAGTCCAGACTCGGCATGGTGACCCGGTTGAGCCGCATCGGCGGCTGGACGATAGACGTCCTGAAGAGCATCGCATGGTGGTCGGACGAGATCTGTACCTTCCTCGAAGTCCCGCTTGGAACCACGCCCACCCTCGATGTCGCGCTGACTTTCTACGCGCCCGAGTGGCGCGAAAGCGTCGGCAACGCTCGCTCGCGCTGCGCCGATGCCGGCATTCCCTACGACCTCGAGGTCGAGGTCATCACGGCCCGTGGGCGCCGCCTGTGGGTGCGGACGATCGGTGAACCCGTGCGCGACGCCACAGGCGCCATACGATGGCTCCAGGGAGCGATGCAGGACCTGTCGGAACGCAAGCTTGCCGAGCGGGAGATACGCCGGCTGGCCACCCGGCTGTCCAACACGCTCGAGAGCCTCAACGTCTCGTTCTATACGGTGGACCACGACTGGCGTCTGACGTACTTCAATCGCGAGGCGGAACGAATCTGGAAACGTCGGCGTGAGAAGGTGATCGGAGCGAACCTGTGGAGTGAATTCCCCGAATTGAGCGGAACCATCTTCGAACAATGTTTCCGCAGCGCCGCCAGGGACCGGCAGCCTGGCGTCGCCGAGGCCGTGTTTCCTGGAACGGACACCTGGTTTCGCGCCTCCGTGCATCCTTCTGACGAAGGCATCGTCGTCTATCTGCGCGACGTGACGCTGGAACGCGCAGAGCACCGACAGCTCAAGCTGCTCGAAGCCAGCGTGGCGCGGCTCAACGACATGGTGCTCATCACGGAGGCCAACCCGCTTAGCGAACCGGGTCCGCGAATCTGCTTTGTGAACGACGCGCTGCTGCGGACCACAGGTTATTCGCAGGATGAGCTGATCGGCGCTTCACCGCGCCTGTTCCAGGGACCTGGAACGGATCGCGGCGAATTGCAGCGCATCAGTCTCGCGCTATCCCGCCTCCAGCCGGTGCATGCGGAGTTGATCAACTACCACAAAAGCGGCGATCCCTACTGGGTCGAGCTGGACATTCTGCCGGTGACGGCTGACGGCACGGAGCCCTCCCACTTTGTTGCGATCGAGCGGGATATAACCCAGCGCAAACGCGACCAGGACGCGCTACGCGACATGAATTCGGAGCTCGAGGCGCGGGTGCGTACCCGGACTACTGAACTCGATGCCGCTCGCCAGGTGGCAGAACAGGCCAGTCGCGCCAAGTCGACTTTTCTCGCCACCATGAGCCACGAGATCCGCACGCCCATGAACGGCGTGATCGGCATGGTGGACGTGCTGGCGCAGTCCTCGTTGCAGCCGGAACAGATGGAGATGGTCCGACTGATCGGCGAATCCGCGGATCTGCTGCTCGCGATCATCGAAGACGTACTGGACTTCTCGAAGATCGAGGCCGGGAAGCTTCGCATTGCACGCGATCCGATTCGTCTCGCGCACGTCATCGAGAGTTCCTGTTCAATGCTGGATTCCGTCGCCTCGAAGCACGATGTGGGGTTGACGTTCTTCATTGACCCCGGCATCCCGGAGTTCGTGCTGGGTGATGAGATCCGGTTGCGGCAGGTGCTCAACAATCTGGTCGGCAATGCGATCAAGTTCTCGAGCGGCCTCGACCGGCCGGGTGTGGTATCGGTGCGGGTGCGCTGCGTCGACACACGATCCGATGCAGTCGCGGTCACGATCACGGTGCAGGACAATGGGATTGGAATCGATGACGCGACGCTGAACCGGCTGTTCGCCCCGTTTGCGCAGGCGGATGTATCGACGACACGGCGCTTCGGCGGTACGGGGCTGGGTCTCGCCATCACCCATACGCTGGTGCGGCTGATGGGCGGGGAAATCGGCGTACGCAGTGCTCCGGAGGAAGGTTCGACCTTTGCGGTGCAACTGCCTTTCGATCTTCCGCCGACGGGGAACCGGCGCGCGTGGGCCGGAGTGGATCCGCAGATTCGCGGCCTGGACATCCTCATCGTTGGATCCGACCGCGCGCTGTCGGAGGATCTGTGTCGCTACCTGATCGATGCCGGTGCGACGGTGCAGTGCATGCTGGAAATATCGCCAGCGGGAGTGCCCGACCGTGGCTTCAGGCCGCAGCTATGGGTCGTACTGCCGGAACGGCCGGCGATTTCGCTGGCAGGGCTCCGGGCAGCGGCGCTGCGGGATTCGGATGTGGAACCGCGTTTTCTGGCCCTGGGACGCGGCCCCAGGCATCGACTTCGCAGAGACGGAGCGGATCTGGTCAGTATCGATGTGAACGGACTCACGCGGCAGCAACTGCTCAGCGCGGTCGCCATCGCCGCCGGGCGGCAACCGCTGGCCGACGAGACCGCGCGTCCAACGCGCGCCGCGCCGATGATGCAGGCAACGGGGGTTGGCACGCCCGGCCGGGGACCCATCCTGGTGGCGGAAGACAACGCGACCAATCGCGAGGTGATCGTCCGGCAGTTGCAGCTGCTGGGGTTCGCTTCGGAGATGGTCGAGAATGGCGTGCAGGCTCTCGAGCGCTGGCGCTCCGGAGGTTTTCCCCTGGTTCTGACCGACCTGCGGATGCCGGAGCTGGATGGATTTGGGTTGACCGCGAGGATTCGCTCGGAGGAGCCTGCGGGGCATCGCACCGTGATTCTTGCGCTGACTGCGAACGCACAAAGCGAGGAGCGCGACCGGTGCCGTGCGGCCGGGATGGATGACTATCTGATCAAGCCGGCGCCACTGACCGTATTGAGCGCCGCACTGGAAAAATGGCTGCCGTTGCCGGCCATTCCCGCTGACCAGCCGGTCATGGCATCCGCCCCGGAACATTTCGAGGCCCCGGCCGACCTCGGCGCGCTGGTGGCGCTGGTCGGAGGGGATCGCGTGCACGTCCAGGCAGTGCTGCGCAGCTTCCTCGGCAGCTCCAACAAAGCTCGTCAGCAACTACAGCAGGCCATGGCCGACGGGGATGCTGCGACGGTGCGCGAGATCGCGCACAAGCTGAAGGCCGGCGCGCGCTCGGTGGGTGCCGCCGTACTGGGGGCCACCTGCGAGGAGCTCGAGCAAGTTGCCGAGTCGGGCCGCGTCGATCGATTCGGGCTGCTCGGGAAGCGCCTGGAAGACGAGCTGCATGCGGTTCAGGAATATCTGGCCAGCCGGCTGACCAGTCACTGAAGCGAACTTCCAGCCGGCTGGCGCGACATCAGCGGATGAGTGTGCTGTCGATCTTGGACTGCAGGGATTGTCGCGTGAACGGCTTGACCAGGAAATTCCCGGCCCCGGCGTCGATGCTGCCCTGCACCGTTTCCCTGCGGGAGTCCGTCGTCATCATAATGATGGGGATGGCAGCCAGATCTGGCGACGCCTTCAGCTGCCGCGTGAGGGAAATACCGTCGGTTCCTGGCAGGCGGAAGTCCATCAGTATCAGATCCGGGTGTGCGAGGCGTAGCATGCTGATCGCCTCGGCGCCGCTGGCCGCGAACGACAGCTCGTAGCGAGCGGCGTCGAGTGCGCCGGACACGAGTGCGGGTACCATCTCGTCATCGTCGACCACCAGCAGCCGGGTGCGCAGCGCGTCGACGGTCCCGGGCAGCGGGCGAGATTCGGCGATCGCGACGTCGTGTTCCAGACGGGTACTGGAACGATGCTCGTCGGCTCGCAATTGCATCATTTCTCGGCACGCGCTCCAGATCGTCATCGGCAACCGGAAGCCGTCGTAGGCGAGGGGCCAGTACAGCACGTAGTCGTCGAATCGCTGCTGCCTGCACAGCTCGAAAGCCTTCGGAACCTCGTCCTTGGTGCACAGCAGGACGCTCCGGTGGCGGTTCTCGTTCACGAACGGCAGCAGGCGGTAAAGCCCCAGGTAATACACCTGCGCCTTGGCGATACTATCGAAGGCGAGCACCAGAACATCGGGACTATGAGCCTCGAAATCCTTGCAGGCATTCTCGGCAACGGTGGAGACGCGCACGTTCTCGAAATGGACTTCGAGCAGACGAGCGAGCAGCTCGGCATCCCTCACGCTGTCGGTGGCAATGAGGATACGTGCCTTTTCCGGGGCATCCGTCATGATTCCACCAGCAGCGCCTGGCGCGCCTGCCAGGTGACGAGCCAGCCGAGCAGCTGGTCCGCACTCATCGGTTTGCCGATGAAATAGCCCTGTGCGAGGTCGCAGTCGAGATCGTGCAGCAGCTCCCAGTCGTCCTGCGTCTCCACGCCTTCGGCCACCGATCGCATGCCTAAGCGACGCGCAATGCCCAGACTGCCCTCGAGCATCGGTCGGATGATCTGGTTGTTGCGCGCGCCGTGCACGAATCCGCGGTCGACCTTGAGTTCGGTGAATGGCACGTCCCGCAGCTGCGCCAGCGAGGAGTGACCAGTACCGAAGTCATCGATGGACAGCGTGAAGCGCGCCAGTCGCAGGCGCACCAGGTTTTCGAGTGGTACCAGGGAGGAGTAAGCGAGGCGCGTCTCGGTGACTTCCAGCACGACGTCGATCGGTGTCGCACCCGCCTCGCGTACCAGGTCTGCAATGTGGCGCCAATAACCCGGTTGCAGCAGGCTCTGCATCGAGATGTTCACGGCAACGTGCGGATGCACTTCCGATCCTCGCCACATCGCCAGATCCTGTAGCGCCCGCCGCAGGACCCAATCGGTCAGCTCCGAGATCAGGCCTTGATCCTCGACGGTGGAGATGAACTGATCCGGGCGGATAATGCCGAGCTGCGGGTGCTGCCAGCGCACCAGGGCTTCCAGGCCGACGAGCGCACCGCTCTTCAGATCGACCTGCGGCTGGTAATGCAGGACCCACTGCTGCTGGTTCACGGCGGCCCGCACCTCCTCGGCTGGGAATTGCCGCTCGGCCGGCGGTGCGCAAGCAGAGGCTCGTGGCCGCCAGCATTCCAGCAGGGCACGCAGCGCGTTGCGGTTCGCCGGCTTGGTCAGTGCGCCGAGGATGGTCAGCTGCTGGCCACCGATCAGCTTCTGCACCGAGTGCATGACGCGTTCACTCTCCCCGCTCAGCAGTATCACCGACCCGCGGAACGGGCTGGCATTGAGCAGCTGGAGGAATTCCAGGCCATCCATCCCGGGCATGCGCAGGTCACAGATGATCAGTTGTGCGGAGTTAGGGTCATGCTCGACCTGCAGCAACGCCTCCGGTGCGCTCAGTGCCGTGGTCGTCTGCGTGTAGCCCATGCTCTGCAGGCTGCGCACCTGCACATCGAGCATGTGAGGATCATCGTCCACGAGCAGGATGCTGGGGCGCGGCACCTCTTCGGGCGCCCGGCGGTCCCAAGGCCAAGAGGCCTCCGCCGATGGGAAGTCCCCCAAGAGCTCGACTGCGTGTTGCTGCATCCTGACCTTGGCCGCGGGCCGGACACGGGGCACCGGGTCGGGCGAGCTATGCGTGGCTACGGGACGCCGAGATTAAGTTCAGTGTGGCAGCCATACCGTGTCCCACCTCCCGTTCCGCTGGACAGTGTCTAGATCACGTCCCTCATTGCGCCGCACCAATCGGGGTCTCCCGCGCGCGCGATATCGGGCGCCACGCGTGGCTCAGGCGTGAAACGCCGGCTGCGCCTCGTAGGGCGCATCGCCGGTGTTCGGGCGGGTCAGCCGCGCGAGGCCCAGCGGATCGGGTGGCAGCGTGATCAATGCGCGCAGTCCCGGCTGCTGGTCCTGCAGCTGCAGCGCGCTGCCGTGCAATCGCGCGACCGCCTCGACCAGGCTCAGGCCCAGTCCGACTCCAGGAGTCCCGCGACTGACGTCGCCGCGATAGAAGCGCTGCGTCACCTTCGGCACTTCGGCAGCCGGAATCCCGGGGCCGGAGTCGGCCACCGCCATCTCGACGCCCTCATCGGGGCGCAGCAGCACCGACACCGTAATCTCGCCGCCCTCCGGCGTGTACTTCAGGGCATTGTCGATCAGGTTGCCGAGCGCCTGCGCCAGCAGCACCGAGTCCCCGCGCACCGGCGCCACCGCACTGGTCTGCAGCGTGAGCTGGATGCCCTTTTGTTCGGCGGCCGGCAGGTAGAACTCGACCGCCGCGGTCGCGAGTTCTGCCAGGTCCAGCGACACGAAGCCCGAGCGGCGCATGCCGCTGTCGATCTCGGCCAGGCGCAGCAGCGCATTGAAGATGCCGATCACGCGATCGACGTCGGCCACCGCGGCCTCGATCTCGGCAAAGGTCAGCTCCGCGCCGGGCCTGGTCAGCGACAGTTCCTCGAGCCGCGAGCGCAGCTCGGCCAGCGGCGTGCGCAGGTCGTGCGCGATCGCATTGGACACGTCGCGGATGCCATGAATCAGCTGCTCCATCTGGTCGAGCATGCCGTTGATGGTGCGCGAGAGCGCATTGAGCTCATCGCCGCGGTGCTGGGTCGGCAGCCGCTCGCGCAGCGAGCCGCGCACGATCCCGGTCATCGACTGGCCGATGTCGTGGATGCGCAGCAGCAGTGCGCGGCGGATCAGGATGCCGCCGACCGCGCCGAGGATCGACAGGATCGCTACCGCGCTCGCCAGTGCATACCAGAAGTAGTGTTCCAGCGGCGCGTACAGCGCCAGGTCGCGCGCGACCAGCAGGTGGTAGTCGCCGGGCAGCGTGACGGCCACTGCCGCGGCCTTCACGGTCTGGCCGCGGCGCACGACGCTGATATTGTGCACGTTCGGATCACCGGCCTCGTTCATCGGCCAGGCCCGCAGGTTGCCGGCGAGCGGCTTGTAGTTCGCGTCGGTCAGCAGCAGCAGGCGCTCGCCTGCGACGTGCAGGCGCACGCGCGCCTCGATATAGGTGACGAGGCCGTCGGCACCGTCGTGGCGGAACACCTCGGTGAGCCGCAGCGCATCGGCCTGCAGGATCTCGACGCGGCCATCCTCGATCGTGACCTTCCACGCATACCACAGCGGAGCTGCGAACAGCGCCAGCGCCAGCAGTCCAAGGCCGGTATAGGCGGCCGCGAGATTCGCGGCCGAGGAGCGCATGACGCGGATCATGCACCACCCCGCGCGCTTGAGCGCTGTTCAGTCATGCGAGCTCATCCGGTAGCCGGCGTTGCGCACCGTGCGCAGCAACGGACGCTCGAAATCCGCATCGATCTTCTGGCGCAGCTTGCTGATGTGCACGTCGACCACGTTGGTCTGCGGATCGAAGTGATAGTCCCAGACGTTCTCGAGCAGCATCGTGCGCGTGACCACCTGGTCGGCATGGCGCATCAGGTACTCGAGCAGCTTGAACTCCCGCGGCTGCAGCGCGATCGGGCGCTCGCCGCGCGTGACCTTGCGGGTCAGCAGATCGACGCGCAGGTCGGCGACCTCGAGCCGGGTCTGCGCGCCATCGCCCTGGGCGCGCCGCGTCAGCGCATCGAGCCGCGCGAGCAGCTCTCCGAACGCGAACGGCTTGGTCAGGTAATCGTCGCCGCCGGCACGCAGTCCGCGGATGCGCTCATCGACGTCGGCCAGCGCGCTCAGGATCAGGATCGGTGTGCGCTTGCCGGACTTGCGCAGCGCCTCGATGATCGCCAGCCCGTCGATGTCCCCGGGCAGCATGCGATCCAGGATGATCGAGTCATAGGGCTCGCTCGCGGCGAGGAACATGCCGTCGCGGCCATTGCCGGCGTGCTCGACCGTATGCCCGGCCTCCTTCAGGCCCTTGACCACGAACTGCGTGACGCGCTCGTTGTCTTCGATCAGCAGTACCTTCATGCGACTGGCTGCCCTTGGACCATGCCCCGCGGATCAAGCCCCGCCGGTAAGTG
>Ga0265334_10001594_pt1 | contig 10903 bp, 5 predicted proteins | sample 42023metaG_FD_192442 | JGI IMG/M metagenome (GOLD analysis project Ga0265334, IMG submission 192442) | Rhizosphere microbial communities from Carex aquatilis grown in University of Washington, Seatle, WA, United States - 4-20-23 metaG | ecosystem: Host-associated > Plants > Roots > Rhizosphere >...
CGATGACGCCGGAAGAGAAACTGCTGCGCGCCATCTTCGGCGAAAAGGCTGCCGACGTACGCGATACCTCTCTTCGGGTGCCGCCGGGCGTCACCGGTACGGTCGTCGAAGTGCGCGTCTTCAATCGCCACGGCATCGACAAGGATCAGCGCGCGCTCGCCATCGAACGCGCCGAGGAAGAGCGTCTTGCCAAGGACCGCGACGATGAACTCGCGATTCTGGAGCGCAATATCTTCGCGCGCCTTTCCGACATTCTGCTGCACAAGACCGCGGCGACGGGCCCCAAGGGAATGGCGGCAGAAACCAAGATCACGCAGACCGTCCTTGACGCCCTTTCGCGTCATCTCTGGTGGCAGATCGGACTCAAGAACGAGAAGGCGCAGGCCGAGATCGAATCCTTGCGCAAGCAGTACGACGAGTCGCGTCAGCGCCTCGACAAGCGCTTCGCCGACAAGGTGGACAAGCTCCGCCGCGGCGATGAGCTGGCGCCGGGGGTCATGAAGATGGTCAAGGTCTTCGTGGCGGTGAAACGCAAATTGCAGCCGGGCGACAAGATGGCCGGCCGCCATGGCAACAAGGGCGTGATCTCGCGCATCACACCCATCGAGGACATGCCCTACCTTGCCGATGGCACGCCGGTGGACGTCGTGCTCAATCCCTTGGGCGTGCCTTCGCGCATGAATGTCGGCCAGATTCTCGAAACCCATCTCGGATGGGCGTCGGCGGGACTTGGCCGCCAGATCGGGGAGATGCTCGACAAGGTACGTCGCGATGGCCGGATGGAGGGCCTGCGCAAGACGCTGAAGGCCGTCTATGCGGGCGACGATCGCCTAGGCGAATTGGACGACGACGGTCTGATCGAGCTTGCCGGCAATCTCAGGCAGGGGGTTCCCATGGCAACGCCGGTGTTCGACGGGGCCAAGGAAAAGGACATCGTTGAAATGCTGACCCAAGCCGGGCTCAGCGAGACCGGCCAGGTTACGCTGCAGGACGGCCGTACCGGCGAGGCCTTTAAGCGCCAAGTGACTGTCGGCTACATCTACATGCTGAAGCTGCACCATCTGGTGGACGACAAGATCCACGCACGCTCCATTGGGCCCTATAGCCTTGTCACGCAGCAGCCCTTGGGCGGCAAGGCGCAGTTCGGCGGCCAGCGCTTCGGCGAAATGGAGGTGTGGGCGCTCGAAGCCTATGGCTCGGCCTACACGCTGCAGGAAATCCTCACCGTCAAGTCGGACGACGTGGCCGGCCGCACCAAGGTCTATGAGGCCATCGTACGCGGTGAGGACAATTTCGAGGCGGGTATCCCCGAAAGCTTCAACGTGCTGGTCAAGGAAATGCGTTCGCTCGGACTGAACGTGGAGCTTCTGAATCAATGATGATGCATTGCCTGTAATGGCCCGCTACAGCGGGCCACCCAGGCGATGAAAAGCTCAGTGCCGCAGAGTGTGCGGCGAGATGAATGGCCGGGTCGCGCTGACGCTGCCCTGCCATGGTGAGGATCAAAAGCATGAACCAGGAATTGATGAACGTCTTCCAGCAGGGGAAAGAAGCCCCCACTTTCGACCGGATTCGCATTTCGCTGGCGAGCCCGGATCAGATTCTGCGCTGGTCGCATGGTGAGATCAAAAAGCCTGAAACGATCAATTACCGCACCTTCAAGCCGGAGCGGGACGGGCTCTTCTGCGCCCGCATCTTCGGGCCCGTGAAGGACTATGAATGCCTGTGCGGCAAATATAAGCGCATGAAGTACAAAGGCATCGTCTGCGAAAAATGCGGCGTCGAAGTCACGGTGCAGAAGGTGCGCCGTGACCGCATGGGCCACATCGAGCTGGCTTCGCCGGTGGCGCATATCTGGTTCCTGAAGTCGCTGCCCTCCCGTATCGGGCTCATGCTCGACATGACGCTCAAGGATCTGGAGCGGGTGCTCTATTTCGAGAACTATGTGGTTCTCGAGCCCGGCCTGACGCCCTTGAAGGAGCGCCAGCTCCTCACCGAAGAGGAATATTTCAGGGCCCAGGACGAATATGGCGAGGACAGCTTCACCGCCATGATCGGCGCGGAAGCGATCCGGATTCTTCTGGAAGCGATCGATCTCGACAAGATGAAGAACGATCTGCGGGCGGAAATTGCCGTCGCGCAAGGGACCGAAAAGCCGAAGAAGCTGGTCAAGCGTCTGAAGCTGGTCGAAGCCTTCATGGAATCGGGCAACCGTCCGGAATGGATGATCCTGACTGTCGTACCGGTGATCCCGCCGGAACTGCGCCCGCTCGTCCCGCTGGATGGCGGCCGTTTTGCGACATCGGATCTGAACGACCTTTATCGCCGCGTCATCAACCGCAACAACCGCCTGAAGCGGCTGATGGAGCTGAAGGCGCCCGACATCATCGTGCGCAATGAAAAGCGCATGCTGCAGGAAGCGGTCGACGCGCTGTTCGACAATGGCCGCCGTGGCCGCGTCATCACCGGCGCCAACAAGCGGCCGCTGAAGTCCCTGGCTGACATGCTGAAAGGCAAGCAGGGCCGCTTCCGCCAGAACCTGCTCGGCAAGCGCGTCGACTATTCGGGGCGTTCGGTGATCGTGGTCGGCCCCGAACTCAAGCTGCATCAATGCGGCCTGCCCAAGAAGATGGCGCTCGAACTGTTCAAGCCCTTCATCTATGCGCGGCTGGAGGCCAAGGGATTCTCCGCAACCGTCAAGCAGTCCAAGAAGCTGGTGGAGAAAGAGAAGCCGGAAGTCTGGGACATCCTCGAAGAGGTGATCCGCGAGCATCCGGTTCTTTTGAACCGCGCACCGACGCTCCACCGTCTGGGCATCCAGGCGTTCGAGCCCGTGCTGATCGAGGGCAAGGCGATCCAGCTTCATCCACTGGTCTGCACGGCGTTCAACGCCGACTTCGACGGCGACCAGATGGCCGTGCACGTGCCGCTTTCGCTCGAGGCCCAGCTTGAAGCGCGCGTGCTGATGATGTCGACCAACAACATCCTCTCGCCGGCGAACGGCAAGCCGATCATCGTGCCGACGCAGGATATCGTGCTGGGTCTGTTTTATCTCTCGCTCGACAAGGAGAACGAGCCGGGCAACGGCATGGTCTTCAACGACATGGGCGAGATCGAGCACGCGCTGTTTGCAGGCGTGGTCAGCCTGCATTCCAAGATTCAGGCCCGCTATCGCACGGTCGACAAGGACAACAAGCCGATCGTCCGGCGCGTGAAATCCACGCCCGGCCGCATGATGCTGGCCGAGCTTCTGCCGCGCAGCCCCGCCATTCCGTTTGAGCTGGTCAACCGCCAGCTGCGCAAGCAGGAAATCAGCCACATCATCGACGAAGTCTATCGCCATTGCGGGCAGAAGGAGACGGTTCTCTTCTGCGACGCGGCCATGGCGCTCGGCTTCCGCGAGGCCTGCAAGGCCGGCATCTCGTTCGGCAAGGACGACATGGTCGTGCCCGCCGCAAAGGAGAAGCTGATCGAGCAGACCCGCCATCAGGTGCGCGAGCTGGAACAGCAATATCTGGAAGGCCTGACCACCGATAAGGAAAAGTACAATCAAGTGGTGGATGCCTGGTCGAAATGCACCGACCAGGTGGCGGCCGAAATGATGAAGGAGATTTCGCAACCGCGCTTCGACGAAATGGGCCGTACGCAGGAGCTGAACTCCATTTTCATGATGGCAAGCTCCGGCGCCCGCGGCAGCCAGCAGCAGATGAAGCAGCTGGCGGGCATGCGCGGCCTGATGGCCAAGCCCTCGGGCGAAATCATCGAGACGCCGATCCTTTCCAACTTCAAGGAAGGGCTGACCGTGCTCGAATATTTCAACTCGACGCACGGCGCCCGCAAAGGCCTCGCCGACACCGCACTCAAGACGGCGAATTCGGGCTATCTGACGCGCCGTCTGGTGGACGTGGCGAACGACTGCATCATCACGGCGGAGGATTGCGGCACCAAAAGGGGTGTCACCGTCCAGGCCGTGATCGACGGCGGCCAGGTGGTGTCTTCGCTGGCCGAACGCATCCTCGGACGCACGGCTGTGGAAGATGTGAAACATCCCGACACGGGCGAGGTGATCGTCAAGCGCGGGCGTGAAATCACCGAGGACACGGCCGAGAAGATCGAGACCTCGCATGTTCAGAAGGTGCGCGTGCGCTCCGTCCTGACTTGCGAACTCGGCGATGGCGTGTGCGGCAAGTGCTATGGGCGCGATCTCGCCCGGGGCACCTCCGTCAATATCGGGGAAGCGGTCGGCGTCATCGCGGCGCAGTCCATCGGCGAGCCGGGCACCCAGCTCACCATGCGCACCTTCCATATCGGCGGTGCGGCGCAGGTGGCGGCCCAATCGAAGATCGAAGCCTCCCATTACGGCAAGGCGAAGATCGTCAACCGCAACGTAGTGCGCAATTCCCAAGGCCAGCTCGTGGCCATGGGCCGCAATATGCAAGTGGCGATCGTGGACACGCGTGGTAACGAACGGGCGGCGCACCGTATCGTTTATGGCGCGCGCTTGATGGTGGACGAGGGTCAGTTGATCAAGCGCGGCGATCGCATCGCCGAGTGGAATCCGAACTCGCTGCCGATTCTGACCGAAGTCGATGGCGCCGTCCGTTACGACGACATCGTAGAAGGCCTCTCGCTGAAGGAGGTGGCCGACGAAACCACTGGCGTCAGCCAGAAGGTGGTCATCGATTGGCGGGCGGGGTCCTCGAAGACCTCCGATTTGCGTCCGGCGATCACGCTGGTCGACAAAAAGGGCAAGGCCGTGCAGACGGCGACCGGGGATGCGCGCTACGCGTTGTCGGTCGATGCCATTCTGTCGGTGGAAGACGGGGCCGAAGTGAAGGCGGGCGACGTGCTGGCACGTATCCCGACTGAGGGCGCTAAGACCCGCGACATCACTGGCGGTCTGCCGCGCGTGGCCGAATTGTTCGAAGCGCGCAAGCCCAAGGACTGCGCGGTGCTCGCCGAAACCGACGGCTATATCGAGTTCGGCAAGGACTACAAGAACAAGCGCCGCGTGATTCTGAAGCCCAAGAACGAGAAGCAGGAAGCGGTCGAGTATCTGCTGCCGAAATCCAAGCACGTCAGCGTGCGCGAGGGCGATTATGTGGAGAAGGGCGACTTCATCATCGAAGGCCACCCGAGCCCGCATGACATCCTGCGCATCAAGGGTGTGGAGGAGTTGGCCGTCTATCTCATTAACGAGATTCAGGAGGTCTATCGGCTGCAGGGCGTGAAGATCAACGACAAGCACATCGAAGTGATCGTCCGCCAGATGCTGCAAAAGACCGAGATCGAGGACGGCGGCGACACCACGCTGCTGGTAGGCGAACAGGTCGATCAACTCGAACTCGATGAAGCCAACGCGAAGTCGCTCGAGCAAAGCGGAAAACCGGCCCGCGGCCGGCCCGTGCTGCTCGGCATCACCAAGGCGTCGTTGCAGACGCGTTCGGTGTTCTCGGCGGCCTCCTTCCAGGAGACCACGCGCGTGCTCACCGAAGCGGCAGTCCAGGGCAAGGTGGATACGCTCGAAGGCCTGAAGGAGAACGTCATTGTCGGCCGGCTCATTCCGGCGGGCACCGGCGGGGCCATTGCGCGCATCCGGCGGATTGCGGCCGAGCGCGACAAGGCGATCCAGGCGGAACGTGCGGCGGCGGCCGTCCCGCCGCCGGCGCAACTGGAGGCCCCGGCCACCGCTGCGGAGTGATCGCAGCCTACATCGCCTAAGCAATGAGAGCCGCCCGGAGCGATCCGGGCGGTTTCTCTTTTGTGAAACATCCAACGCGGAAAATGGGAGGCGCGACGCCCGCGCCCGCACTACCATTAAACCATGATGAAGCCATTCTCATGGGATCGCGGACTCGCGCGTCAAGGTCAGTTCGACGGCAAGTTCCTCATCGGCGTGTTGACGACCGGAATCTATTGTCTGCCGTCCTGCGCGGCACGGCCGCCCAAGCCCGAGAATGTGCGGGTGTTCAAGACCGAGGATGAGGCGAAGGCCGCGGGTTTGCGCGCCTGCAAACGCTGCCGCCCCGATCTCTTCTATCGCGGCGAAGACGAGGACATCGCGCTGTTCGAAGGTTTGGCGGCCCGCGTGCGTTCCGCGCCACAGGACTATCCCGGCGTGCCCGCTTTGGCCCGGTCCTGCGGCGTCAGTCAGACCAAGCTCGGCGATCTCTTCCGTGCTCATGCACATCTGACGCCCGCGCAATGGCTGAGACGGGAGCGTGTGCATCGGGCGGCGCAGCTTCTGCTCGAAGGCGAGGACAAAGTCGTCGATATCGGTTTTGCGTCGGGCTTCGAAAGCGAATCCGTCTTCCACCGCCAGTTCCTGGCGCTCGCTCGCATGACTCCCGGCGCCTATCGCGCTTTGAAAGGCGCTTCCGTTTGGCTGTTGCATCTGCCTGCAGGATACAGGGCGCAGGAGATTTTCGCCTATCACGGCCGTGATCCCGAAAGCCCTTGTGAACGTGTCGAGGGCAAGCGCCTCTTCAAGGCGCTGATGACGGCAGATGGCGCGGCCGTGCTTGAAATGGCGCTTGAACCGGAAGGGGCGTGGTGCCGCGTCCACGCGCCGGTGAAAATGCCGGCCGGGACCATGGCTACGCTCCACGGCGCGAGCCTGAAATTGCTCGGCCTCACTTCGGACGTGACGGCTTTCGAAACGCGCGCCAGCCGCGATGCGAAGCTTGCCGCGATCGTTGGCCGCCGCCGGGGCTTGCGGGTCCCGCTCATGGCGACCGCGTTCGATGCGCTTACCTGGGCCATTATCGGCCAGCAGATCAATGTGAAGTTCGCGAGCGCGCTGCGGCGCGAAATCCTGCACCTCGCGGGCGAGCCGGCCGGAGGGGGCCTGTGCACGCATCCGAGTCCCGAACGCGTCGCGGATTTGAGTCCGGCGCTGCTGCAGACCCGCCGCTTCTCGCGATCCAAGGCGGATTATCTCATCGGCGCGGCAACCGAAGTGGCGAACGGGCGCCTGGACATTGACGCATTGACGGAAGGTTCGGCTCGCGCGGCGGAGACGAAGCTGAAGGCCATGCGGGGTATCGGCACGTGGACCGCACGCTACGTGATGCTCCGCACCGGATTCGCCGACAGCGCGCCCGTGGGCGATGCAGCGCTCGCAGCGGCGCTCCAGCGTGTGCATTCCCTCGACGCGCGGCCTGACCAGGACGAGACGGAGCGCATGATGGGCGCATTCTCGCCGCATCGGAGTCTGGCGACAACGCATCTTTGGGCGAGCCTCAGGGAGTCGGCATGACCGGCGAAACCCGTTGGGGCGTGATCGAAACGCGCTTGGGCAAGTTTGCGGCCTGCGTGAACGGTGACTGGAAGCTCGTCCGCTTTCATCTACACGCCCGCGATGCAGCGAAGGCCGAACGGTCGGCCGAACGCGACGACAAAGCTATCGCGCATGTGCGCAAACAGATCGAGGAATATTGTGCCGGCAGAAGGCGCGAATTCGATCTGGAGCTTGCGGCGGACGGCACGCCGTTCCAGCACGAGGTCTGGGAGGCGCTGATCGAAATCCCATTCGGAACCACGACGAGCTATGGCGCGCTCGCCAAACGCATCGGACACCCGAACGGGGCGCGCGCGGTCGGGCTTGCGAACGGCGCCAATCCGATCGGGCTGATTGTGCCGTGCCATCGCGTCATCGGCAGCAACGGCAGCCTCACCGGCTATGGCGGCGGGCTGCCGCTCAAGCGAGCGCTCCTGAAGCACGAAGCCGATGTTGCGGGCTACCGGCTCGACCTATTCGATTGAGCGCTCGCAGGTCAACCGGCGGACTCAGTTGATCGCGAAGCAGTAGAAAAGTCCCGCGCCGCCGGTGCGCATGAAGGCTTCCTTGGAACAGCCCAAGCTCATATGCACGGCGTTCCAGGACACGTTGACGCCGCCGGAACGATCGGCATGGCCGAGCATCGCGTGGTTGGTATCGCTGTTCGACGTCCAATTGTTGCAAGTCGCGTCCGTCAGCGTCGGGAAGGCGCGGCCTCCGGAGTCCGAACCGGTCATCACCGCGTGCTGGTTCGGCATGTCGCCCTCGCCCTTGACCATGTTTCCGTGCTCATCGAGCGCGGTGGTCTTCTGGAGGTTGTTGCGGTCGCGCTGATTGTCGCCGTGAAGATCGGCGACATTGGCCGCGATCATCACGCCTTTGGCATTGTACCAGGGACCAGGCCCGATGCGGTCGCGCGCGTTGATGGCCGGTTCCCGGCCTGTCGCAGGTTCCGTCTGGGACAGGTAGGCGTGCCAGGTGTGGTTGCCCGCGCCTGTCGCGGCGGCGAGGGTCTGGCAAATCCTGTCCGCGCCTGCGAGTCCGCCAAGGTTGCCCGATCCTTCCGTCGCGCTGGTGACGAAGAATGTCATCGCGTGCGGGGCGGCGTTTTGCGGCTGGCCTTGCGCAAGCACGGCGGCCGAGCCGAACCCGGCAAGGGCGATCATGGAAGCGACGATACTCTTGTTCATCGGGGTTCACTCCGCTACTTCGGCCAGACGTTCGGCGGCGCGCCGCTGGCGATCCCACATGGCGGCATAGGTGCCGCCGCGGGCAAGGAGCGCGTCATGGCTCCCGCGTTCGACGATGACGCCGTCGTCCAACACCAGAATTTCGTCGGCATCGACCACCGTCGAAAGCCGGTGCGCGATGACGAGGGTCGTGCGGTGCGCGGAGATTGCGCGCAAATTGGACTGGATTTCCGCCTCCGTCCGCGAATCGAGCGAACTCGTGGCCTCATCGAAAATGAGAATCTCCGGGTTCTTCAGGATCACGCGCGCGATCGCGACACGCTGCTTCTCGCCGCCGGAGAGCTTCAGGCCCCGCTCGCCGACGCGCGTGGCATAGCCGTCGGGAAGCTTTTCTATGAAGCCGGAAAGCTGCGCGCGGCGCGCAGCCTCGGCGACCTCTTCAGCGGTGGCCTCCGGGCGCCCATAGGCGATGTTGTAATAGATGCTGTCGTTGAACAGCACCGTGTCCTGGGGCACCACCCCGATTGCGGTGCGCAACGATGCTTGCGTCACGTCGCGCAAATCCTGGCGGTCTATCGATACGGCCCCGCTTTGCGGATCGTAGAACCGGAACAGCAGCCGCGCGATGGTGGATTTACCGCCCCCGGTCGGGCCAACAATGGCGAGCGTGCGGCCGCCGGGAATCTCGAAGCTGACGTCGTTCAGGATCGGCCGCCTCGGATCGTAGGCAAATCCCACATGGTCGAAGACGACGCGTCCCGGGCCATGACGCAGCGGCGCGGCGTCCGGCTTGTCCTGAACTTCGGATTCTTCCTCCAGAAGGCCGTACATCTGTTCGATGTCGGTGAAGGCTTGACGCAGGATTCGCCACACCCAGGAGAGCATGTTCAGCGGCTGATAAAGCTGCAGCACATAGGCATTCACCATCACGAACGTGCCGATGCTCATGCGTCCTTGGGCGACGCCGTAACCCGCAAGCAGCATGATCAACACGACACCCAAGGACAGGATGCCTGCCTGCCCGATATTGAAGGTCGAGAGCGAGCGCTGATTGGCGATGGCCGCGGTGACATAATCCTGCTTGGCTTCGTTGAAGCGGGCGAGTTCGTGATTTTCATTGCCGAAATATTTGACCGTCTCGAAATTCAACAGCGTGTCGATGGCGCGCGCATTGGCCTCGCGGTCCTGCGCGTTCATCTCGCGGCGATATCGCATCCGCCATTGGGTCGCAGCCGCCGTAAAGGCTCCATAGCCTACGACCACCGCAAAGGTCGCCGCCGCGATGGGAAAATCGACGTAGTGCCAAAGCACGCCTGTGACCAGCACGAGCTCGATGAAGATGGGGGCGATATTGAACAGCAGATAGGTGAGAAGCGACTCGATGCTTTCGGTACCGCGCTCGATGGAGCGCGAAAGGCCGCCCGTCTGGCGGTCCAGATGAAAGCGCAGGGAGAGCCCGAGGAGATGTTCGAGCACACCGACCGAAACCAGCCGAAGGGCGCGTTCCTGCACCTTGGCGAAGATCATGTCGCGGATTTCCGTGGTGGCCGAAGAGGCGACGCGGACGAGGCCGTAGCCCACGATCAGGGCCACCGGCACCACCAGCACGGCGCCGGGGCCCATGGAAAGGGCATCCACCACCCGTTTGTAGACGATGGGAAGTGCCACATTCACGAGCTTGCCGATAAGGATCAGCGAGAACGCGCCGGCCACCCGCAGCTTCAGCTCAGGTTTGCCCTCCGGCCAAAGCAGCGGCATGACACGCTTCAGCACGCGCCACTGATCGCGCCAGCCTAGGCCCGGCTCGCGTCTGTCAGAGCGCCCGCGCGGTAAAGACCAATTGTTGGCCATGAAGTGTTCCGAAGAATGCTCGACTTATATCGTATGCCGGGCGGCATCCCTCAACCCATCCTTTCATGGGACTGCTCATTTTGCGCCTGTTTGGGCGGTGAAGGCGAAAGCCGCATGGGGTGGCCCCAGACCAGAATTCGAGCGGATGGGGGCCGGTGCCGGAACCCAAGCCGGGTGACATGCGGCCCTATACGAGCCCTTCGGTGGTGCCGGCATGGGCAGGCAATTCGAAGGCCAGTGCCCGGATTGCCGGATGGGCGCTGTCTTGAAGGGCTTTCAGCATAGTCCCTCGCGTCTGCGAGGTTGCGCCGCCGAGCGCGCGGCGAAACCACTCGACCGCATCGGCGATGCAGTTCTCCGCGGCCAGGATCGTCGCGTAATTATAGGCGCCGCGGAAATAGCCGCCTTCGGCGGAGCGGCGATACCAGGCCCGCGCCAGCACGCAATCGCGCGCCACGCCCCAGCCCTCTTCGTAGCAACGCGCGACGAGATTCATGGCGCGCGCGTGGCCGGCGCAGGCCGCGCAGCGATACCAGTGCAGGGCCTCGGCAGGATCACGGGTTACGCCCGTCCCGTCGAGCAG
>Ga0265334_10001595_pt1 | contig 10902 bp, 7 predicted proteins | sample 42023metaG_FD_192442 | JGI IMG/M metagenome (GOLD analysis project Ga0265334, IMG submission 192442) | Rhizosphere microbial communities from Carex aquatilis grown in University of Washington, Seatle, WA, United States - 4-20-23 metaG | ecosystem: Host-associated > Plants > Roots > Rhizosphere >...
GACGGGCTGCCACAACCGTTCCTCGATCATGGTTCGGCTGGAACGGTCCCTGCGGGACGGGATGGGAACCGCCGTGGTCTTCGTCGACCTCGACCACTTCAAGAAGGTCAACGACGCCTACGGGCACGCGGCCGGGGACGAGCTGCTCGTGCAGGCCGCCCGCTGCCTGAGCGCCGGGACACGCGCCGACGACACCGTCGGGAGAATCGGCGGGGACGAGTTCCTCGTGGTCTGCCGGGGCGTGGACGATTCCGATCAGGCCCTGGCCGTCGCACGCAGACTTGCCGACGGACTGCGGGTCGAGGTCGACCTCCCCGGCGAACCAGGGACCGACCCGCGGCGGGTGGCCCTGCACGGCAGTGTCGGCGTCGCACTCGCCGCCCCCGGGATCACCGCCGATGAGCTCATCGCGCACGCGGATGCGGCGATGTACCGGTCGAAACGCCAGGGGGACGGCCGGCCGGTGCTGTACGAGGCGTCCTGACCCGCGAGGCCGACGCCGCACGCGACCCCGCATCCAGCCGATAGGCGACTCATCGGGCGACCGGGACCCGTGTCCCACGAATGGCCCAGGTGCGCGATGCGGTGGATCGGGAACAATGGAGGGCGAGGACCTGTTGGTCCACCGTGGTGACACCCTTCGGGGTCGCACCAGGCGTCGGGTCGTGGCAGCCCCGGGTCCCATCTGAAGCCGCTTCGAGCGGCCTGTGCGCCGTGAGGCGCTCCCGGCCCGACGCCTCACCTTTCTTCTCGCCCACCGGAACGTCCGTCGGACGACCACGGCGTCAGCCAGGCACGGGAACAAACGTCAGTTGAGCGCCCCGGACCGCCAGAGATCACCGGCCGCGAGGAGTTCCGTCCCGGTGCGGGCCAGGTCCGCCGCCTGACGGGTCAGGCGATCGGCCTGCTCATGGTCGATCATGGAGTCGGCCTGCACCGCCCAACCGGTCGCGACCACGCGGCAGAAGGACCCGGCGCGCTCCAGCGCGACAGCGAGATCACCGGAGAACGCCCCGGCCAGGATCGCGTCGGCCAGGGTCCGCACCTCCGCCGGCCCGGGCGGGGTGGCCACGCCGGCGACCGCCTCGTCCACGGGGGCACGGTGCCGCCCGGCGTCGAAGGCGAGGGCGACCTGCTCCGCGTCCCGCTGGATCCCGGCCCGGAGTGCGTACAGGCGCCACAAGGCCCCCGGCAGGGTGTCCGCCGGCCGGTCCGACCAGAGGCCGGCGATCTCGTCGAGCCCGTGCTCGTCCGCGAGTGCGATCAGCCGTGCGGTCTCCTGCGGATCGGAGGTCGACCGGGCGTGGTGGACCAGCGCAGCCGCGGTCGTGTGCGCCGCGTCGATGCGGGCCGCGGGATCCGTGCCACCCGGCTGTTCCTCCAGGGCCCCGGCACCCGGCATCACCGGCCGGTGCGGACGGCCACTCCGCCCGTACCGGTCGTCGTACGCCCCACGACCCACCATGTCTCCATCGTCGCATCTCACCCCCGTGTGTGTGGACCCTCACCAAGAGTGGACATCGCCACTGTTTCGCGCGCACCATGGGCGAGCAACGCCAGGACGGGCCTCTGCCCCAGGACGGGCGAACACGCCGGGAGAGGCCCCCGCCGCAGGCCCGCCGGGTGGTACTTCCCGGTCGGCGTTGCGCTCCTGTTGAGTGACTGTGGAACCCCGGTCAAGCACCTCCGGCACACTGCCCCCACACCATCGGGACGAACGCGCCCGCACACGGGTCGCCGGAAGGTCCGCGCCCGCAGGGGGCAGCCGATGGCATGGGCGGGTTTGTCGGAGGAGGCGGGCAGGATGGCGGAACGGATTCCGGTCTTCGTGTATGCGGGAGATCCGATCTCCCAGGCGGGGGTGGCGGCCCAGCTACGGCAGCGGCCGGAGGTGTGCGTGCTCGCCCAGACCGAGCTCGACCAGGCGGCGGTGGCCGTGATCGTGGCCGACACGGTCGACGACGAGACCCTGCGCGTGCTGCGAGCCATCCAGCGTGGAGGCGTCCCGCGCACCATCCTCGTGGCCACCACCCTCGACGAGTCCTCCGTCGTCGCCGCGGCCGAGGCCGGCGTGGCCGCCCTGATGCGCCGGGGCGAGGCGACGCCCGAGCGCATGGTGCACGTCATCGGCCGGGTGCAGGCGGGCGAGGCCGAGGTCCCCGCGGATCTCCTCGCTCGGCTGCTGCACCAGGTCGGACGGCTGCAGCGCCAGGTACTGGCCCCGCGCGGCCTCAACTTCAACGGGCTCACCGAGCGCGAGGTCGAGGTGCTGCGGCTCGTCGCCGAGGGCCTCGACACCAGCGAGATCGCCCGCCGGCTGTGCTTCAGCGAGCGGACGATCAAGAGCACCCTGCACGACGTGACGACCCGCCTGCAGCTTCGCAACCGCGCGCACGCCGTCGCCTACGCCGTCCGCGAGGGCCTGATCTGATCCAGGATCCGTGGCACCACTCCGACCACCACGACGCCGGGACCGCCGCACTTGACCTGGCGGCCCGCCGTGCTCACGCTGACCTCTGTCGGCTCCCACAGCGAGGAACACGATGACCAAACTCACCCCGCTGGAGATCTACGAGGTCGCGCGCCAGGCCGGGTTCTCCTCCCACGACGCCGTGACCTGGACGGCGATCGCCCTCGCCGAGTCCGGCGGCAACACCGAGGCCCACGCCACGCACGGCGAGGACTCGCGGGGACTGTGGCAGATCAACGTGCGACCGGGCGTGCGCAGCAACACCTGGGGTGACCTCTACGACCCCCTGACCAATGCCCGCGCCGCCTTCGAGGTCAGCCACAGCGGTCGCACCATGCAGCCGTGGACGACGACCCACACCTCGGTGCTCGGCACCGCCCGCGACTACCACCGCTACCTCGGGGAGGCCGAGTCCGCCGCCTCGCACGCCGGGTCGGGCTCCCCCCACTCCGGCTCCGCGGAGACCACGTTCGTCCTCGACGCCCACGGCTCCAGCCAGGAGGTAACGCTCGACATGTCGTCCGATTCCAGCACACACGACGTGCGGCCCCTGTCGGACGCCAAGTTGGTGGACACCTTCGGCGCGCCGCGACCGGGCGGGCGCACCCACCAGGGCATCGACATCTTCGCCGACCGCGGCACCCCGATCCACGCGGTGGCCTCCGGGACGATCGTCAAGGGCTTCCAGAACGACCTCGGCGGGGTCGTCGTGCGGATCCAGGGCGACGACGGGCGGTTCTACTACTACGCCCACCTCAAGGAGGGGAGCGTCGACGGCCTGCACGTGGGTCAGCACGTCTCCGTCGGGGACGTCATCGGCCAGGTCGGCAACACCGGGGACGCCTCCACGACCTCCCCCCACCTGCACTTCCAGGTCGAGGAGAACGGTCACTGGCTCGATCCCTACAACTTCCTCAGCCCGCTGCCGGACCCCGACACGCTCACGGCCGCGGACACCGGCACCGGGACAGGAACGGGAAGCACCGTGGACAACACCGACCCCTACGCCATCGACAGCGGCTCGCACGCCGGGGACGTCGACAGCGACCATGACGGGCTCACCGACCAGTTCGAGCAGATGTACCACACCGACCCGCACCTGGCCGACAGCGACCACGACGGGCTCACCGACTCGTTCGAACTCATGATCAGCCACACCGACCCGCTCTCCGCGGACAGCAACGCGGACGGGATCCCGGACGGCGTCGAGTACACGACGGGCGGAACGTCCGGGCACAGCGCTCTGCTCACGGCCACGGGGCTCAGCGGCGCTTCGGGACTCACCTCGACGACGGGCACCGGCCAGAGCACCCTGCCGTCGCTGAACGCGCTGCCCGCCGACGGCACCGACCCGACCGACGGCCACACCGACGTGATCGGAGGCTCGGACGGCCTCGGCGGCAGCTCCGACAGCACCGCAGGCTCGATCCCGACCATGGCCGCCGCGCCGGTGGAGGACGATCTGCACGGGGCCGGTCTCGACCACACCGATCACCTGGACGGCAGCACCCACAACTGACCTCGCCACCGGGGCACCGGTCAGAGCGTGGCCGCCACGATGCCCTCGCAGCTGCGCGTGACCCCGCGGGCGGCCTGGGCGAATCGCCGGTCGGCCAGCGGGGACTCGGCCAGCCGCTGCCACCGCGCCAGTGCCTCCAACGCGGCGCCCCGCACGGTGTCCGGCGGGGAGTCCAGGGCCAGACCCAACCGCACGGCCGCGGCATGCCCGGCGGCCCCGAGCAGGCGTTCCATCTCCTCCAGGTAGCGCGGCGGCACGTCCACCGTCCCGGAGCGGATGTCGTCGAGCAGGCGCACCTCGGTGAACTCGTGCGCCGAGGCGATGATCTCCTCGCAGCCCGCGGCGAGCGCCGCCCCCTCGGCGCAACCGCCGCTCGCGACCACCGCGCGCAGGGCCGAGAGCGCGGAACGCGCCTTGAGCAACCGGCTGCGCTCGGCGAACTGCGAGGCCAGCACCATCCGCAGCTGCTCCAGCCCGCTCGTCCGCACGAGGAGCTGCGAGGCCTCGAGTGCCGTGCGCACGCCGTCCTGCCGCACCGCACGCACCATCATGCGCAGGCCGAACAGGCCCAGTCGCTCCAGCAGATGCCGGCGTTCCAGCGGGGTGACGTCCAGGTGCACGTCCTCGCGCCCGACGCGGTCGGCAGTCAGGAGCAGTTCCTCGACCACCGCGGGCGGAGCCGCCGCCAAGCGGTACAGGGCCCGGAACTCCTCCTCGCGCAGGGTCGTGCCCGCCTGACCGAGCAGACCGGCCACCGGCACCACGATCGGGCAGAGCCGGTGCAGCCGGCTGTCCGTCTCGTACCTCTTGGCGATCCGGGAGGCCACCTCGAGGGCGTCCCGGCGGCTCGACCCGATCTCGTCGGCCCGCGAGAGCACCCCGACCGCGTTCAGCGGTGTGCCGCGCGCGAGCTCGTCGTCGTGGAAGGCCTCCAGGAACCGCACGTCGCTGGCGTGGGTGTGCTTGAGCAGGTAGATCACGGCGTCGGCCACCGCCGGGCGATCGTCCTCCTCGTCCGCGGACAGGGCCACGACCGTGCGCTGCGAGACGTCCGTGGAGAGCGACCCGATGCCCGGGGTGTCGATGAAGGTCATCTCCCGCAGCCGGGACGACGGCCACCGCACCTCGAGATGCTCCACCCGCTCGGGCGGGACGCCGAGATCGACCTCGAGCGAACCGTCGTCGCGGCGGAAGGGCCGCGGGATCGGCTCGCCGTCCTGCCCGTACACCAGAACCCGGGCGACGTCCCCCCGCACGTACCAGGTGACGATCTTGGTGCACTCCCCCGCGTCGGTCGCCGCGAGCTCCTCGCCCAGCAGGGCGTTCAGCAGGGTGGACTTGCCGGCCTTGACCCGTCCGGCCACGGCCACCCGCAACGGCTCGGACAACCGGCGCAGGGCCTCGTCCAGCCGGGCGTGCGAGTCCGGATCGAGCGCCCGGTCCCGGGCCGCCCGCAGCAGGACGTCGACCGGGCGCGTCAACGTGTCACTCACCAGCGCTGCCCCCTGCCGTCCGGCGCCGGACCGGGCCCACCCCGGCCGGGAGCCGGCGCGGGTCGGACCGCCCCGGTCGTGGGCGCGGGCAGCCGGTGCAGCTCCTGCCCCAACTGGCCGAGAGCGCTGTCACGCGCGGCGAGCTCCCGTGCGCGGGCCGCCCGGGCCTCGTCGTCGAGACCGGCCAGCCGCTGTGCGTTCTCCAGGGCCCGCTCCGAGGACAGGTGCAGCACCTTCGCCCGGGAGGTGAACTCGTCCCGGAGGTTCCGCTGGATCGTGCGCAGCGAGTCGCGGCACTCCTTGGTCAAGACGAACGACACCGACTCCAGGTACCGGCGGGCCTCGTACTTGGCCTGCTGCCGCCGCTGCAGGAGCTGCCGTTCCCGCTCGTCCTTGAGGATCTTGCGGCCGAGCCACAGGCCCGCACCCACGGAGAGCGGTGCCACGCTGATCATCGCCAGGGTGCCCAGCGGCGCGAGCCACCCGAAGGCCATCATCGGCACCAGGGTGGCCGAGCGACCCACGAAGACCATGCGCGCCGCACTCCCGCCCGCGCGCTCGTCCACCGGCCGGAGAGTGACCCCGCGCAGGCTGTCCAGCGGCGGGGTGAGCCCGAAGTCCAGCGGCTGCGCGGACTCCAGCATGAACGAGGACGCCACGTCGGTGGCCAGCTCGTCCGCCCGCGCGTTGAGCAGGTCGTAGTTCGCCGTCATCACCTCGACCACCTGGCGCTCCAGCCAGGTGCCGATGTCGTTCCACATCTGGGCCGGGTCACCGGAGTCCACGACCTCCTCGACGTCCCGCACCAGCTGACGGAAGTTCTCCTGCAGGTGGAACTCCACGTCGGCCACCAGGTCCTGGACCCCGTCCGCGAGCGCCTGCTGCCAGGAGGACGACGAGGAGACCAGCCGCCCGGTCCGCTCGTGCTCCGCGGCCAGCCGCTCGGTGACCTTGGCCTGTTCCTGGGGGCTGGCCAGGATCTCCCGCTCGGCGACCAGGCCCGTCCGCAGTTGCGTGCGGGCGAACTCCATGTCCCGGGCGGCGGCCTCGACGGCCGAGCCCACCCCCCGCTGCACGACCTGCGTACCGAGCCAGCTGAACAGCTGCGGGAACCCCGACTCGGCATTGAGCTGCGGGAACCGCTGCGCACGCAGGCGCAGGAAGGAGGAGACCGGCAGGATCGGGATGTCGATGCCCGCCCGGTACAGGTGCTGCTGGTTCAGCTCGGCGATCCTGCGCCAGTGCGGGTACAGGTCGATCTTGGTGATCACGCAGGCGACGTTCGTGCAGCGGCTCATCGCCAGGCGCAGGAAGTCCACCTCGGCGGCGGTGAGCTCCTGGGACGCGTCGGTCACGAAGAGCACCCCGGCCACCTCGCGCAACGCACCGAGCGTGGCCGCACCGTGAGCGCTGTCGAGACCGCCCACCCCGGGAGTGTCGACGAAGGTCAGCCCGCTGGCGAGCAGCCGGTGCGGGAGGAGGACCTCGACGGACCGGACCCGCCGACGGCGGTCCGGGTCCCCGGCCTCGCTGACGTACTCGGCGATCCGCTCCAGCGGGATCTCCACGCTGTCCCGACGGTCGACGTCCTCGAGGCTGCCGGGGCTGCGTCCTCCCGGACCGAGCCCTGTCCCGGGGGCGCCCTGTCCGAAGCCCGCGCCGGGGCCGCCGGGGCCCCCGAAAGCACCAGGACCACCGAAAGCACCAGGACCGCCGTAACCGCCCCCGGGACCTGCTGGCGCCCCGGTCGGCCACGGACCACGCGGCCCCGCCCCACCCGGGTCCGCACCGCCCCACATCGAGATGCCTGCGCCGGCCGTCCCGTCCGGGCCCTCCCCCGAGACCGCCTCCCGGTGGGCGAGCGCTCTCGCGGGCTTGCCGTACCGCACGAGCGTCGGCACGGCCGTCACGATGTCGGCGTCCACGGGACACACGTCCGCGAGCAGCACGGCATTGACCAGCGTGCTCTTGCCGCGCTTGAACTCACCCACGATCGCGATGCCCAGTTGCTGCGTGGCCAGGCGTTCGCGGGCCGCCTGCAGGTGCTTGCTCAGATCGGGGCGGTTCTCCTGCCGGGCCACCTGAGCCCCGGCCACGAGCGCGGCATCGGCCCGGCGCAGCGAGCCCGAGGCCTCGCTCGCGACCGCGTCCTCCACGGGGAACTCGGCTCCGGCGTCACGGTTCTGCCCGTCCGATCCCCGCAGCCGGGGTCGGGCAGGCGGTCGCGGGGCCTGCCGCTGAGCCTGCGGAGGTGCCTGATCGGGGAACAGGTCCCGTTCCACGAGGGGTTCCGGCGGAACCGCGGGCGGGACAGGAACACCCGAAGTGGGGGTCGGGACCGGGAACCCCGAGGTGAAGGGGACCCCGGATGTGGCGCGGACCCCGGGCGCCGGATCGAACAGGTCGCGCTCGACCGGCGGGTCCGCCGACACCCGCGGGATCGCGGGACGCTCGGCCGGATACGGCACCGGACCCGTCTGCGGTACTGGACCCGTCTGCGGTACTGGACCCGTCCGGGGCAGCGGACCTGCCTGCGGTACCGAGCCCGCTGGAGGTACTGGACCCGTCGGAGGCAGTGAACCGGACCGCGGTACTGGACCCGTCTGCGGTACTGGGCCTGCGTGGGGTTCTGGACCCGTCTGCGCCGCGCTTTCGAAGAGGTCGGGACGTTCTCCCGAGATCGGGTCGGACACTGGTGAGACATCGTCGCCCCACCGATCCGCAGCGTCCGGTGACGCCCCGGGCTCCGGTTCCTCGGTCCAGGTCGGCAGCGCCGGTTCCTCGGCCCACGCGGGCAGCACGGAGGACGCCCTCGCGACGGGCAGGGGTGCCGTGACAGGGCCGGGCGGCGTGGTGGCCACTCGGTCGGGCACCGCCGGCCCCTCCGGCTCGGCGGAGGGCCGCTCATCAGGTACTGCGGACGGCCGCTCCTTCGGTACGGCGGACGGCTCCGGCCCACGCCAGGGCGAGAACTCGACCGATTCCGGACGGCTCCACGGGAACGGTTCGGAGGAGGCGCCTGCGGTCCCGACCGGTTCCGGCCGATCCCCGGGCGCCTCACGAGGCCCTGGCTGCGGCTGATGCCATGCCTGCGCTCCGGGCGGCTGGTGTCGCGGCTCCGGCCCGGCCTGCTGGTGCCGCGGCTGCACCTCAGGCGGCTGCCGCTGTCCCGGCCAGGATCCTTCCCCGAGCTCCTCACGAGGACCTGGGCGCTGCTGGTGCCACGGCTGCGCGTCGGGCGGCGGCAGTCCCGGCCACCCCGGGACCGCGGGTGGTTCCTCCTCCCGCCGGGGAGGGTATGCGTGCTCGGGCGGGGGTTCCTGCCCCGAGGGAAGTGGCACCGCAGGAGACTCGGGCACCGCAGGAGGCACGGAGCCGTGCCGAGGAGTGCGGGGAGGACCGCCGGCTTCTTCCTGCTCCGGCCGGGAGTACGGAGGGCCGGGCCGGACCAGCCCAGAGGCCGGGCGGCCCGGGAACCACGGCCCCGGAGCGGGCACGGGCCCGTCCGGCTCCGGGGCCGACGCCGGGTGCTCGGGCAACAGGACCGGAAGTTCCTCCGTCGGCGTCATCGCCGCGGGGTCCGACTCCCGTTGGGCCCTGCGCCACGACTGGAGCCGGCGCCGGAGCGGTGGTGGAGCAGCGGCAGCCGACTCAGCCGCAGCGGCAGCGCCACCCGCTCCGGCATCGTCGCGCGTCGTGCCCGGGGCGGGGTCACGACGGCCGGGATCGATCCACGTCGGCTCGCCCGCACTCGGCAGAAGCTGCGGTGGTGCCGGAGTCCAGGGAGCCCCGAACGCCCCGCCCGCCGGCACATCGGCCCGCAGCGCGGTCGGGCCCCCGGCAACACCGGGCGGCTCTCGACGGGAGGCAGTCGGATCCGTCGGCGCGAGCGAGGACCAGGGCCCGGCGGGGCTTCCGGGGGACGCCGCGGGGACGTCGGCCTGCCACGGGGCGGGACCAGGAGGCGCCGACACGGGAGGAACCCACGGTTCCCGGGCCAACGGGGCCGATGAGCCGGTCCCGGGTGGGACAGGCATCTCGGGCGCAGGGAGAAACGGAACGGGCGTAGGCGGCTCTGCCGGCCCTGGTGGGGAGGACACGACCGGCGCGGGCGAGGAAGGCACAGGCGCGGGCGGGGCGGGCGAGGAAGGACCAGGCGGGGGTGGCGCCCACGGGGAGGAGGCATCCGGCGCGGGCGGCTCCGCCGGCGAGAACGCGGTCCCGGACGAAGTGACGGCAGGCCCGGACGGTGGCGGGCCGGACGGAACCGGAGCAGGCGGTTGCGGGGCGGACGGACCCGGAGCAGGCGGTTGCGGGGCGGACGGACCCGGGGCAGGCGGAGGCTGCGGTGAGGTCGCCGGCTGAGCGCCGGCCCCGGCGTCCTCGAACAGCAGGAAGTCGTCCCCGCCGGCCGCACCCGGCGACCGGCCGGCCGGATTCGCGGGCCGGTTCCCCGCGTCACCCGGCGTGTCGTCGAGCTCGTACCAGGCGCCCGGTGAGGATCCCGGCGCGGACGCAGGCGCCTGCCACTCCAGATAGTCGCCGCAGTTCTGGCAGAAATGGGCTCCGACCGGGTTGGCGTGGCCGCAGTTGCCGCAGTCCATCGCCACCACCTTCTCGCCAGAGCCGCTGGAGGCATTCTGGCAAATTCGCGCATTCGCCGGGCGGTGACCACGAGGACGATCGCTCGTCCAGCGCACCCGTTTCGGTCACGTCCGGCGCCGGACGTCGATCCCCGGTCGTCCCGAGAGTCACCTCGACGGCTGCGGTCCGGCCGAAGCCACCACAATCCACCCCGGCCACACCCGACACAAGCGGCCCCGACCGGAGCCACCGCACGGTAGTCTCAGCCCGCATCCGCTGGACCCAGGGGGCCCCGTTGGCCACGGTCATCTGTGAACACTGCGGCACGAGCAACACGAGGCCCGCTCGGTTCTGCCGCAACTGCGACTCGTTCCTCGACTGGACGGGCGTGCCCACGGACGAGGCGCCGCCGGCACCGTCCCCGCGCGGCCCCGCACCCGGCCCCGGCGAGTCGGGTCGAGCCGGCCAGGACCGGCAGGGTCAGGGGCGACCGGCCCCGGGCGGACCACGCCCGCCCTCGGGCCCCGGCGGAGACCGATCGAACCCCTTCCGAGCCGGCAGGATCACCGCGTCCGGCAGCGGCGAACGCCCGTGGCCCGGTGAGACCACGGGTCCCGGGGCAGGGCCGGGCTGGGGCGGGAACGAGCCACGCACCCCGTTCCGTCCGGCCGAGGACACCCCGTGGCCCCGTCCGTCCGTGCCGGGCGAGGACCCCGGCCCCTTCCCGGGGGCGGGGTACGGCGACGACCCCGCCTACCAGCAGGGAAGCGGATTCCAACAGGAGGACGGGGGCCGCCGGCCGGGGACGCCGCGCGCCGCGGACCCGGCCACCTGGC
>Ga0265334_10001598_pt1 | contig 10897 bp, 8 predicted proteins | sample 42023metaG_FD_192442 | JGI IMG/M metagenome (GOLD analysis project Ga0265334, IMG submission 192442) | Rhizosphere microbial communities from Carex aquatilis grown in University of Washington, Seatle, WA, United States - 4-20-23 metaG | ecosystem: Host-associated > Plants > Roots > Rhizosphere >...
TCCAGAGCTCACGGATATCATCGGCAGAATCAAAGGCGCGCGGCGCGGCCGTCTCATCAACGTTTACAAATTGCTGTTGCACAGTCCAGCCTTAGCGGAGAGCTGGTTCGCGCACAACAATGCCGTGCGCTGGAAGACCTTGCTTGACGGGCGCTTGCGGGAAATGGTGATCGTCCGCATCGCCCATGTTCTCCGCGCTCCCTACATCGTGCGCCAGCACGTGCCCAATCTCGCGGTCCCCGAGGGGCTGACGCTTGCGGAATGCGAGGCGCTTGAGGATTGGGAGGCGTCATCCTTGTTCGGCGCTCGCGACCGCGCGGTGCTCGCCTATGCCGATTCCATGACGCGCGAGGTGACGGTGTCCGACGCGGTGTTTGGTGCCCTGAAGCCGTTCTTCGACGAGCGCAGAATCGTGGAGCTGAGCGTGCTGATCGGCACCTACAACATGCACGCCCGCGTGGTCCAGGCCCTCGAAATCGATCCCGAACAGCCGTAAATCGAAGCTCCACCCGGTATTTGGCGGAAACTGACGCTCAACTTCCGCGTTTGGGGAACCACTCACGAAAGGGGGGGGCGTTAGCCACCCGCCTCAAACTCCCCGCCCGGATGGCTGTCCCTACGGAACATTTGGGATAGGGCAAAAAACCTCGTACAATCTGCCCCCAAGTGGGAAGCGGTATAATCGCTGCGATTTCTTCCCAGGGGGGGCTCCAACCGGGCCGCTTGCGGGCAACCGCCTCAAGCAACCCGGCGTTTACTGTAGGACCTGTCCATCGAGGGAACGCCCATGGAAGTTGAACCCGAAATTACCTTCCACAATATGCAAAGCTCCGACACCGTTAAGGCCGAGATTCTCAAGCGCATCGCGAAGCTCGAAAAATTCTACGGCCGCCTGATTTCCTGCCGGGTGTCGGTGGAGGCGCGCACCAAGCAGCATCGCACCGGCAACATCTTTGAGGTCCACATCGAGATGCAGGCGCCGGGCGGATCGCTCGTCGTCAGCCGCGAGCCGCATCATGTCAAGGAGAGGCGGGCGCACGCCAATGTCCGCACCTCCATCGTGGAAGCCTTCGATGCGGCCGAAGCGCAGCTCCGCGCCTATGGCAAGAAGCGCAACGGCGAAGTCAAGACTCATACCTTGCCGGCCAACGAGCAAGCGGCGGAACTGCTACCGGATCTGCCGCCGGCGACGTCCGGCCGAACGAGGCCATGAGCGCTGCACATTAGAAGCAAGGCGCGGACGCGCGGAATTGATCTGCAGCAAGGTCTCTCGCGCGGATCGGTGTTTGACTATCTAATAGCACTGCATTCTGCAACCGATGAGAGGTGTGTCATGAGCGCCACCCGGCTTCAGGCCTTCGACAAGCCTCGCCAGTCCAAGCGCGGTTGAAGCGATGGCGTTCTCCAGCGAAGCCGGTGGGATGTTTCAGGACCGCACCGATGCCGGCGTGAAGCTCGCGCGGGCGCTCCTGCATTTGAAACCGGAGAAGCCGGTGGTACTTGCGCTGCCGCGTGGCGGCGTGCCGGTCGGATTTGAAGTCGCGAAAGCGCTCGGTGCGCCGCTCGACGTCGTACTGGTGCGCAAGATCGGTGCGCCCGGCCAGCCGGAATTGGGATTGGGCGCTGTCGTGGATGGGGCCAATCCGCAGCTTGTCCTGAACGAAGAACTGGTCGAACTCGTCCAGCCGGGGAGGCGCTATCTCGAAGCCGAGGAAAAGCGCCAGCTTGCCGAGATCGAGCGCCGTCGCGCGCTCTATCGCCCCGGCCGCGCGCCGCTTTCGGTTGAAGGCCGGACCGTAATCGTGGTCGATGACGGTATAGCCACGGGGGCGACGGTGAAGGCAGCGCTTCAGGCGCTCGCCAAGAGCGGCGCGAAGCGCGTGGTGTTGGCCGTTCCGGTGGCGCCGCGCGATGCCTTGCGCGACCTTTCGGAACTGGCCGAAACCGTGTGCCTGATGACGCCCGAACCGTTCTATTCCGTGGGCGCGTTCTATCGCGATTTTACACAGACCAGCGATGAGGAGGTCATCGACCTCCTGGCCCGCGCGGCCGGAGCCGGGGACGGGGCCTCAGCAGCCTGAGCACCGTTCTTCGTACTACTTGCCCGCCGTCTTCACCGCGACGAGGTGCATATGGAAGGTCAGCGTCTGGCCCCACAAATTGTTGCCCGATCGCTCTTCCCCGTAGCCGAGCTTCGCCGGTATCACCAGCTCCCACTCGTCGCCCTCTTTCATCAAGGAGAGTGCTTCCGTCCAGCCGGGGATCAGCTTGCTCACCGGCAGATCGCGCGTCTCGCCCGGCATCGTCTGATCGAACACATAACCGTCGACGCGCGTACCTTTGTATTCGACCGTTACCGTATCGTCGGCTTTGGGGGTGGCGCCCGAACCGGATTTGATCACGCGATACTGCAATCCGTCGGCAAGCACGACGACGCCCGGTTTCTTGGCGTTGGCATCGAGCAATTCCCGATTGGCTTGGGGACTGATGTCCCCGGCAAGAGCTTGCCCGGCCCAAGCAGCGCCCAACACAGTGGCGGCAAACAGTTTCGGACGGATGGTCATTTCGGCGATACCACCAGCTTCCAGGCGCGCTCGTCGGTCAAATATTTGCGTGCCACGCGTTGCACGTCGGCAGCCGTCACCGTCTGGAGGCCCGGCTGCGCATCGCGGATCAATTTCAGCCGCCGCTCGTCGGTTTGCGCGCCCGCAAGCGATCCCACCCAATAGCCGTTGGTTTCCACCGCCTTTTCGAGCGAATCCAGTTCGGGCTTGCGCGCCCGTTCGAATTCGTCGGCGCTGACCTCGTGCTCGCGCAGATCGGCTGTCACCTGCTTCACTGTGTCGAAGAAGAGCTGCGCCTTTTCCGGGGGGATTTCGGAATAGGTGGCGATGTAACCATAGCCTGGGAAGGTGCGCGATGCGCTGGCAGTCGCCGCCGGCGAGTAGGTCGCGCCGTCCTTAACGCGGAGCTGGTCGAACAGACGCTGTTGCAGGATGTCGGTCACGATGCGCCGCGCGGCCGATTCGGAATCTGCGTAGACGTCCGTGGTCTGCCAGGCGATGGCCGCGATCCCCTGATCGGGCCGGCCGGCGTGATGCAGCACGACGGGCTCCGGCGTCGGCGCCGGGAATTTGACCTCGCCGGCTTTGGGCGGCGTCATGGCCGATCCGGTGCGCGCCGGCAGGGCGCCGAAGGTGGCGGCAACCGCTTTGGTCGCCTGTTCGACAGTGACATCGCCGACCATGGTCACTTCGATCGGACCCTTGGCGAGGGCCGGCTCGATGATCGCCTTCACTTCGTCGAGTTTTGCGTTCTGCACATCGGTCAGCGTCGGATAGGCCCAACGCGCATCGCCCGGATGCAGCAATTCGGGGAATTTCGCCCCGAACAGCGACATTGGCGTCGATTCGAGCTTGGGCAGGTTGTCCCTGAGCGAGGTGAGCCCCTGCTGGAACGGCTCCGGCCGCCATCCGGGCTTGGTGATATAGGCCGCCAGAACCTGCATCTCGGTGTCGAGATCGGCCGGACGTGTCGCGCCCGAAAGCGCAAAGGCATCGTCGTCCACGCCGAAACCGACGCTGGTGATCTTGCCCGCGAGCGTGCGGCGCAAATCGAGATAGGAGAGCGCCTCAAGGCCGCCGGACACATAGGCGCTGCTGTTCAGCACCGTGTGGTCCTTCGGAAAGGCGAGATCGCCCCCCGCGATGCCGACGCTGATGAGAACCTGGTCGCCGCGATATTTTGTGGGTTTCACGGTCAACCTGACGCCGTTCTCGAAGCGGATGAACGTCGTGTCCAGATCGTCGATATGACGCGTCTCGGCAACTTTGCCGGCTGCACCGAAATTCGTGTACGGCCACACTGCCAATTGCAGCGGCTTGGCATCGCCGATGGGCGCAGCTTCCGCCTTGTCAAATACCGAGGCGAGGGCCGTTTCGCCGCCGTCGACGGGCTTCACGCTCGACAGGAACAGCAAGGGTCCACTGCCTCCGGAGAAGGAGGCGCGCAGCGCATTGCTGACCTGTTCGGCCGTAACGCCTTTCAGATCGGCATTGATAAGATCGCGGTCAAATGTGTCGTTCGTCACCACGAAGTCGCGGTCGATGGAGCCTACGATGCCGTTGGCGATGCCGCGCGACGCGCGGGTGGAAGCTCCGGAAACAGCGGCATCGGCTCCTGCCAGCGCGGCCTGCACCTGCCGGTCCACTTCCGCCTGGGTCACGCCTTGCGCCAGAACCTGGCGGCGAAGCTTCTCGGCTTCTTCGAGCGCGAGCTGCCATTTTTCGGCGGCATAACTCACGCGCAGCGAGGTCAATTTGGCCGAACGGTCGAAATTTCCGCGCGATGCGCCGGCCGCAAGAAACGGTGCATCCGGCTGCTGGGCGGCTTGCGCAAAACGTTGATTGAGGATCCCGAATCCGATGCCTTCGAGCCGGTTCTTGTGGCGCCGCGCCTTGCTGTCGGGCGTCGGATCGTACGGCTCGACCCAGGTGACGCTCGCATATTGCGGGGCGCCTGCCTCGGTGAAGACCATGGCTTCCTGGCCGCGCTTCGCGGGCGTGCCCAGATTGGGATCGGGGCCCGCCGGACCTGCGCCGTGCCAATCCGAGAAACGGGTCTTGATCTCTTTTTCGATGGCATCGGCATCGATGTCGCCCACGATCACCAGCGTGGCGCGCTCGGGCCGGTAATAGGCATGATAGAAATCCGCGGCCAGGGAGACCGGTGCGCCCCGAATGATCTCCAGCTTGCCGATCGGCTGGCGTTCGGGCGCGAGTTGCCCCTTCAGCAGGAATTTTTCCTGCGCTTCGAAGGCGCGCGTGCCGGGCCCGTCACGCAGCCGCTCCTCGGACTGCACCGGCCCGCGCTCCGCCTCGAACGAGTCCGGCTTCAAACTCAGCTCGCTTGCGATATCGCGCGTCAGCGTGAAGGCCGTGTCGAGGGTCGCCGGATCGGAATTGGGCACGTCGAACTGGTAGATGGTCTCGGTCTGGCTGGTGCTGGCATTGGCGTCCGCACCCGCGCGCAAGCCGATGCGCTGCAAGTTCTGGAAGACGTCTCCCTGGATATGCGTCGAACCGCGGAATGCCATATGCTCCAGGAAATGGGCAAGCCCTTGCTGCGGCTCCGCCTCCATGAGCGAGCCCGCACCGATGCGCAGACGGAAGGACACCTCGTTCTTGGGTGTCGTGTTTTTCTGGATCGCATAGCGCATCCCGTTCGGCAGAGCGCCGAAACGAATGTCCGGGTCAGCCGGGAGGTCACTCTTGGCCTGCGGCCAAAGGGGAGCGACCGCATCGGCCGCGATGGCGTGGTATGCCGCGCCGGAAACGGAGAGGAGAAGGAATGCGGCCAGCGCCGCGCGCGTAACAAATCCCTGAGCCCGCATGTGTTCTCGCCTTGGTTGAGGACGGAAATATACGGAAACCCGTGAACAATCGCTATTCACACAGGTGAGATTTTCGCTCCCCGTCCGGCCAGGACCCCATGATAGAGTTAATCCTAAAGCACAATCACGCGAGTGTACAATCTGGAGTTCGGCATGGCGGGCGACATCAAGGTCACGGATGAACTGGCGGTCAAATTCTCGACCGAGAAGGACCGGAATACGCCCTATGTGCGCTGGGTGGAGTCGCAGGGGCTCGATATCATCCCGGCCCATTTCATCCCCAACCTGCGCACCGTCGATCTCAAGCCCTGGGAGCGCCGCGGCGGGCGCGGCGTCTATGTCAATCACGAGGCCTCGCGCACCTCCAACGACTGCTATGTCTGCGAGATTCCGGTGGGCAAGAGTCTGGCGCCGCAGCGCCAGATGTTCGAGGAGATGGTCCTGGTCCTGGAGGGACGCGGCTCGACGAGCGTCTGGAACGGCGCCGGCAAACGCATCACCTTCGAATGGAAGGCGGGTGCAATGTTCGCCGTTCCGTTGAATTGCTGGCATCAGCATTTCAACGGCTCTGGACGCGAAGCGGCGCGCTATGTGGCCGTGACCAACGGCCCGGCAGTGATGAACCTCTATGACGATCCGGAGTTCGTGTTCAATTTTCCATACGATTTCGCAAACCGCTTCAATGGCGAGCCGGATTATTTTTCCGCCCATGGCGAGCAGGTGGGATTCCTGCTGCACACGAACTTCATTCCCGATGCCGTCAATCTGCCGCTGATCGAAGCCCGCGAACGCGGTGCGGGCGGCGGACATATCCGCTTCAATATGGCCAAGGGCTCGATCCCGAGCCATATCTCGCAGTTCGCCGTCGGCACGTACAAAAAGGCGCATGCGCACGGGGCGGGTGCCCATGTGATCGTGCTCTCCGGCGAGGGCTATTCGCTGATGTGGCCGGAGGGCGAGGCCCCGCGCCGTTACGAATGGCAGGTCGGCACGCTGATCGTGCCGCCGAACCGCTGGTTCCATCAGCATTTCAATGGGGGAGCAAAGCCAGCCCGCTATCTCGCGTTCAAGCATTTCTCTCCGCGCAATGCGCAAGGGGTGCCGCTGTCCTGGATCAGCCGCCGTCTGGGCGGAAACCAGATCGATTACGCCGACGAAACGGCCGAGGTGCGCGCGATGTTCGCGGAAGCTCTCGCCAAGCACGGCCTCACCCCGCGCATGGACGAGGTGTATCAGAAAGAACTGGCAACTCTGCCGCCCAAAGCGGCGTAATGCTTGCTCATGCTTCGGCAGGGCTCCCGGTTCGAGGCGCTCGCCGTTGGAGGAACGACAATGCCAACCCTCAGATCGGCGGCGCTTGTCTTTGCCGCGCTCATCGCGCTCCCGGCCGTGGCGCAAACGCCCGGCCCGGCGCAACTGACCGGGCCGGACCGTGCGCTGAAGCTGATCGCAGGCGCCAAGAAGGAAGGCGCGCTTTCGCTTTATTCGTCGGCGCCCATCGAGGTGATGACCGACGTCACCAATGCGTTCAGCAGGAAATACGGTGTCAAGGTTTCGCTCTGGCGCGGCGGGTCGGAAGAGATCATGCAGCGCGTGATTACCGAATCGCGCGGCGGCCGCGTCTCCGCCGACGTCATGGAGACGGCCGGTCCGAATATCGAAGCCGCCAACCGCGAAAAGCTCCTGACACCGGTTGACACGCCGGTCGCCGCCGAACTGATGCCGGAAGCGTTTTCGCGAACCCGTCCCTGGATCGTGTCGCGGCTGTCGGTTTTCACCATCGCCTACAACACCAATGTGGTGAAGAGAGCCGACGCGCCCAAGACATATGCCGACCTCGCCGATCCCAAATGGAAGGGCAAACTCGGAATCGAATCCGATGACGGCAATTGGCTGATGACCATGTCCGACAGCATGGGCGGCGACAAAATCTTCCGCGACATCGTTGCGAAGAACGGCATCTCCATCCGCAAGGGACACGCGCTTCTGGCGCAGTTGATTGCTTCGGGCGAAGTGCCGGTCGCACTCGATTCCTATTACGACGAGATCGGTTCGCTGAAGAAGACCGGTGCGCCGGTCGAAACGGTGTTCGCGACGCCTGTCGTCGCGATGCCGACGGCCGTGGGCGTCTTCAAACGGGCGGCACATCCTTATGCTGCCGTACTGTTCGTGGATTTCCTGCTATCGGAAGAAGGGCAGACAATTCTCGCAAACCACAACGTCGTGCCGACGAACACCAAGGTGCAGCATTTGCCGGCGGGCGTGAAGCTCGTCTTCATGGATGTCGGCAAGTATCTCGACGAGAATGCCAAATGGACGAAGACCTACAAGGACATCTTCGCCGCACGCGGCCGGTGAGAGAACATCTCACCCTTCGACAAGCTCAGGGTGAGGACGTTCATTGAATTCCATGCTGAGCTAGTCGAAGCATGAGCGCCCATGGGAGATATATGAGTATCGAAGACAATCTTCGCATCCGAATCGCGCGCGCTTGCCGCGTACTGGGGAAGCAAGAGCTGACCCGCGCGCTCCGCGGTCACATCAGCGCGCGCATTCCGGGCACCAACCGCATCTTCATCCGCGCGCGCGGGCCCGCCGAGAATGGCGTGCGCTACACCACCGAAGACGAGGTCGTGGAGATCGATCTCGACGGCGAGCCGGTCGCCGGCATGCCCAAGGGTTTGCGCACTCCGAGCGAGGTCTACATCCACACGGAGATTTTTCGGGCCCGGCCCGAGGTGAATGCGGTTCTCCATCTGCATCCGCCGACCGTCGTACTGTTCACGGTGACGGGCACGCCGCTGCTGCCCATTTACGGCGCCTACGATCCGCAAGGGCTCGGCATCGCGCTGGAAGACCCGCCCGTGTTCGACAGCAGCGTGCTCATCAACACACCGGAACTGGGGCGCCAATTGATGGCGACGATCGGCGCAAAACGCGCGTGCTTGATGCGCGGGCATGGTATCACCACGGCCGCCGATTCCATCGAGGAGGCGAGCGTGATTGCGCTGGGGTTGAACGAGCTTGCAACGATGAACTATCAGGCGCGCCTCTTGGGCGATCCGCAGCCGATCTCGCAAGGCGACCGCGAGGCGCTTAAACCGGCCATCAAACGGCTGGCGGAGAAGGGAGCCGTCCCAGGCGAGCCCGGCGATTCCGTCGTCGCCGAATGGCGCTATTACTGCCGTGTTACCGGCGAAGGGGACGCTTAACAACACATTTGAAACAGCCGCTTGACAGGAGGTTATCGCCGGGCTATTCATTGAATGAACAATCATTCAATAAAAACGTGGCAAAGGGCGGGGTTTCCAGCGTGATCCCGTATCGGGGCGTGGTGCGCCAGCTCACGGGCGCGGAAAAGCGCGCACGCAGCCGGAACGATGCTCTGCTCGCCGGCACCGTGCGTCGCGCCTATCTGAAGGGTTATGCCGAGATGCTTCGCTGTGGTGAGCTTACCTCGCCTATCTCACACGTCGATGAGGAGTGACTTGGGAAACTGAAATCTGATGCCGCAATTCCACGTCCCGCTCTTCGCGCGCGGATTGCAGGATCGCGCGGCAGATTTCCAGATTGGCCTTGCCCCATTCGCCGTTCGGGAAGACGTCGCGCCCTTCCGCGATCGCATCGCGCAGCTCGATCAGTTCCGCCGCGCGGCCGAGGTAGGGCGGCACGGGAATCTCCTCTCGCCCTTCGTCCGTATAAAGATACAGCCCTTGCGGCGATTGCCGCATGACGCCCCGTTCGCATGACACCACTGTCAGCCCCACGAACGGCATGAAGTCGCCTGTCTTCCGCTCCCGCACCGGCCCGCCATATTTTTGTTCCGCGCTGAGCGGCCCCCTTCGTGCGGCCGGCTTCGCCCGTTCCCGCTTCTCTCCGAAAATGCCGATGTCCCAGGTCAGCTCGCTGGTATCGAAATAGCCGTAGCCGTTAAGGTTCAAATTCGCGACGGCGCCCGATTCGAATTGGATCAGCGCGGCGCAATTTCCCTCCGTCGGTGCGCTCCCGTCCCAGCGCCCGGCCATTGCTCGCACCCGCACGGCTTTCGCTCCCGCGAGGAAACACGCAATATCCACCAGATGCGGCACCTGGCGCAGGATGAACCCCGCCCCCAGTGCCTCGTCCAATTCCGCCTCAAGACGGGGCCGGCGCAGCCAGTCGTTGAACCACCAGGAATCGATCGCCACGGCGCGCCCCAAACGCCCGCTCCGCGCGACTTCGGCAAACGCCTGTACGGGTGGATCGAAAATCTTGGAATGTCCCTGCAGGAGGTGCACCCCGGCCGCCCGGCACGCCGCGATCATGCGGTCGCATTCCTCGATGCTTGCCGCCAGCGGCTTGGCACAGATCACATGAACCCCGCGTTCGGCAGCCGCGATCGTATGGGCGCAATGGAGGTGGTTCGGCGTCTCAATCCAGACCGCATCGATCCCGGACTCGCAGAGCGCCTCCACGGTTTCGAAGGCCGGCAATCCGCAATTTTGCGTGAACTGGCCCCGTGCCTCGGGCCTGATATCGGCTCCCCCCGCAAGCGTCACGCCTTCGACCTTGCCCGCATAGGGCAATACCAGCCGGGAGGCCGCGCCCAGCCCTGCGATTCCGATGCGCAACGCCGCCAAATCCGCCTAGCCCCCATTGGACCAAAACCGCCGCCTGACATAATAATCGCCCCCGCCCCTTAGCCCACGGAAAACCATGCTGACGGCCGAAGACAACGATCTCCTGACCCGCATCGGCCCGGGTACGCGCATGGGCAATCTGCTGCGGCGGTACTGGCAACCGGTGGCCGGCCTCTCCGAAATGGAGGACCGCTGGACCTTGCGGGTTCGCATGCTGGGTGAGGACCTTGTCCTGTTCAAGACCAAGAGCGGGACGTTCGGTCTGATCGCGGAGGCCTGCCCGCACCGGGCAGCCTCGCTCGCCTATGGCATCCCGGCCGAGGACGGCATCCGCTGCGCCTATCACGGCTGGAAGCTGGACCGGGCGGGGCGCTGCCTGGAACAGCCCAACGAGAGCGAAACCCATGCGCTGCGCGGCAAGGTGGTGACCTCGGCCTATCCGGTCCAGGAATTGGGCGGGCTGCTCTTCGCTTATTTGGGTCCGGAACCCGCGCCCCTGCTGCCGCGCTTCGACGGCTATGTGCAGCCCCGCGCCATCCGCCATATCGGAAAGCGCACGATCCCGTGCAACTGGCTCCAGATCATGGAGAACTCGGTCGATCCCGTGCACACGGAATGGCTGCATGGCGCGCTGTACGAGTTCCGCAACGGAACCAAGGTCGCCATCTCGAAGCATCATGCCAGGATCGCGTTCGATGAATTCCCTTACGGCATCGTCAAGCGGCGCCTGATGGAGAACCAGTCCGAGGATTCAGACGATTGGCGCGTCGGTCATCCGCTGCTGTTCCCCAACACGCTTGCGGGCGGTTCCGGAGGCGGGCTGTGGCGTCAGCTCATCTTTCAGATCCGCGTGCCGGTGGACGACACCAACACCCGGCACTTCTGG
>Ga0265334_10001599_pt1 | contig 10891 bp, 9 predicted proteins | sample 42023metaG_FD_192442 | JGI IMG/M metagenome (GOLD analysis project Ga0265334, IMG submission 192442) | Rhizosphere microbial communities from Carex aquatilis grown in University of Washington, Seatle, WA, United States - 4-20-23 metaG | ecosystem: Host-associated > Plants > Roots > Rhizosphere >...
TGGGGCAGAACCTATTTTCCGGCAGAGACATCGTCCCCGGAACGCTGAAGGACGACCACGACGCCGGATTTGGCGAGCGGGGTGGCGCCCAATTTCAGGAGAAGCTCGGCCGTCTCCTTGCGGAATCTGCGCGGGATCTGAAGCCGCCGGGCGCCGATATCCTTGGTCAGGACGGACATGGAAATGCTCAAGGGCGTCTGACCGAACTTGTCCATCTGATCGATTTTCGCGCCCTTGCTGACCAGGAATTCGATTTCGTCGTTCAATCCCTGATAGGCGGCAGCGTGCAGCGCGGTCCAGCCGAACTGGCCGGCGGTATTCACCTCGGCGCCATGGTCCACGAGATACTTCGCGGTCTGGACCACCATCGCCCGCTCCTCGGGCTCTCTTGCTCTCTGTACGTCCGTGCCGGCGCCGGACGCCATGATCAGCGCCGTCGTGCCGGACTCTGTCGGAATGTTGGGATCGGCTTCCGCTTCGACCAAGGCCTTGATCACGTCGAGATTGTTGACTTCCGCGGCCAGCACGAGCGGCGTGGCGCCTTGCAGAATGATTTCCGTAACGGTGACGGCGGTGCGCTTCCCGTAGAAAGCGTTGGCGCCGGCTTTGATTTCGGCGGCCGCCTTTGACTTGTCCTGCTTGATGCGCAGATTTGGATCCGCGCCGTGCTTGAGAAGCGACTTTACGATGGCCAGGACGGCGTCTTTTCTTTCCACGTCGATTCCGTAATCGGAATCCCGCACGGCCTTATGCAGCGGGGCATAACCGTTCGTATCCACCGCGTTGGGATCGGCCCCGTTGTCGAGCAGCAGGTCTACAGCTTTCGCGTTGCCCATGGCGCTGGCGATCAGCAAGGGCGTCAACCCCGATTTCGGCTGGGCCTCATTCGGTTTCGCGCCGGCATGAAGCAGAATGCGGCCACTGTCCGCATCGCCTTGCTGGGCGGCGAACATCAGGGGGGTGAATCCGGATTTTGAAGCGAGCTCCACGTCGGCGCCGTGCTTCACCAGCTCGTCGACGACCGCGGCCTGACGGTCCGAAAGCGCCCACATGAGGGCTGTTTGTCCGCCCATTTCTTCTTGTGCGTTGGGATTTGCGCCGCCCTTAAGCAAGGCGCGCACCGTCTCGAGGTTTCCCCGCTTGGACGCCACCATCAGCGGCATCTCGCCCGACATCAGGGGCTTATTGGCATCGGCCCCGGCCGCCAGCAGTTTCACGGCCATTGCCGGATCGGCTTGCTCCGCGGCCGCGTAAAGCGCCGTTGCACCGAATTCATTGGCCCCCTTCGCATTTGCGCCTGCGTGCAGGAGAAGATCGGCCATCGCCAAATCGTTGCGGGTGGCAGCCCAGACGAGCGCTGCCGTGCCGTCGGCACTGGCGACATCCTGCTTCGTGCGGCCCTTCAACAAAGTCTGGACGGCGGCACGGTCCCCTTCCTTCGCGGCAGTCGCCAGCGACATGTCGCTTCCGCCCTGTGCGAGCGCGGCGCCCGCAAGGATCGTCGAGCCCATCAATGCCGCAAGAATCGTTGCTCTCATGTTCATCGCAATTCTCCCGCTGGACCGTGTTCCGTTCGTATCGAACTGCGAAGGGCCCCGTTTCCCGAGGCCCTTCGTTCAAAGGTCGTTCAAGCGCCAACCGTCGGCAAAGCAAGCCTTCCCGTGCTGTCTCCGAGCTTGTCCACATGGGGCACACCGGCCTTGTCCAGCATGGTGAGAAGCAGGTTGGTCATCGGCGTGCGGTTGGGATATTTGACATGCATTCCGCCCTTGATCCCGCCAATGCCGCCCGCGACAAGCAGAATCGGCAGATTGGTGTAAAGGTGCAGATTGGCGTCGCTGAGCCCTGCGCCGTAGAGGATCATCGAGTGGTCGAGCAGCGAGCCGTCGCCATCCTTGGTGTCGCGCAGCTTGCCGAGGTAATAGGCCAGCAACTTGGTATGCAGACCGTTGATCTGCGTGGTCTTCACCTGCTTCTCGCGATCGCCCTGGTGATGCGTACAGGGGTGATGGGCGTCGCCAAATCCGAGCTCGGGATAGGCGCGGCCGCTCATTTCATGGCCCATCTGGAAACTGATGACGCGTGTCATGTCGGTCTGCCATGACAGCACCATCAGGTCGGCCATCAGTTTGAAGTAATCCGAGAAGACTTCCGGGGCGCCGACGGGGCTGCCGACCGGCAGAGCGTGGACGTCCTGCTTCTCCGCCAGTTGCATGCGCCGTTCGACATCGCGCACCGCATCGGTGTACTGGTCGATCTTGGCGCGATCGGTTCCGCCGACCTTTCCGCGCATCCGTTTGACGTCCGCGTTGACGGCATCGAGGATGCTCTTGTCCTCCTGCCTGATGGCCAGCCGCGCCTTCGGATCGGTACCGCCGTCGCCGAACAGACGTTCGAAGATGGCGCGCGGCCGGTTCTCCATCGGAAGCGGCGTGGTCTCGTTGCGCCATGAGATCGTGTCGTAATAGGCGCAGCCATAAGCGGACTCGCAGGCGCCCACGATCTCCGCCGATTCCAGGCCTATTTCGAGAGACGCGAGCTGGGTGTGCTTGCCGAATTCCTTTGCCGCGATCTGATCGACGGAAATTCCGCCGCGGATGTCGGCGCCCGAGGTCATTTTCGCGTGCGTTCCCGTCAGGAAGGCGGTGCAGGCGCGCGGATGATCGCCGCCCACTTCGCCATCGCGGCCCGCGGCCTGCTGATGATCGAGCCCCCCTATCACGACCATGCGGTCCCGGAAGGCCTCCAGCGGCTTGAGAGTGGGCGTAATCTCCCAGTTGGCGCCCTCGGCTTTTGGCGTCCACTCATTGTTCAGATCGAAGATGCCGTTCGGGTTTTCCATGAACGCCAGGCGAATCGGCCGTTTGGCTTCCACGGCAAAGGCCGGGGTCATCGCATCCAGCATGGGCAAGGCAAGCGTCGCGCCAGCCCCGCGCAAGAACGTCCGGCGGGGAATGGATATCTTATGAATTGCCATCTTTAACCCTCCTCATTTGGAACGGGGTGCTGTTGACGATGCCAAGAATTATCGACGACCATTTTTCGTTATCCGCGGACGCGTCGCGCGCGATCTTGCGAACGACGGCGTGGTCGTATTCTTCGACCCCGCGACCCAGCGCGTAAGTCAGAAGCCGTTCGGTGAAGTTTTCGACGAACATGTCCTTCTTTTGCAGCAGGACATGACGCAAGCCCTCCGGCCCGTTGAACGGAGTGCCATCGGGCAGCGTACCGGAGGAATCGATCGGTCCCGAACCCGGTCCAAGCGTGTCGCGCCAACTGCCGATGCCGTCGAAATTGTCGAGCGCGAAGCCGAGCGGGTCCGTCATGCGGTGGCAAGCGGCGCATTGGGGACTTGCCCGGTGCATTTCCATCCGCTGGCGCATGGTCAGTTTCTGCGTGGTCTGATCGTCCTTCAACGATGGAACATTGGGCGGCGGAGGCGGCGGGGGCGTGCCCAGAAGCTGCTCCAGGACCCATTTGCCGCGGATGGTCGGCGCCGTCCGGTTGGGATAGGAGGTCACCGCGAGGATGCTCGCCTGTCCGAGCAGGCCGAAGCGCTTTGGGTCTTCGAGCTTAACGCGGCGGAACTCGTTGCCGTAAATGCCCTTGATCCCGTAGTGCTCAGCCATGCGCTGATTGAGGAAGGTGTAGTCGGTGCTCAAAAGATCGACGACGCTATGATCTTCCTGCACCTGACTTTCGACCAGAAGCTCGGTTTCCTTCGCCATCGACTGGCGAAGATTCTCGTCGAAGGTCATGAAGGTCGTCGTATCCGGCGATATTCTTGAGACATTGCGCAAGAACAGCCATTGGCCGACGAAGTTCTGGATCAGCGCCTTCGAGCGAGGATCGGCCATCATGCGCGTAACCTGCGCCTTGAGGACGGACGGGTCGTGGAGCTGTCCCTTCTCGGCAAGGCCAAGCAGCTCGTCGTCGGGAATGCTGCTCCAGAGGAAGAAGGACAGGCGCGATGCAAGTTCGACGTCGCTGACCCGATATACGCTTCCGGGCGCGGCGTTCGGCGGATCCATCTCCGCGCGGAAGAGGAACTCGGGCGACACCAGAATCTTCTGAAGCGCCAATCTCACGCCCGCCTCGAAGCCGCCATTCTCCGCGCCTTCTTTGTAGAGCGCGAGCAGTTGCGGCATGTCGTCGGCGTTCACGGGCCGCCGATAGGCGTGGTGGGCGAGATTGGAGAGGATTTTCTCCGCGCAGGCCATTTCGTCGGAAGGCCCGGCCGGATGACAAATGAAGATCTTGTCGCGGGTCACCGTATGACCCGGGCCTTCGACATTGAACGGGCCCGCAACCGTGACGCTGGCCACGCCTTCGAAATAGGTCTTTACGTCGTCGTCCCGGACCTTGTCGATGATGCCTTCCTGAAGCAGCGTATCTTTCAGGAACAACGCACCGATCTCCCGCGTGCCGGCCTTGACGGACAGGCGGACCTTAAGCTTCGCATCGGGAGGCGTTCCGCTGCCGAGCACAATCTTCTTTTGGCTGGCCGGAATGGTGAACAGCTGGAGCCTTTGATCGTCGAGTCTCAGATCGAGCTTGCGTTCCCGCTCCAAGCCCAAATATTCGTCGTTTCGGTTCCTTTGCAGGCTGACCGAAATTTCGTATTCGCCGTCCACCGGGAAGAAGTGGCGAATGGCGGTGCCGCCGCGCGAACCGACCGGCGCGGTTTCGCTCAAACGATCGTCCTGAATGAGCCCGTGAGGAACGGTGTAGGTCTGATAGGACGCGGGCAGCGTCATGTCGCCGACGGCAGTCCGGCTGATCTTGCGCGCCGCCGACAGGTAGCGTTCCAGCAATACGGGCGATACCTGCAACACGTCGCCGATATTGTCGAAGCCGTAGCCGATATCGTCGGCCGGCAGCATCTCTGAAACGTCGATGTCGAGCGCCAGCAGATCGCGAACGGCATTGGCGTATTCGGTGCGGTTGAGGCGATGAAGTGTGGGGCGTCCCGGATTGGGTCGGACCTGCGCCACGCGATCGCGTTCGGTTTCGATGGCCGAGACCAGCGCCTGGTACGTAGCCTCCTGCGGCCGCGGCATGCCGACAGGCGGCATTTCACGGTTGCGCAGCTTGCGCAGGATCTTCTCCCAAGTCTCGCCATTGTTGCCGAGATTGGAGAGATCCAAGGATTCCAGGTTCAGTTTTGCCCGCGCCTTGGGACCGAAATGGCAGGTGTCGCAATATACTTTTGTGGTCTGCCAGAAGGTCTGTTGATCGAACACCGCGCTATGGGCGGCCGCCGCTGCAGCAGAGGGGGATCGTTCAGCCGGCGAAGTCGCTGCGGACAGGAGAACCCCGCCAGCGATTACCATACCTGTTGTAATCAGTAAGCGGGTTCGAAGCATGGTGACGCTCCTCCCACTTGCAACCAAGTTGCAAGAAGTGGGAAGGCTACACCCACCCGTGTCCCTCTTACAAGCTTCCGGGCTGCGTTCTGGGCCGATTTTTCTTGCTGAAATTGAGGAACTCGGACATTCGCGGCGACGGCTCGATTTTGACCGATGGCGTTAATAAATCAGCGCCCGCCTGCGAAGGCGACTCGTTTCGAAGTTCCAAGGGCACGGCTTTCTTAAGCCAGCACCGGGCGGACGCGGTCATGCGGCGCGCCCAACAGCGGGACTAAGAGTTTGCGAGAGCACGGAAATGCGGCGCGGCCTGGATCGGCTGCGAAACGCCTCCGCGGACGATGCGCGAACGGACTTTAGAGTTTGCCGATCATCACCAACACCAGCACAACGACCAGCACGACGCCAAGTCCGCCGCCGCCGTAATAGCCGGTACCGTAGAAGCGGCCTCCGCCAAAGCCTGTAAAGCCACCGAGCAAGGCGATGACCAGAATGATCAGCAGAATAGTTCCTAGCGACATGACGTCCTCCTTGGAAAAAAGCGCTTTGCAAAGCCCGTCCCGGCGTCGTTGGGCCGAGACGGGATATTTCAGAATTCGCGAGGCTTACTTGGCGCTCGGCGGCAATTCGGCCGTGACGTTGTAGCCAAGGTCGATGACGGCGCGGCGGTTCTGCGGCTCGCGCACGCCCGGCCCGGTCGACACCAGAGGCTCAGAGAAGCTTTTGCCGACGGTTGCAATGTCGCTGGAATTCAAGCCAAGACGCATCATCTCCGCCTTTACGGCGCCGGCGCGACGCTCCGAAAGGGCTTGATTATAGCGCTGCGAGCCGACCGTATCGGTGTGGCCGGTGACCAGGATGCGGGCCATGCCTGTGTTCTTGGCCGAATTCACCGCAGCACCGATGACCTGCTCCGCTTCCGGGCTCAGATTCGATTTGTCGAAATCGAAGAAAACGATGTAGCGGCTGATTGCGGGCGGCGGCGCAGGGGCAGGTGGAACCTCGGCCACGATAAGCGCCGGAGGCGCGGGCGGGGGTGCGGGCGGCGCGACGGCCTGGGTGGTCGCTTCGGTCGTCTGCGCGGTGACGGTGGTCTGTTCTTCGACGGCGGTCCCCTGACGGAGCTGCGCCGGGGTCGGGTTGGGCGCGGAGCCGATGTTCAGATTCATGCCGATGTGCGGGTTGGAGAAATAATTCGCGGCTGCGGGCGTGATGGCGGCAGACAGCAACAACAAGGATAGGATTGTTCTTTTCATGATCTTTTCTCCGTCTAGGACGGGACTCCTACTGGTTGGTATGGGAAAGAGTGGCGCAATGTCGAAAGGACCTTACCGGTACGGCCAAGTGCTGCCGGGAAGCGGCCGGTTATCCGCGCGGGTGGTCCCGTTTATGTAATAGCCGCCGATCGCTCCGCCGACGCCGCCGCTTTGATGGCGAACTTCCTTGTCGAAATTGCGAGGCTGGGCCGGCATTTCCGGAAGCAACACAACCCGATGAGTCACGATTACGGGGCTCGTAACCACGACGGTGTCGGTCGTGACAATTGTCTCGCCTGTGACGCGGCCGGTATCCTGTGCAACGACAGGCCCGGTCATCCCGATGATGCTGCCGGCAAGCACGGCCATAAGAGATTTCTTCATAACCATTTCCTTTTTTTGAACCGCGGCCTGGAACCCTTGCCTTGAAGGTGCCGATCCGGACATGTGTCACGGGTCACCGCGCTTAACAGAACGCACCAGTCGCTGCGCCGAGTACACAAAAGGCCGTGTCGGAAACTACTCAGCAAATAAGCTGCCGACGCGGTTGTTTGCCGGCTTCGACCATGGGGGCGAAAGGCCGGCCGCCTTGTTTGCTAAACAGAGCGGCGCGAGGCGACAATCATGCCGAGGCCGGCAAGGATTGCCGCGATCCCGGCAATGGCTGGAATGGGCACATTGTGCTGTTGCTCGGACCGGATCGAAATTTTGGCAAATCCGAGAGGATGAAACACGTCAGTGGATGACCACCGCAGCCACCAAAAGAGAGAAGCTCGCGATCAGGCTGGCGGCCGCCATGCCGAGCAGGATGGCTTGTACCAATCTGGAATTCGGCCGTGCGAGTGTTGCTGTTGCTGAAGTCATGGGAATCTCCAAAAGTCCGTTGCGGTTCGCTGGTAATCAACCGTCAGGCGCCCGATTGGGCCGCTCTCGCACCGGCACGCGCACCATCCAAATGGCTGAGCTGGCTGAGCTGCGCCAGCATTTCGCTCATGGCGTTGCCATTGGCCGGGGCCGATTTGACCGACCGTACATTCTGACTTTCCAGAATCGCCTTCAGGGCCTGGCGGCCCCGGGCGACCCGGCTCTTCATCGTGCCTGTCGCCGCGTTTGAAAGCGCCGCCGCGTCTTCGTAGGAAAAGCCGCCCAGCCCGACGAGGATCAGAGCTTCCCGCTGCGAATCCGGCAGTTCCTTCATTGCGCGGGCCGTATCGGAAAGTTCCACCGCCCATCGCTGCTCCTCGGACACCGCCGGAAGAGTTTCGAGCCACTCGGGATCCCACGGGGCTTGCCGCCAATCGCGACGCTGGTGGGAATAGAATTCGTTGCGAAGGATGGTAAAGAGCCACGCCTTGAGATTGGACCCTGCCTCGAACGACCGGCGGCTTCGCCACGCCTTTGCCAGCGCCCCCTGGGCAAGATCCTCGCCAAGCTCCCGCGTACTGGCCATTGAGATGGCCAAACGGCGCAGAAATGGCATCAGCGCGGTCAGGCCGGCCCCGAACCCGGCGTCCCCGGCGTCGGCGCCCAATTCGTCACACGATGCGTCTGCAGTGGAATGAATTTCGTAGGGTGCCATATCGCTCTTCCTCGTTACCTTGAGTGACACCGTGGTAGCCGTTGGAAGACAAAGGGCACCAGCCTCGGGATGTACTCACCGGCATTTCGGCATGCTCAGGCGCGGTGCGGGCACCCGATAACGTCGCGTAGGTAGTTTCCGAACCTTGGCGATATTGTGAGCTTCCGGTAACAAAAATCTTCGCAATGCGCATGGCGAGATTGTCTTCAATGATGACCTGTTCGATCCGATATTACCGGCCGGGCCGACGCGAGGACGCAGGGTTGCTGATCGCGAGGAAAACCGAATTCCTGGCCTATAAAGCGCGCTTGGAAGCGGCAGGCTACGTCGTGGTGGACCCCGTGGCGGTGTCCCCGCTCGCAATCGCGAGCGAGAAATTGCTCTGAATTGCACACGGATGCGAGCTTCCATCATGCCTAAGCTCGCGGCGGCGCGGCTTTTGGAGTAGTGTTTCCGGGCCTTCGCCGCGCCACCAGGCGCTGGGCAAGCAAAGAAAGCAAAAATGTCCAAAATGACTCAGAAGCCCGCAGCCGCGAGGTCCGGCCCGCGGGCTTTGCCGAGGGCCGCTCCCGTCAAACGCAAGGAGGTTAAACGAAACGATTTCCCCGTGGTCGGCCTCGGAGCTTCGGCCGGCGGGCTGGAAGCATTCATAAAGCTCTTCACCGCTCTTCCCGCCGACAGCGGGATGGCGTTCATCCTCATACAACATCTCGATCCGACACATGAGAGCATGATGGTGGCGCTCCTCAGCAGCCACACGTCGATGAAGGTCCTGCAAGCCACCGACGGAATGGCGGTCGAGCGCGATCATGTTTATGTCATTCCGCCGCGTGTCTATCTTTCGATCCAGGACGGTCTGTTGCACCTTTCGGTCCCGCGCGAGCGGCATGGTGCGCGCATGCCGCTGGACTATTTCCTTCGCTCATTGGCGGACGGTTATGGCCAGCGAGCCGTTTGCGTGATTCTGTCCGGAACCGGCGCCGATGGAAGTCTCGGGTTGAAGGCCGTCAAAGAAAAGGGCGGTCTGGTCATCGTCCAGGAGCCGGCAGAGGCCGCATTCGATGGAATGCCTCGCAGCGCCATCCAGACCGGTGCCGCGGACTTCATCCTACCGGTGGAGAAAATCCCCGATGCCCTCAAAACATATGCAACGCAGTCCGGCTTCAAGAGCACGAGCGGCGGAGGCGCGCCATCGTCATTCTCCCAGACAGGATTGATCGAAATCGTCGATCTCCTGCGCGCCAGGACGAGTCACGATTTCGCCTTCTACAAACCGGGCACGCTGCTGCGCCGCATGGAGCGGCGAATGGCAATTGCAGGAATCCCCGATAGCGCCCGCTACATGGAGGTCCTGCGTGGGGATGCAGAGGAAGTCGAACGCCTCGCCAAGGATCTGCTCATCCATGTCACGAGCTTTTTCCGCGACACGGCTGCCTTCGAGGTCCTCGCCAAATCGGTCATTCCCGATCTTGTGCGTCAAAGAACGTCGGACCAATCCTTGCGCCTTTGGGTACCGGCATGCAGTACCGGAGAAGAAACCTATTCCCTGGTCATGCTGGCGCTCGAGGAGATCGCCGCAACCAAGCGCAATCTCAAACTGCAGGTCTTCGCGTCCGACATCGAAGAGGATGCCGTTCAATTCGCCCGCAACGGGTTGTATCCGGCATCGATCGAAGCCGAAGTGTCGCCCGGCCGTCTTGCCCGCTTCTTCGTCAAGGACGGCGATGACTACAGGGTCGCGCCTGAGCTGCGCGAATCGGTTATTTTCACCGTGCAGGACATTCTGGCTGACGCCCCGTTTTCACGGATCGACCTCGTTTCCTGCCGCAATCTCCTGATCTATCTGCGCCCGGAGGTGCAGGACAAGGTCCTATCGCTGTTTCATTTTGCGTTGCGCCCGGGCGGCATCCTCTTCCTTGGCGCCGCCGAGAAGATCGGTAGCGCGGGTGCGCATTTCGAGCCGGTTTCGGATGGACAGCCGATCTATCGCCATCTCGGCCAAAGCCGGCCCGGCGAGGTCATTTTTCCGATCGGTGGCGGCGACGGCGTTCGCGCCCCCCCCTCGCAAATCGACCGGCCGCCGGCATCGCGACGCGCCAGCATGGGCGAACTTTCGCATAAATTGCTGCTCGAGGCCTATGCACCGGCCTCGGTTCTTATCAATCGCCATTGCGAGGGGCTCTATTATTTCGGGGCCACCGACAATTATCTGAAAGTTCCCGCGGGCGATGCCAGCGGAGACATCCTCTCGATGGCGCGCGAAGGATTGCGCAACAAGCTGAGGACAGCAATCCACCAAGTTGTCCGGGAGCATAAGCGCGCCCTTGTGGTGGGCGCCCAACTGCGCCGCGAGGGCAGCACCATCGCGGTCAGCATCGACGTCCGGCCGGTGGAGAGCGACGCCGGGCCGATGTATCTCGTCAGTTTCATCGACGAACCCGAGCTTGCAAAGCGGCCGGAAGCGGCCACCAGATCCGAAGCCAATGCCTCGCAAGTCGCCGAGATCGAGCAGGAACTGGCCGCCACGAGAAAAGAGCTGCAAACCGCCATTCGCGACCTCGAACTGTCCAACGAGGAGCAGAAGGCGATCAACGAAGAAGCCATGTCGGTGAACGAGGAATTCCAGTCCACCAATGAAGAACTGGAAACCTCTAAAGAGGAATTGCAATCGCTCAATGAGGAGTTGACCG
>Ga0265334_10001601_pt1 | contig 10882 bp, 9 predicted proteins | sample 42023metaG_FD_192442 | JGI IMG/M metagenome (GOLD analysis project Ga0265334, IMG submission 192442) | Rhizosphere microbial communities from Carex aquatilis grown in University of Washington, Seatle, WA, United States - 4-20-23 metaG | ecosystem: Host-associated > Plants > Roots > Rhizosphere >...
CCTCGCGCAGGACGTCTACGCCGCGGCGCGCGCGAAGGGCGACCGCGAGCACTTACCGATGCTCGCGGGACAGTCGCTCGGCATGATCCGCGATCTTCCCGGCGCCGCCGACGTCGTCCGCTCGATCATCGAGGAAGCCGAACGGGTGCTCCGGCGGCTCGCGCCGTGAAGATGTCGGTTGCGGGAGTGCGTTCGCCGACGGACGGCACGCGCGGACGGTTCACGCTGCGGGTATTGCTGCCGAAAATAACGAGGCACCGCGTTTGGCTCGAACGGCCCGGAGCGCCGAGCGCTTTTGGATTCCAACCCTGGGTGCAGCTGCACGGCCAGCGAGCCGCATGGGCGCGCAGCCGGAAGTTCGAGTGAAACCTTCAGCACACGGGTATTGCTGCCGTAAATTGCGAGGCACCAAGCTTGGTGCCTCGCAAACTTTTCCCCGAGCACCCACGGTGGCCCGCGCCCCGCGACGGCGGCCGGATATCGCGAACCGTCATTCGCCGTGAAGTGCGGGCGCAACGCCAGCATTTCCCCGAGAACCCTCATCACCCGAGCGAAGCTGCCTAGCTGCCACGGGTTCCATCCACCTCCTTCTCTCGACGTCAGTGGTCGGCGGCGGGCGCGGCGCCCTTGCCCTTGCCAAGGAGGATCACGAGCGGCAGGGCCACCACGATGAGCACCGCCGTCGCGACGAAGGTGTCGCCGAAGCTCATCACGAGGGACTGCGTCTCGACGGCCCGATCGAGCATGGCCATCGCCTTCGCCTGGGCATCGTCGAAGCCGAAGCCCTTCGCCATGAAGGCGGCGCGGAACGACGCGAGCCGCTCGAGGGCGAGCGCGCTGTTGGCGGAGACCTTGTCGATGAGCACCGACCGGTGAAAGCTCTCGCGCCGCGCGAGGAGCGTCGTCAGGAGAGCGACGCCGATGCTGCCGCCGAGCTGCCGCGTGAGGCTGAAGAAGCCGGTCGCCTTCGCGATGTCCTCCTTCGGGATAGAGCCGAGGGTGGCGAGGCTCAGCGGCAAGAACATCAGCACCGTCCCGAAAGAGCGGATGATGAGGGGCCAGAAGAGATCCCCCTCCCCCGTCTGCGGGGACAGACGCGACAGCAAGACGAGCGCCGTCACGAGTAACATCGAGCCGAGGATGAGGGCGATGCGCGCCTCCAGCACCCGGAGCACGCGGCCGGCGAGCGGCATCGCGATCCCCGAGGCGAGAGCACCGGGCAACAGGAGCATGCCCGTCTGCTGCGAGGTGAAGCCGAGGACGCTCTGCGCGAAGAGCGGGATCGAGAAGAGCGCACCGAAGAGCGCTATCCCGACGACGATCGAGAGGATGCTCCCGGCCCACAGGGACCTGTACCGGAGCACTCGGAGGTCGACGACGGGATCGTCGACGACGAGGAGCCGCCAGACCAGGCCGCCCAGCCCGACGACCATGGTGACCGTGAGGGCCACGATGAACCGTGAATCGAACCAGTCCTCCGTGTTGCCCTCTTCCAGGATGGTCTGCAGCGAGCCCAGGCCGAGCGCGAGCAGCCCGATCGCGAGCCAGTCGATGCCCTTCTGACTCGTCTTCGGAGGATCGGGCGGCAGCGCGGCGAGCGTCAAGATGACGGCCGCGATCCCCACGGGCAGGTTGATGAAGAAGATCCAGCGCCAGTCGACGTTCGTGACGAGATAACCGCCGAGCGTGGGGCCGATCGCCGGTCCCGACACGACGATGATCCCGAAGAAGGCCTGCGCCATCGCCTGCTCTTCGCGCGGGAACGTCTCGAACAGGATGGCCTGCGCCTTCGCAAGGAGCCCGCCCCCGGCCAGGCCCTGCAGCACGCGCGCGACGACGAGCATCGTGAACGACGTCGCCATGCCGCACATCATCGAGGCGACGGTGAAGCCGACCAGCGAGAAGAGGAAATACGACTTCTTCCCGAAGCGGTGCCCGAGCCAGGCGGAGAGCGGGAGGATGATGACGTTGGCGACGGAATACGACGAGACGACCCAGCTCACCTCCGTGAGGGTCGCGCCGAGCGACGCCTGGATCTGGGCGAGCGCAACGTTGACGATGCTCATGTCGATGACTTCGAGCAGAGCACCGACGGCAACCGCCACCGCGACGGCCCACTTGTTGACGGGCCGCGCGACCGGATTCGAGAAGGGAACGGCCGAGATCGCCAAGGCGGAAGCGCCTACTTCCGGGTGTCGACCGTCAGATCGACGCTCATGCCGGGTCTGAGCGGGTAGCCCGCGGGCTGCTCGCGGAGGTGAACGCGCACGGGGACGCGCTGCACGACCTTCGTGAAGTTGCCGCTCGCATTGTCGGGCGCGAGGAGCGTGAACTTCGCGCCCGTCGCACCGGACATGCTCTCGACGTCGCCCGCGAAGGTCATGCCCGGGTAGGCGTCGACCGTGAACTCGACGGGCTGGCCCGTCCGCATGTGACCGACCTGCGTCTCCTTGAAGTTCGCCGTGACCCAGGTTCGGTTCGTCACCACCTGGACGACGGATTGCCCGAGCGCGACGGACTGCCCGTCGTTCACCGTCTTCTTCGAGACGACTCCGTCCGACGGCGCGACGATCTTCGTGTACGACACGTCGATGAGCGCGAGATCGCGCAGCGCCTGCGCGGTGTCGACCTGGGCGTGCGCGGCGTCGGCGCGCGCGCGGGCCTGACGGATCAGCGGCTCGACGAGACTCGACTGCTTCACGCGCGCGGAAGCCTCGACGACCTTGCTCTGAGCCTGCGTCGTCGCCTCTTTCGCAGCGGCGAGGCGAGCGCGCGCGCCGCTGAGATTCGACTCCGCCATGCTGCGCGCGGTGTCGAGGCGATCCATCTCTGCCTTCGCGATGGAGCCGCTTCCGAAGAGCGACTTGCCGCGATCGTCATCGGCGGCGGCCTGCGAGAGAGAGACCTCGGCCGACTTCACGGCGGATTCCGCGTCGTGGATCTGATCCGAGTACGACGTCACGCCCACCGCAGCGGACCTGAGGCCCGCCTCGGCGACGGACTTGTTGCCGACCGCGTTCGCCTCCGCGACGAGGACCTCGGCGTCCATCGCCTCGGCCGTCGCGATGGCCGAAGCGAGCGTCGCCTCGGCTTCCGCGAGCTTCGCGCGCACGGGAGCATCCTCGAGCTCGGCGAGGAGGTCGCCCGCCTTCACCTTCTGGTTCTCGATGAAGTGGACATGCGACACGATGCCGCCGATGCGCGCTGGTACCGCCACGACGTCGCCGTCGACCTGGGCGTCATCGGTGTTCTCGAAGCCCCGGTGCACCAGATACCAGGTGCCCCCCGCCAGGGCGGCGATCAGCGCGACGGAGCCGACGATGAGTGTCTGTCGCGAGACCGCGGGTCGTTCCGCTTTCGTTGCTGTGGTGGATTCTTCCGGCAGGCCTGTCCGGGCGGCGCTAGTCATTGGGGGGCGAGAGCTTCCTCCGCGGGTCATCGCGGGTCGTTGGGGGCGGCCCTATCTATGGGCTGAGAGGCTTGCTTTGGCAACGGCCTGTTGCCATAATTCTTCAGTGGCGTTCTTCATGAATGCCGTTTTCCCCTGTGGTTACAGTGGTTAAGGCAAGATGACATCGACTCGAGCCGGTACTACGCGCCGCACCGAGGGCGTCCGAGTCCACGGCCGGAGCGCTCGTGTCGTCGAGGACGTCCTCCGAGCGACGCTCGAGGAGGTCGGTCGCGTGGGCTACGAGGCCCTGCGCTTCGAGGACGTCGCCACGGTGTCCGGCGTCAACAAGACGACCATCTACCGTCGCTGGCCGACGAAGATCGATCTCGTCGGTGCCGCGCTGCGGCACCTCGTTCCGCCGAGCGAACCTCCGGCAACGGGGTCCATCCGGAGCGATCTTCTGGAGCTACTGCGCGCCATGGTGAAACGCGCGCAATCGCCGCTCGGGCGCGGTCTCCTGAAGATGATGCAGAACGAGGCGACGCACCCCGAGGTCGAGCACATGAAACGAGAGCTCCACGCCGACCACCTGCGCGTGCGCAGCATCGTCGTGGAGGAGGCGATCGCGCGTGGCGAGCTGCCGGGCGACATCGACACGGAGCTCATCGTCGAGCTCACGTTCTCGCCGGTCATCCGCAGGGTCATCAACGCCACCGCACCTGCCGACGAGGAGTTCCTGGAAGCTGCCGTAGACGTCGTCCTCGCCGGCGCGCGCGCTGGTGCGGCGCGCCGGCGGCCGCCCCGGCCGAAGGCCGTCGGACGCTAAGCGGCTACGACATCGACTTCTTCAGCGAGCTGATCGCCGCGTGCGTGCGGTTCTGCTCCGGAATGACGTCGCTCTCGATGCGGTGTCGCGCTCCCGGATCGAGGTCCGGCAGATCGCGTCGATAGTCGTCACGGCCGTGGTCCTCGCCCTCCTCGAGCGCGGAGATCGCCGCTTTCTCGCCCAGGGCGGCAGCGCTGCCCTCCACGAGCTTGGCGAACGTGCCCCAGGGGCCGGAGCCGTCCGACGGCTGCCCGCCGCGCGTGCGCACCTCCTCCGCGATGATCCGAGCGCGAGCCGCGTGCGACCGCTCGCAGTGCTCGAGCAGTGCGCGGTGCGGCGACTGGTCGAGCTTGTTCAGCGCGAGGCGGTACGTCTCGACGGCGGCGAGCTCCCCCCGGAGAAACGAGTTCAGATGATTGACGGTCTGGGTCGTTGCCTTGTCCATTGCCTGCTCCTTGATTGAATGCGCCGACCAACCCGTCGCGCCGTGCGGCGGGTGTCACGCGCACGGTTCGCAGAAGGAGCAGGAACCAAGCCAACGCGAGTGCTCCATTTTCCCGCGTTTTCACGGATCATTTGCCGCCCGCGGCGCTCCGAATGACCGGCCGCACGAGGCGACCAGCCCCGCAGCCAGCCGCCATGTGACGCCTTTCAGGCGAGATCGAACAGCAGCACTTCGCCGCCCGACGAGCCGGCGATGTCGATCGCTCCGCCTTCGTCGATCGCTGCCGCGTCGCCCTCGGCGAGGGCTTCCCCCTGCAGCTTCACGGTGCCACGGGCGACGTGAACCCAGGCGTGCCGCCCCGGCTCGAGCTCGTAGCGCGTCGCCTGGCCCTCGCCGAAATTACCGACGAAGAGCTTCGCGTCCTGGTGCAGTGTCACCGAGCCGTCTCGTCCGTCACTGGACGCCACCAGACGCAGCCTGCCTGCGCGCTCCTCGGTCGGAAACGACTTCTGCTCGTAGCTCGGCTTGTGCCCCGCGCGGTCGGGCATGATCCAGATCTGGAGAAAATGCACGCTGTTCGACGACGAAGGATTGAACTCGCTGTGCAGGACCCCCGTCCCTGCCGACATGCGTTGCACGTCGCCAGGCCGGATGACGGAGCCGGTGCCCATGCTGTCCTTGTGCGACAGCTCCCCCTCCAGCACGTACGAGACGATCTCCATGTCGCGGTGCGGATGGGAGCCGAAGCCGCGACCGGGCGCGACGCGATCTTCATTGATGACGCGAAGGGCCCGGAAGCCCATGTTCGCGGGGTCGTAGTAGTCCGCGAACGAGAAGGTGTGGAACGAGCGGAGCCAGCCGTGATCCGCGAAGCCGCGGTCCCCTGAGCGTCGAATTTTCATGGCTCCACAACATAAGTCGCACGGCCAGGCCAGCAAGGACTCGGCTCCGGTCCGCGGAGGGCCCCGTTCTCCCGTCCCTCTCCCGATCGCTTCAGGGCTCGGAAAACGCCGCCGCGAGGGCACGCGCTTCGACGATGTTGTCCTCGATGGAACAGTATGTCCACCCGCCGTAACGACCGGCGGAGTGCACCCCGTACCCGCGGAGCAGGTGCGATAGACGCCGGTGCTCCGCCATCGAGCGCTCCGTGATGTGCACGTAAGCCGGATCCATCACCACGGAGTGCTCGGCGACGAGGTGGTGCGCGGGCGTCGTCACCCCTTCGCGCGTGAGGTCCTCGAGGACGCGCGCCCTCACGGCGGGTACGTCGATGACGGCGTCCTTCGAGAAGCCGATCTCGACGTACAGGCTGAGCCGTTCGGTATCGAAGATATTGTCGTAGAAGCCGACGCGATAAAAGACGCGCTCCGGGTTCGGGTAATAGACCCAGTGTACGTCCCTCGGGCCCTTGCGATCGAAGCCCAGGTTGAAGACGAGCACCTTGTTCCAGGTGAACACGCTCGGGTCGTGCGTGATGCCCGTGAGCCGCAGGAGACGATCGAAGGGCGCGGACGACACCAGGCGCTCGAAGCGGATCTCGCGCTTCGGAGTACGGGCGACCCGGGCGTCGAGGTCTATCGCGACGAGCGGCTCGCCGGTGGAGATCGCCCCCGGACGTACGGCGCTCGCGAGCGCCTTGATGTACTCGAACGCCCCCCCCTCCGGGTACGTGAACGTCGAATTGTAGCTCGTGTTGTCCGCCACCCGCATGTTGCGGATGATGTCCGTGAGATCCGCGTGCGGGAAGAAGCGCCCCATCGCGCCCTTGTCGAGCGTCGACAGATCGCAGGCGTAGAGCTTCTCGTTGTATGGGATCAGGAACTTCTCGGCGATGCCGCGGCCGAAGCGCGCATAGAGCATCTCCTTGAAGTTTCGCTCGGGCGCTCGCGCCGCGCCCGGTCCGAGGAGCTCGAGCGGCGCGCGTGCCATGTAGAGGTCGTAGAGGCACTCGATGAAGTCCGCCTTCGGGAGCTGGTGGATGTTCTTCTGGAACGGGAAATCCACGCGCGTCCCGTCGAACGAGACGAACGAGCGCTTCTCGACGGTGCGCACGACCTGCGTGCCCATCCGTGCCCGGAGCCACGCCTCGATCTCCGGGTGCTTGAAGTGGAAGAAGTGCCCGGAGTAATCCCAGGTGAAGCCTTCCCGCTGGATCGTCTTGCAGTAGCCGCCGATCTCGGCGTCGGCCTCCAGCACCAGGTAGTCGTCGCCGTCGAGCGCGGCAGCGGTCGCGAGCCCGGTGATGCCGGCACCGACGATGAGTGTCCCCGTTCGCTCCATCGCTTCCCCTACATGCGCTCGGGCGCGTCGATGCCGAGCAGGTCGAGGCCGAGCGCGAGCACGCGCGCCGTGACATCGGACAGCGCGAGCCGGCTCGCGCGCTCCTCGTCGGAGGCCACCTTGATCACCGGGCACGCCTCGTAGAAGGTCGAGAAGGCCGTCGCGACATCGTAGAGGTACGTACAGAGGCGGTGCGGCTCGAGCGACTCCGCGACACTCGTGACGGCGCTCGGAAAGCGCAGGAGCAAGAGCGCGAGGGCGCGCTCGGGCTTCGCCTCGATGCGAATTGCCGAGGCCTCGGGGACGCCGCTCTCGGCCTTGCGGAAGATGGAGCGGATGCGCGCATGCGCGTACTGGAGATAGGGAGCGGTGTTGCCGTCGAAGGAGAGCATGCGCCCGTAGTCGAAGACGTACCCCTTCACGCGATCGCTGGAGAGATCGGCGTATTTCACGGCTCCGACGCCGACCGCCTGCGCGACTTCCTCGCGCGTCTCCGCGTCGAGCTCCGGGTTCTTCTCGGCGATCACGACGCGGGCGCGCTGCACGGCCTCTTCCAGCAGATCCACCAGGCGCACCGACTCGCCGGCGCGCGTCTTGAACATCTTTCCGTCGGAGCCGAGCACGGAGCCGAACGCCACGTGCTCGGCGCGCGCTGGCGGCACGAGCCACCCTGCGAGCTTCGCCGTCGCGAACACCATCGCCAGGTGCTGCTGCTGCTCGGCGCCGACCACCACGAGCACACGCGTCGCCCCGAGGGTACCGACGCGATAGCGGATCGCCGCGAGATCGGTGGTGGCGTAGCTGTAGCCGCCGTCCTGCTTGCGAATGATGAGCGGCAGCTTCGCGCCGTCACGACCGGTGAACCCGGGCGGGAAGACGCAGAGCGCGCCCTCGCTCTCCACCGCGAGGCCCTTCTTCACGAGCTCGTCGACCACGCCGGCGAGCATCGGATTGTAGAAGCTCTCCCCCGCGATGCTCTCGCTCGTGAGCCGCACGCCGAGCTTCGCGTAGAGCTCCGAAGCGTGGCTGAGCGTCGCGTCGACGAGGCGCCTCCATAGCGAAAGCGTCGCCGCGTCACCGCCCTGCAGCAGCACCACCCGATGCCGCGAGCGCTCCGCGAAGCCCTGGTCCGCGTCGAATTTCTTTCGGGCGGCCTGGTAGAACTCCTTGAGCTCCCCCATCGAGCGATCCGCCTCACCCTCCCCGACATCGAGCAGGTGCTCGATGAGCATGCCGAACGGGGTGCCCCAGTCGCCGAGGTGATTCTGGCGAATGACGCGGTTGCCGAGCGCTTCCAGGACCCGCGAGAGAGCGTCGCCGAGGATCGTGCTGCGAAGGTGCCCGACGTGCATCTCCTTCGCCACGTTCGGTGACGAGTAGTCGATGACGACCGTGTCCGGCCTGTCCACCAGCTGGAGGCCGACGTTCGCGTCCGCCGCGACGACCGCGAGCTCGCGGCTAAGGTAGTCGTTGCGGAGGGTGACGTTCACGAAGCCCGGGCCGGCGATGTCGATCTTCTCGATGACGTCGGGGGCGTCGAGTTTCGCGACGATTTCGGCCGCGATGTCGCGAGGCGGCCGGCCGAGCTTCGCCTTCAGCGAGAGCGCCGCGTTCGCCTGGTAATCGGCGTGCTGGGACGCGCGGATCGCAGGGTCGACGGCGGCGTACTCGTCACCGAACGCCGCTTTCTGTGCGCGTTCGAACGCGGCTCTGATCGTCGTCTCGGGATCGGCCATCCGGGCTGCCACGTTTACCACGCCCCGGGCCGAGGGAGCGCAGCCGCGAGGCGCCTTTTCTAGACCCGGCGCTCAGCTTGGCCGACCATACCTGCGCGGCGGCTTTTGCTATCGTGGCGCACGTCATGGCCGAAAAGCTCGTCGTACGCGTACTCCAGCACGTCGCGCAAGAGGGTCCCGGGCTCGTCGCGGACGCCCTCGGAGCGCGCGACATCGGCGTCGTGGTCACGCGCCCCGATCTCGGCGAACCCGTGCCGGACCACCTGGGCGAAGGCGACGCCGGGCTGCTCGTCATGGGCGGCCCCATGGGAGTGTACGAGGTCGACGCCCACCCATTTCTCGCGAACGAGCAGCGCCTCATCGAGCACGCGCTAGGACAGGAGATCCCCGTCCTCGGGATCTGCCTCGGGTCGCAGCTGCTCGCCGCCACACTCGGAGCGCGCGTCGCACCCGGGCCGCGCAAGGAGATCGGCTGGTTCGACGTCGCCCTGACGGAGGCGGCGCGGAACGACGCGCTGCTCGGCCGCGCACCGCAGCGCTTTCGCGCCCTGCACTGGCACGGCGACGTGTTCGAGCTGCCGACGGGAGCCGTGTCGCTCGCGCGCTCGGAGCTGACCCTGCACCAGGCTTTCCGCTATGGAGAGCGCGCCCACGGGTTCCTCTTCCACCTCGAGGCCGGCCACGCGCAAGTCGCTGCGATGGCGCTCGAGTTCCGCGACGAGCTGCGCGGAGCGGGGGTCGACGGAGACGCGCTCGTGGCTGAGACGCCTGCGGCCGTGCGCGACGTCGCGAAGGTCGGGAAGGACGTCTTCGGAGCCTGGGCAGACAGCCTGCTCCTCTGGCGCAGCAGATGAGCTCGCGGTGAAGACCGCTTGCGAACGAGCGGCGTGGGGAACACGCTCGGCCCATGGCCACGCTCTATCGACAGGTGGAAGTCTCGACCGGTGAAGGCAAGTTCGGACAGAAGGTCTCCGTCGGGCCGCACCAGCTCGTCGCCGACGAGGCCGAAGGGGACGGCGGCGACGATCGTGGACCCTCGCCTCACGAGTTCCTGATGATGGGCCTCGGCGCCTGCACCTCGATGACCGTGAAGGTTTACGCCGAGAGGAAGGGAATCCCCCTGCGCTCGGTCGACGTGAAGGTGCGCGGGCGGCGCGACGAAGCAGAGGGCTTCGTCGTCGAGCTGGAGCTTTCGCTCTCCGGCGACCTCGACGAGGCGGCACGCGAGCAGCTCCTGAGGATCGCGGGAAAGTGCCCCGTGCACCGCACCCTGACGCGCGGGGCAAAGATCGCAACGCGTCTCGTGTGACGGTCCCGACAAGCGCGTTCCGAGGGTCAAGGCCCCCCGTTACTAGTACCGCAGCACCTGGAGCTCGGCCCGGATGCCCCCGACGTCGACGGGGCGCGCGAGAGACGGCACGAGACCGTAGCGTGCCGCCGCGCGTGCCGTGACGGCCGGCTCGGGAGACACCCACACGACGCGACCACCGGGGCGAAGCTGCGCGGCGATGTTCGCGAGGGTCGCGTCGAGAAGCGTGCCGACGGCGCCTGCCGTCCGGACGCGCTTGCCGTAGGGCGGGTTGGTGACGACGAGTGTCGGTGCGACGGGCAGCCGGAACGTCCGCGCGTCGCCCTCGTGGAGCTCCCAGCGTTCGACGGCAGCCGCCGACAGGTTCTCCCGGGCCCGCTCGAGCGACGCGGCGTCCACGTCGGTGCCGTAGAGCCGCGAGTACGAGCCGAGACGCGCGCGCTCGACGAGCTCGGTGGCGGACCCCGCGAACGGATCCCAGACCACGTCGTCCGCGCGCACGCCGCTCGCACGCGCGAGCGCGGCGGCGATGGTCGGGTGCGACGACGCGAAGAGGGCGTGCCGCCGGTAGAGAAAGCGCGGATCGACGAGGCCCTGCGGCCAGAGCTCGGTGAAGATCCGGCTACCGTGCTTGCCGCTTCTCTCGGTGATCACGACCTCCCAGGGTGCGGCCGTCGGATCGTTGAAGAGCTCCGGCCGCCGCTCGGTGACGCCTGCCGCGACGCGGAAGTTCTGCGCGCGGCTGCGGCCGCCCGACGCCCACGACAGCCGGTACCGGATGGGCCCCCGAGTGAAGGTCGCGAAGACCCGGACGGCGGTCTCGCTCGTGACGGCCTCGATGACGGCGCCTGCGACGTCGTCGCCAGTCACCGCCACCGGCGCGAGCGGAAACCCG
>Ga0265334_10001602_pt1 | contig 10877 bp, 6 predicted proteins | sample 42023metaG_FD_192442 | JGI IMG/M metagenome (GOLD analysis project Ga0265334, IMG submission 192442) | Rhizosphere microbial communities from Carex aquatilis grown in University of Washington, Seatle, WA, United States - 4-20-23 metaG | ecosystem: Host-associated > Plants > Roots > Rhizosphere >...
CGCGCTCCCCGAGCCGTTGCGCCTTCTCGGGTCGTCGTTTGCTGCCGTCCATGACATGGACTGGGAGGACGCCGCACCTCCTCATCCACTTGTCGAGCTTGGCCAGGCTCGCGACGAGCAACACCTCGTCCGGCCCGAAGTGGTGCATGGCCGCGCACACCGACGCGCTGGCGTCAACGACGATGCGGCGGCCCCGGAAGGCCGAGAGAGTCGTCAGCTCGACCGAGTCCTTGGCGTGTTTCTTCAGGAGCTCGTAGAACCCCGTGAGACCCATTGTGTCCTGGTTCCCGTTTTTTTTGGTCTGGTCCACCCGTTGGCGGCGAACTAGGATCGCGGGTGAATAGCGCTGGAAGAATCGGCGTTTTTTAAACAAAAAAAAAGGTGGGCACAACACAAAACCTGCGAAGAAACGACGCTCTCACGCGTCTCGCTCTGGTGAGAGACGTCGCGCCCTCTTGCTGTCGCGAGCGCCCCAAATGATGTCCTTCGGGTCCGGCGGCTGTCCCAACGACATGGAAAGGGTGTGGGCTGCGGAAATCGCGGCGGCGTACGAGGGACGCAGAGCTGCGGCCAATCCGGCGAGGTCTGGGAGCTTGCCCGACGCTTCTTCGAGGGTGTTCAACACGTACCGCAGGAGGCTGGCAGCCGACTCGGAGTCGACCCACGCCTCGGGGAGACCGCTCCAAGGCTCAGGCACAAGTTGGTCGCCCGTGTAGTCGTAGCTCGGCGGGAGGGGCAGCGAGAGGTCGACGGCCTGGTCGAAATCGCTCAGCACCCACGCCGCGTCGTCTTCGGCGAACGCGGCGTCCGGACCCGAACACGACGGCCGGCGACGACCCAGCAGCCGGTAGGCCTCGTCGACGGCCCCGTTCCTCAGCCACAGGACATTCTCGGGCAGCAAGTCGCCGTGCATCAGGTTGCGTCTGGCGAGGACGCCGACCTCGTGCAACAGATCCTCCGGGAGCCGCCGCAGCATCTGCTCCGCGGTCTGGCCCGTGACCATCGCCGGGCGACGGCCGGTCAAGGAGGTGAGCAGCTGCGCCAGGCTCAACGTGGCGCGGGGCATCGCGTAGTAGGCGTCCGCAGCGCGCCGCGTCGCCGACCCCGGCGGGCCGCGCACAATGTCGAGGAGCGGCACAAAGGCCAGACGCGCTGTCCGGTCAGGCCCCTCGCAGTTCCCGCCGGCCGACAGCTCGCCCCACATTCGGTCGACAGCCGGGCGCGGCCGGCGGCGGTACGCCTTCACCACGAGCGGAACCAGGGCGCGCGTCCTCGCGTCGCGGACATCGTGGATCCCGCTGCCGGACGCGCCGATCTTGTAATCGGCCAGCTCGATCGACGGTTCGGCGTCGAGCTCGAGATCGCGCCACAGAGGAATGCCGCGCGGCGGTGTCGCCGTCAACAGAGGGAGAGGGTTCGTCGTCCCTGCGCCCTCGCCGCCGTTGTCGGGCGCAGCCGGGCCGGGCGCTGGCCGCCGCCGTCGTTTGTTGCGCGGTGGGCCCGGTGGCGGTGAGCGGCGCGACGGCGGTCGCTGCTGCGGCGAGCGAGACGCCGGGGAAGACGACGGCGAAGGCGAGGCCGGCTGGGCAGCGGGTCGACGCTTGCGCTCGGGAGTGCCAGGAGGGGTCGCGTAGACGTCGTCAGACAACATCGTCGCCGGCTGAGAAGAGCGAGGATCTTCGAATGGCACAGAAACGAGTCAGGTCGAAATGTTTGTCAATGTCTGCAATTGTTTTCTTTCTTCTCTTCCTTCCGTCGTCCTTCCTGCGCCCAGCGGCAGGTTTGCCTTTTTCGCCGACCGCATTTTCAATCATGATTACGCACTTGCCCCGGGTGCGCGGCTCCGGAAGCACCAACCTTCTTGCGTTTTCACTCTCGTCGGACTTGATGGAGACTGTGGGTCGCCGGACCGCGCGTCGTCGTCGCGGCACCGATGGAAGCGCGCCGCCGTTGCACGGGCTCGCGCGGGATCCCCGTGGCAGTCCGCACCCTCTTTCGTTCTGTTGGTCGTCGCCGATTTCCTCACGTTTGATGACTGGATGGCGCGCCTCGGCGTCACACACCGCTATCATCGCCGCGTCGCGACCAACACGCTCCTGGACCCTGCGTCCCTGGTTCGCTGGTCACCGTCGCCAACGTTGCTCGCGGCTCTGTTGCGGGGGAGAGCCGCCTCAAAGAAGGCTGCGGGGACCTACGCGCGGCGCGCAGTCGAGAACCTGACGGCGGCAGCCCTCCGCACGGGAGTCCTCGACGTGGGATCGCTCAACCTGCTCGATTACCCCGAGTACGGCCAGCTATGGAGTGTGGGCGGCGGTGCCCGGAAAGCGATCGCCACGGTCGTGGTCCACCACGTCGGCCGCTGCTGGGTTCCCATGCGCCGCGGCCACGACATCTACAGCAGCGACGGAATCGCCCGTGACAGGTTCATTGACGAAGTCAACGAGCACCGCGCTTCCGGTGCAGCCTCTTGCCCAACGGAGATACAATCCGTGTTCGATAATCACCGCCCTTGCTGGGCTCTGTTGCGCAAACTCGCCCCTGCAGCGACGACGCTTGTGTTGGAGGGATTCCCGCTCACGCTCTGCCTTTGGGTCGACGCGAATCTCACCGAGTGGTTTCCTGTCCTCGAGCGTGTCGAATATCGGGCCTGCGAGATCGACAACCTCAATGTGTCTCTCCCGGACAGTTACGACTTGTATGGAACTCCATACGTCGGTAGGCCAGTGCGGGATCGCGTGTTTGATCGCTGCCGCTTCTTCGATTCGATCAATGTGCACTCATTTTATTTGGGTGGCGCTCTACGGCGACCCTCTGGCCTCGCGGATCTGACGAGGTTTAGAGCGGCCTTGACGGAGAGTGCTTGTCGCGCGAACTGTCGCGTCACCTTCTTGTCGGGCTGAAGGAAAAGACATGCGGGCCGTACTTGCGGGCGAAGCTTTGACGGTCTTCGTTCTCGGCCGCGCGGCAATCGGCCAACTAAAACCGCTGTGACCGTACAAAACACAGCGCTCGAAACCCGGACTCGCTCGTACTCAGCGAGTGACTAGTGACTCGAGCCGTTTGTTCAAGGTCTCGCTGGACCGCCGCGTATCCCATGAGCTCAGCGAGGGCACATGCGCGACGTCACGATACTCACCGAGGATTGCCGATTTCCCCACGCCATCGCGTCACTGACGGCCTTGTGGTGTTTCGGCATCACCTCGCGCCGGCTGATCCGGCGCGCTGTCGCGTGTTGCAGTTGCACGCGGGTGCACTTACGCCAACGCGCGAACTCACGGGCCCGTATTCGCGCTGGACCGCGGTCCAGATCACGGACTCCTCGAACCTCGTCATCATCGAGGAGGAGGGCAAGTTGGGCCTGCTGGAACTCGACTCCTGCGGAGCTCCACTTGCACGGCACGTATTCGACTTCGACACGTGGTCGGTGGAATACGTCGACTCGTTTTGTCTAATTGCCAGACACCGACAGCGAGGAAGCCTGTGGCTGTGGCCCCGTGATGAGGGACTGTTGCGGTTAGGCTCCGGGCCTGCCGGTGGTGCTTTGGATTACTTGCAGCCGATCCGCTGCGTTGGGGCCGTGGGTCTCGGTTTCTGTGCCTTGTTCCTTGACCGCGGCGTTGTGCTCTTGAGCTCTCTCGGATCGAACGGTTTCGAGAGCCGTTTCGTGCTGCCCTCGTCCTTGTTTGTACCTAAGCACGTTGCGTCTAAAGACGCTCCTGGTTTTTTTTGTTTCTGATTTCTTGACGTGAGAGCGACCACGGCCTGTCTGCGCCCGAGCCAGAACCCGGCTGCAAGCCACCTTGGCGGGCAGATGATCTCGAGGGAAAAAACAGAAAGTCATCTTGTCGTTGCCACTGCGCACGTCTTGCAACACAAAAAAAAATTGGGAAGCAGTGGCCACCAGGAGCCGCTAGAAATGATCTCGCCTGAGCCGACGTTGACGTGCTCCTACCAACCCCAAGCGGGGTGCAAGTGCGCCGACGCCGGGGTGCAACAACGCCAGGGTCGCCCGATATCGAGGGCCGAGGCGCCGGCACTGGCCGAGAAGACGGCCGCGGCAATCGCCGACTCGATCGGTCCCAGGTACCGAGCGCTCCAGGGCAAACTTGACACGTGCTGGGCCCGCGGCTACGTCAAGCCGGCCGACTACTTTGCGCCGCTGGGACTGGCGTCGACGCGCGTGGCAACCAACGATTGGGGCGGCACCATCTCCCAGGCGCAGGCGAGACTCGCGCAGTCGACCGAAGAACTCCGGACAACCCACACGCAGCTCAAGGACCCCCTGTGCTTTGAACGCGCCTTCACCGACATCCCAGTGAGAGAGGCACAGTTCGCGGACGCCGTCGAGCGGTCCGCGGCCGAGCGGTTTGCGCGCTTCTCGTCGGACCGCGGCTACTTTGAGAAGGAGGTGCGCCCTGGCCTGGCCCTGTACTGCGCCTCCCGGCCGGCCAGCGCGCAGGGCGGCTGCACCTCGCCGTGCTCGATCCGGAACACGGTGCGGCCCGGCGAGACGCTGTCGCAGTGCACCTACGTCCCGAGGGACCCCTCTTTCCTGTCCAGGTTCGGCCGCGGTCCAGCGTGCTATGCCTGAGCAGGCGCGACAGCTGCAGAGTCCGGTGTGGCGTCATTGTACTAGTAGTATTTTTTGAACTTGCAGAAACCGGACTAAACGTACCGTACGCCTGACATCTGAAATCGGTCGCTCAGAAATGGATTGCCCGTATTCACTCTCAAACAGCTCTTGGCAATCCTGAACTGTTTTTGCATGTGCGAGCCTCAATGCAATGTTTGGCTCTTGCCGGGGTCGTTGGAGAATATGTTACCTGCGCTGACTCAGAATAATAATGAGGCAGTTATCTGCCAGGAAGAAGCTTCTCAGTGCCTCAAGTATTTTCTTCCGTGTCTGCGCACAGGTGACGGAGTGAAATCGCGAAGCTTCGTGGCATGGCTGGTCCTTAGCGCAGGCCCTGATCGTGTGATAATGATTCGAGAACCCGCCGCGGTACGCGCCAAGATACCTCTTCGTCTCCGCGCGAACAAACAACAATCGGTCCCGGAGCCTGGTTCGAAGAAGATGTAGCACCGTGACAACTCCTCCTGGACTCTGAAGCCGGTTCGTGACGAACCGCGCGTGAGCAGCGATGCCGCAGTGTAGCCGCAGAGCCCTTTGATTCACGGTGGAGGGGAGCAAGACGACGAAATCTGGACGTTCCACCGAGATGACCTGCAGTTGAGATTGTTTCAGACTGTTCTCATCCAGTCGGATCACCTGGGGTTGAGGTCCCCAGAAGTCCAGCGGCAACTCGGGCTCACCCAGAAAATGTTGTAACGAGCACGAAACGTGCGGAATTGAAATAAAGCCACCCCTGACGTGCACGTATCGTCGAAGGGGTTGTTCCCCGTGGCAGGACGGTGATTGTAGAATGTCACCAATTCGGATTTCGGGAAACCAGCGATGAATTTGCGAACACATGTCATCGACATGGGAAACTTGTAAATGATCAGGAATTTCGTACACATCGTTGACTGTGCGGCGAAGCAATCGAGTGATCACTCGGCAAACATCCAACGGCACGTAGCGCACCAAAAGTGAACATACGTGCTGAGACAAGAAGTCCATGCAAGAGTTGTCCGTTTCGCGTGTTTGTGTGAATTGCCTTCTGGAGTTGTGGAGTGGGAGTCGAAGAATCACATACGGCCACGACACAGCCAAGCACCTATGGTTCTGTACAAGAAAACTTTTTCTTGCCTCTCAGTCATGTTGTTCTGTTCTTTGCTAGTAACTGCGTATGAACCAGCTGTAGTAGTATTAAGCCCCGGGTGCCGTCGTGTACCAGTGCACCGCTGGTCGACAAAATTGCGCGAACACCGGGAAAAAGAAAAGAAACCCCACGGAGGAACAGAGGTTAGACGTCGCTGCCCCACCATTGGAATGGTCAAGATAGCCCGCATGGGCGATCTGTTTGTCCGCAGCACCGGGCGCCAGAAATGCCGCATCATGGACCACCCGTTGACGCGCGCGCTGCAGCAACGCGACAGGGCCGCGTTCGACCGGTTCGCGGCTGCGGTGTCCCAACACCAGAAGAAGAAGCCGTCGGCCACCTGGAAGGGGCTCCTGGCTCTCGTCGAGAGCATCAGGGACGAGGGGCTCAGGGTCAGTCGAGCGGACCCGATCGTCTTCAAGCGCGTGCCGGGCAACCCGTGGTGCTGCAGCCACGGCCGTCACCGCATGTGCGTGGTGGCTTATCTGTACGGCAGCGAGGCCCGGGTGTACATCTCCCTCGGGGACAAGAAGAAGCCGCCCAAGGGCCAACGCACCAAGGAAGCGCGCGTCGTGCGCAAGGTCCGTCCGCATAAAGCGGCGCCGGTGCGCGCGATTTCAAGGGCACAGGAACGCGACGAAGCCGCCGCGAGTGGACGCAGCGTGCGAAGCCACACCGTCAGCGCCGGGGGCAGCCGCCGAGCACCTGGGACGACGAGACCTGCCACCCGCGAGCAGGCCGAGGAGCCGCCGAGCACGATCAGCCGCTATGCTCGACCAAAGGTTCCTGATGACGGCAGCATCCGGGGCTCGAGTGCTCCCTCGCGTCGGCGGGCACCAGCAGCAGGCCGTGGTGCCGCCGCCCAGCCGACGGTGATCGGTGCGACAAAGTCTGTGCGTCTGCACACCGCCGCGGGACGAAAGGAACCCAGGTGACGTACAATGGTAAACCTGTGCGGCGGAATGGTCCTTCCCAACAACAACAACAAAAGCGGCGCGCTATTCACCGGTGGCAGGAGCGTTCGGTTTGTGTTTCCATATTGGCACCTTCTCGTGCCTTCTATTGTTTGTTGCTTTTGGCCGTCGGCCTGCGGCGGCGTAAATGGACGAAGACCGGGCGGCAGCCGACGCGCTCGAAGAGAAGAGTGGGTCGGTGGAGGCGGTGCTCTCGGCCACGAGGACGGACTTCCTCCACGAGGTGAGGCGGCGTGTCGGGGCGGAGGCGGTGCCGAGCGAGCCGGTGCAGTGGGACGTGCTGGGCATCTTCCGCCGGTACGTCCACCTGAACGAGATCAAGCTCGAGTCGTACAACGACCTCGTCAAGCGCGGCCTCCGCGACATCTACACCAACCAGCCTCCCCTCATGGTGTCCTTCTCACCCTACCACCACGTGTTCCGCGTCCTCGACGTCTCGTTGAACAAGCCGGTGTACACAGACCCGGACGGCATGACGCGCCCGCTTCTGCCCCACCTCTGCCGCCTGCTCGGGTTGACCTACGGCTCGGACTTGTACGGCCACCTGCAGTACGACGTTTACCACCTGCCGACGCCGACCGCGACGATGCAGTGGGACGATGTGCAGCGCATGGGGACGCAGATCTCGTCGTGCCAGATTCCGTTTGTGCGGCTCGTCACGTCGTGGCCGGTCATGGTGGGCAGCGTGCTGTGCCACCTGAGCGACGGCGACCCCAGCGGCCGCGCCGAGTACAAGAAGAACTGGGAGGCGCGGTGCCAGCGGATCGAGGAGGCAGCGGACAGACAGAGGCTCGAGGCGGCGCGGCCTCTGGACCTCCCGCCGGAAGAGCGCGACGCCGCCGTCAAGCTCGAGGCCGCGGCCAAGAAAAAGTCCGACGACGCAGAGCTCAAGGCGGCGGCGGCGGCCAGCGAGAAGCAAAAGAACAAGGAGACGCGCGAGTCCAAGTCGGCCGACGACGCCGACCCGGCCGGCAGCACGCTCGTCGACAAGGACAGGCAGAGGAGGGACCAGCGTCGCCGCGCCCGGTACGACGAGAGGCAGCGCGGAGGCAGCCAGCTGAGCGAGTGCCCGCACGACAGCGGCGCGTACTTCATCGTCAAGGGGGCAGAGAAGACGCTGATGTTCAGGCCTAGGCTGACGTTCAACGTGCCCTTTTGCTTGCCGGGCAAGACGGCGACGTACCCCTACAAGGTCGAGGTGCGGTGCGAGCAGGAGGGCAAGTTCCGCTCGACGTCGACGCTGTACATGCACCTGTCGAACCGGCAGATGGACAACGGGTGCGGACTCTACGTCGAGCTCCCGTGGGCCAAGCAGCACTACGTGCCCCTCGTCGTGCTGCTGCGCGGCCTCGGCTGCACGACCGACCTCGACTTCTACTGCAATTTCCGGTACGCCGTCGGCGAGCGCCGGTGGAGGTCGAACCCGGCCTTCGCCAGGTTCTTCTTCGCCGCCGTCACGTGCAACCGCGCGCGCCTGCCCAAGTCGCAGCAGGCCGCGCTGGTCTACATCGGCCAGGCGTGCGCCGAGAAGAAGTCGGAGAAGTTCGAGAGGACCGCGCTCAACAAGCTGTGCAAGGAGGTGCTGCCCAACGTCGGCTTCACGCCCAAGCAGTTCCCGCACAAGGTGCTGGTGCTGTGCGACATGGCCGCGCGCCTCGTCGAGTACGCGGGCAACCCGAAGAAGTACGGCACGAACCGCGACAGCCTGCTGCACCAGTGCAGCGAGCACCCGCACGAGCTCATGGGCAACCTCACCAAGCAGGAGCTCAACGAGTGGGCGCAGGCCGTGCGTCAGCGGCTGATCAACACGCTGGGCCGGTCCGAGCCCGTCGACGTCTACGAGGCGTTCCGCGACAACTGGGTCGGCGACGACCTGTGCATGGCCATCAGCACGGGCAAGTGGGTCGTGCACCGCCGCTTCAAGGGCGGCGGCGCGGGAGCCGGGGGCGGCGGGGCCGGCATGGCGATGATGGGCGGCGGGGCGGCGCAGAACGGCGTGGCGCAGGCCATGCAGCGCAACAACCTGAGCACCGTCACGGCCCAGAACACCAAGTTCGTCTCCAAGATGCACAAGGAGGGCAAGCACGTCGACCCGCGGCTCGTGCACAACACCAGCTACGGAGTCACGTGCCCGGCCGACTCGCCCGAGGGCCCGCCCTGCGGGCTCGTAAAGCACGGCAGCATCGTCAGCACCATCACGCCCGGCACGACGCCGCACGCCTCCCGGATGCTGCTCCGGCGGTGGGGAGTCACGACCTTCGCTTCCTTCCTCGACACGCCCGAGGCGCTCGCACGCATGCTGCGCGAGACCGTCAGCGCCGACGCCTCGGCCCCGGTCGCGGAGCTCGGCGACCGCGAGCGCGTGCACGTATCCGTCAACGGCACGTGGGACGGCGTATTCCCAGCGTCGTGCGAGGTGCGCATCGCGCAGCACCTGGTGGACGGCGGGGACGGAGCCCGGGAAGAGCAGGACGCGACCGACAGCAAGACCGGCGGCGGCGGCGCACGCGGGCAGCGGCTGTCAGCCGACGCGTCGGCCACGCTCCGCAACGTGCACGGCGCCCACTACCTGGCGTGGAAGGTGCGACAGGCAAGGCGCCGCCTGACGCTCGGTCCCTTCACGGGCGTGTGGTACAGCCTCGAGCGGTGCGAGTTCGAGGTGAGGACAAACAGGTCCCGCAACGCGCGGCCTCTGTTCATCGTCGAGAACATGGGGATGCTCGGCGACATCGACCTCGCGCGCACCGAGTGGGACATGCTGCTCTACCTCGGGCTCGCAGAGTGGGTCGACAAGAAGGAGGAGGACTGCGACGACGTCGTCATTGCCGAGGACGCGGCCCACCTGCGGAGGCTGATGCAGCAGTGGAGGGACTGCACCGACGTCATCGCGGCGGCCGGCGGCCGCGCCAAGGCAGCGTCCGAGCGCGACAGGCTGCGCGCGACCCAGCCGTCCCGGGCGCTCGCCGAGCTGAGCCGTCGGCTGTCGGCCGGCAGCAAGCGCGCGCAGGAGCTGCTGCAGGTGCTGCGCCAAGCCAGCCGCTGCCGCGCTTTCCTGCTGTCACCCAAGGCTCCGGTCGCAGCGGCGGCCGAGGCCGCGCACGTGCGCGCCGTCCGCGATGTGCTGTCCTCTTCGCAGGTCGGGGAGGAGAAGGAGAAGGAGAAGGAGAAGAAGCAGGGGAACAACGACGACGACGGGGACACCCCCGAGTGGCGTGCCTTCTGGCTGGGACGAATCGAGACGTTGCTCGCCGAGTCCGAGGCAGAGCTGGCGTCGATCGGCAGCACCGACTCGGAGCTGCGACGCTCCATCGCCGAGAAGGAGGTCGTGGTGGAGCGACTGCAGGACCTGAGCGAGGCGCTCGAGCACACGCGGAAGCGGGAACAGCCGTCGCACTGCGAGCTGCACGGCAGCGTCTTCTGGGGCGTCATCGCCAACAGCGTGCCCTTTGCCAACCACAACCAGTCGCCGCGCAACACCTACGCGACGGCCATGATCCGGCACGCGATCGGCGCCCTGTCTGGGAACGCGCTCAACCGGTTCGACAGCACGACGCACGAGCTCTGGTACCCGGAGCCGTCGATGGTCGCGACGCGGCACAGCCGCATGCTCGGCCTCGACCGCCTCCCGAGCGGCCAGCAGGTCGTCCTGGCCATCATGAGCGCGCGGGGCCACAACCAAGAGGACTCGTGGGTCATGAACCGGGCCGCCGTCGACCGCGGCCTCGGCCGCAGCACGCAGTACAAGACGGTCACCTTCTCCGAGACCGTGCTCGGCAAGGGCCCCGACGACAGGGACGCCTTCCGCCGCCTCCGCGAGGGCCAGTGCATCAACCGCAAGAGCGACACCGACGATTCTGGCGTCGACGAAGACGGCATCCTGCCGCCGGGCAGCCGCGTGCTGAACCGCACGGTCCTCGCGACACGCGGTCGACCGATCGTGCTGGGTCAGCCGGCCTCGGCCCCGAGGCGGCGCGGCGGGGAGAACGGGGACGGCGATGGCGAAGGCGACGACGACGAAGAGGACGAGCTGCTGTACGAGGACACGAGCATCATCGCCCACGTGTCTAACGAGACATCGACCGTCGACAAGGTCATGATCACGCAGGGCGCCGAGGGGCGCAGCGTCAAGATGTCCGTGCGC
>Ga0265334_10001603_pt1 | contig 10876 bp, 6 predicted proteins | sample 42023metaG_FD_192442 | JGI IMG/M metagenome (GOLD analysis project Ga0265334, IMG submission 192442) | Rhizosphere microbial communities from Carex aquatilis grown in University of Washington, Seatle, WA, United States - 4-20-23 metaG | ecosystem: Host-associated > Plants > Roots > Rhizosphere >...
GGGCGGTGGCGCGGGCGGGACCATCTTGGTTGAAGCGAGTCATTTATTAGGGAATGGGTATTTGTGGGCGAAAGGCGGGGGAGTCGGAATAGGCGCGGGATTGGGGGGAGGGGGCATCATTTCTCTCATTGCGGAAACCGGCTCTTTCGCTGGGAACGTTTCGGTAGCGGGTGGGGTGCTTCCTTACTATCCGGGCACCCTGGGGAACCCTGGGATTTTGTCAATTACTCCACCGCCTACCATCGGGTATTGAATCGATACAGTTCCAGTGCGAATGGGGGCCCACTATTTCCCGAAGCGCCGGTTGTTTTAAACCCTTCCTGAGCGTAAATTGGTTCCGTCCGGGCCCCCATGCGGTGTTCTTCCGTGGAGGCCCGAGAGGGAACCCATGGAACTCACCGCCTTACTCGATAAGGTCCGGTCGAACCCGTCATCGGCCAACCTGGCCGCCCCGGTCAAGCCCGCCGCCCCTGAATCCTCCCCCGATAAACCCACGCCTGCGCCTACCACCACCCTCCCCGCCCTCTCGGGCCGGGCCCTGGTGGAAAAGGCCTATAAGTTCGCCGAGAAGGCCCATGGTGAGCAGAAGCGCCTTTCGGGCCAGCCCTACCTGAGCCATCTGGCCGAGGTGGCCGGCATCCTGGCCGACCTCCAGATGGACGCCCCCATGGTGGCGGCCGGCCTCCTGCACGACACCCTCGAGGACACCCAGGTCACGAAGGAAGCACTCCAGGCCGAGTTCGGCGAGGACGTGGCCAACCTGGTGGACGGGGTCACCAAGCTCTCCCGCCGCCAGTTCCAGGACGGCCAAATCCGCCAGGCCGAGTCCCTCCGCAAGATGCTGGTGGCCATGGCCAAGGACGTGCGGGTCATCCTCATCAAGCTGGCCGACCGCCTCCACAACATGCGCACCCTCGAGTTCCTGTCCCCCGAAAAGCAGAAGAAGATCGCCCAGGAGACCCTGGACCTCTACGCCCCCCTGGCCCACCGCCTCGGAATGTCCAAGGTGCGGAGCGAACTGGAGGACCTGGCCCTGCGCCACCTGGATCCCACGACCTACCGCGAGATCGCCGAGAAGGTGTCCCTGAAGCGGCAGGAGCGCGAGACCCTGGTCGAGAACGTGAAAAGCGTCCTGGAAGCCAAGATGAAGGAAGCGGGCATCCAGGGCCAGGTCACGGGACGGTCGAAGCACTTCTACAGCATCTGGCGAAAGATGACCCTCCAGCAGAAGGGCCTGGACGAGATCTACGACCTTTTGGCCCTGCGGGTCATGGCCCCCACGGTGAAGGAATGCTACGAGGTCCTCGGGCTGGTGCACAGCCTTTGGAAGCCGCTCCCGGGCCGCTTCAAGGACTACGTGGCCATGCCGAAGAACAACATGTACCAGAGCCTCCACACCACGGTCATGGGTCCCGACGCCCAGCCCGTGGAGATCCAGATCCGCACCCTCGACATGCACCAGACCGCCGAGCAGGGCATCGCGGCGCACTGGACGTACAAGGAGGGCCGCGCCGCGGGGAAGGACGACGCCAAATTCGCCTGGATCCGCCAGCTCCTGGACCTCCAGCAGGACATCAAGGACTCCACCGAGGGGCCCGGGGCCTTCCAGGTGGACGTGTTCGAGGACGAGGTTTTCGTCTTCACGCCCAAGGGCGACGTGAAGGAGATGCCTAAGGGCGCCACGGCCCTGGACTTCGCCTACGCGGTCCACACCGACGTGGGCAACCACACCCTCGGGGTGAAGGTGAACAACCAGATGGTGCCGCTCAAGTACGTCCTCAAGAGCGGCGACATCGTGGAGGTGGTGACCCAGGGCAACCGGGCCCCCAGCCGCGACTGGGTGAAGCTGGTCACCACCAGCCGGGCCAAGAACAAGATCCGCCACTGGTTCCGGACCCACCTGTCCGAGGGCGAAGTGGAAAGGGGCCGGCTCCTGCTGGAAAAGGAAGCCCGGCGCATGGGGATCGACCTGCATCCCAACGCCAAGTCGAAGGAATTGGTGGAGTTGGCCGCCCAATTCAACTGCCACACCGCCGAGGAACTGATGGCCAACGTGGGCTACGGCGAGGTGTCGCCCCGCATGGTCCTCAACCGCCTGGCGCCCAAACCGCTCCAACCCGGTGAGAAGCCCGGGGCCCCGGAGAAACCCCAGGAGGTCCGCCCCAAGTCCTTCCATGAGGGGAAGGCCGAGCCGGGCGGGGCAAACCCTCCCGCGGTCGCGCCCGGGACCGGGGCCATGGGGGTGTCCATCGCGGGCCAGAGCGACCTCATGATCAAGTTCGCCCGTTGCTGCACCCCGGTGCCGGGAGACCCGATCGTGGGCTACATCACCCGAGGCCGGGGCGTGTCGGTCCACCGGGCGGATTGTCCCAACACCGCGGGTCTCTCCTCCGAGGAGGACCGGATGATCAAGGTCGCCTGGGACTCGCCCGCGAACCGGGTCTTCGAGGCGGCGCTCCAGGTTCGGGCCAAGAACCGGGAACGGCTCCTGGCCGACATGCTGCAGGCCATCTCAGGGGAGGGCATCCTCATCAACGAGGCTTCGGCCCGGGCCCTGTCGGGCGGGTTGGCCGAGGGCTATTTCGTGGTGCAGATCAAGAACGCCGAACAGCTCCGGGCCATCCTCGCGAGGCTCACCCAAGTCTCGGGCGTGGTGGACGCGAACCGGATCGAACCAAAATGATCTTGGGATGACCTGAAAAAAACCCTTTCTTGGACGGGTCGAAGGGGCCTTGTTTTTATCACGATTAATTCGGAAGGGCCGATCGGGACCGAGTGCTAAAATCAACGCGGGGGGACAGGTCATGGGTAAACGGGTCATCTTGACATCCAAGGCTCCACCGCCCATCGGCCCCTATTCCCAGGCTGTCGAGGCGGCCGGGTTCCTCTTCTGTTCGGGCCAGATCCCCTTGGACCCCAACTCCGGGGAGATGGTGGCCGGGGACGCGCTGGTCCAGACCCGACAGGTCCTGGTGAACTTGGGGGAAGTCCTGCGGGCCGCCGGGTCCGGCTGGAAGGACGTCCTGAAGGCCACGGTTTACGTCACCGACCTAGCGGACTTTCCCAAGGTGAACGCCGTTTTCGGGGAGTTCTTTCCCATGGACCCGCCGGCCCGGGCCGTGGTCCAAGTCTCCGCCCTACCGAAAGGCGCCCAAGTGGAGATCGACTGTTGGGCCCTCATGGGGAAGGGCCCCCGGCGGGTGGGTCAGGCCTCCTCGCGGGGCCGGACGAAAAAATCGTCGAGGAAGCCCAAATGAGCGAGTCCCAACCCAACGGTCCCGATCTCAACCACCTGTTGAACGCCAAGGGGGCGGCACCAGGCGAGGATGATCTCTTGGGATTGGTGGAGAAGGAACTCTCCGCGCTCCAGGACGCCCAGAAGCCCCCGGCCGACCCACCCACCCCGCCCCAGGGATCCCCGGAGCCCACGGCCGCGATACCCGAAGCGATTGCCCCGGTCGAGGCCCCTTCGACAACCCGGGACCCGGATCCCGAACCTATGAACGCGGTCGAGCCCACCCTGAAACCCATGGTACCGGATCCCGAACCTATGAACGCGGTCGAGCCCACCCAGAAACCCGTGGTACCGGAACCCGAACCCATGAAGGCGGCCGAGCCCGTCCCCCTGCCTGGACGTACCATCGAACCTGGCCTGTCGGCGGATTTTCCCCAACCCCCCGAGGAAGACCTTTCGGAAGATCTCGGCGGGATGTCCTCCAAGCCGGTCCCCTCACCCGTCCTGCCGCCAGGCATGCCGTCGGTCCCCAAGCCCCGCGCGATGGAACCGCCGTTACCCGCCGGAATTCCCCCGGAACCTAAACGAAACCTGCCGGAGTCGAGCCTTCCGGCCGGAATGCCGCAGGCCCCCAAGCCCCGCGCGATGGAACCGCCCTTGCCGGCCGGGATTCCGCCGGAACCGAAGGGTCGCCTGCCGGAGCCGATCCTTTCGTCCGGCGCTCCTTCCGTCCCCAAGAGCCGATTAGCCGAACCTTCGTTGCCCATGGGGATTCCACCCGAGCCGAAGGGTCCTCGATCGGATCCGGGCTTGCCCTTTGGGACTGCCGCTTCCGCGAAGTCCCCTTCACCCTCGTCGACCCAACCCCCGGGGATTCCCGGGTTTCCCAAAGGCTCCGTCCTGGACGATCCCTTGGGGATCCTGACGGGTCCGCCGCGGTCGGCTTCCTTTCCCGCGCCAACTCCCTCGACCAAGACCGTCCCGAAACTCGACGATCCCCTGGGGATCCTGGGAGGGGGCGGACCCGCCACCCAACCCAAGATGGGTCCGCCGGACTTTGAGAAATTCAAGGCGACCGCGCCGGCCCGACCGATACAGGGCCCTTCGACGACCCCCGCGCCCATCCAGGCCCCGGTGAGGGCCCCGCGTCCATCCGTTCCCTCGGCGCCCCCGGTCAGTGCGGGGGAGTCGTCCACCCGAGACAAGGCCCTGGCGTCCCTGGTGAGTTCCCTGAAGGTCCCCAAGAAATTCCTTGTTCCGGCAGCGGCTGGGCTCGCGTTGCTTTTGGGGGTCGTGATCTGGATGGCTTTCCAGAAGCCGGCCTACCGGCTGGTGGACAGTTTAATCCCGCTTCATATGGTCCGGATCGACGTGAACCAAGTCATCGAGCTCGACATCACGGCCTACATGGATTTTGAGACTAAACTCCAGGGTTTGGGCTTCACGCCGATGCTCAAGATCACGGTACCGGAGATCCCCTCGCCGAACCTGTTTTCGGTCTATGGGGCGCGGGACGGGAAGAGCTACGCGGTGATCGTGAAGGCGCCCGGTTCCATTTCCCCCAAGTTGTCGTTCGTGAGCTGTCTCTCCAGGGGAACCTGGGTTTCCACGAACGGGTGGAACTCCCATAACCAAGAGATGGACCAGGTTTCCAGCGATAGCGATCCCACCCTGGGGACCGCGGCCCTTTGGAATAGGCACCAGGGCCGGGTCCAACAGTTGGCGCAGGACCAGATTTCATTCCAACCGACGAATGAAAACAGGTTCTTGGCGGCTTTCTCGGACCATATCCGTTGGTACCTCACCCAAAAGAAAATCCAGGGCTACAAGGCCCAACTCGAGGATTGGTTCTAACCCAAGAGGGTTTTGGGGGCGAAAACCAGCATGTTGTGGCCTGTATTGGACCCAACCCCAATGGATTGACAGGGCATATTCTTCTTCTTATAGTACGGCGCTATTCCTGAAGGGATGGCGCCCATGCTTGATCCGGTTAAGATCCCCCTCGGTCTCACCTTCGACGATGTCCTGCTGGTCCCCCAAAAATCCGATGTCCTGCCCCGCGAAGCCGACGTCACGACCCAGTTGACCCGCCGCATCCGCCTCAACATCCCCATCCTGTCCGCCGCCATGGATACCGTCACCGAGGGCCGCCTCGCCATCGCCCTGGCCCAGGAAGGCGGATTGGGGATCCTCCATAAGAACTGCTCCATCGAGGACCAGGCCGGGGAAGTCGACAAGGTCAAACGGTCGGAGTCGGGGATGATCTCCTCCCCCATCACCCTTTCACCGGATAAGCGGGTCTCGGACGCCCTCGAGATCATGAAGCGTTACCACGTCTCCGGTTTCCCGGTGGTGGTGGCCGACGGCCGGCTGGTGGGAATCGTGACCAACCGCGACCTCCGGTTCGTCAAGAAGCTGGACACCCGCATCCAGGACGTCATGACCAAGGACGACCTGGTGACGGTTCCCGTGGGAACCACCCTGGACGCCGCCGAGGAGATCCTCCACAAGCACCGCATCGAGAAACTGCTGGTGGTGGACAAAAAGGGCAGCCTCAAGGGCCTCATCACCATCAAGGACATCACCAAGCGCCGGAAGTTCCCCAACGCCTGCAAGGACGATCAGGGCCGGCTCCGGGTGGGCGCCGCCGTCGGGGTGGCGGACGAGACCGAGGAGAGGGCCGAGGCCCTTGTGGCCGCTGGGGTGGACCTCTTGGTGGTCGACACCGCGCACGGCCATTCCAAGGGAGTCCTCGACACCGTCAAGAAGCTCCGGAAGAAATTCCCGAAGATCGACCTCATGGCCGGCAACGTGGTGACGGGCGAGGCCGTCAGGGCGCTGGCCGACATGGGCGTCGACGCCGTCAAGGTGGGGGTGGGGCCGGGCTCCATCTGCACCACCCGGGTGGTGACCGGCGTCGGGGTTCCCCAGGTTTACGCGGTGGCCGAGTGTTCCCAGGCGGCCCGAAAGGCCAAGGTGGGGGTGGTGGCCGACGGCGGCATCAAATATTCCGGGGACATCCCCAAGGCCCTCGCGGCGGGGGCCGACGCCGTGATGCTGGGCGGGCTGTTCGCCGGCACCGAGGAATCCCCCGGCGAACTCATCAACCTCCAGGGCCGGGTCTATAAGGTCTACCACGGCATGGGATCCATGGCGGCCATGCAGAAGGGCCGCGGCGCGGACCGGTATTTCCAGGAAAACTCCACGGACGCGAAGAAATTGGTGCCCGAGGGCATCGAGGCCCGGGTCCCCTACCGGGGCGGGCTCTCGGACCTGGTCTTCCAGTTGGTGGGGGGCTTAAGGGCGGGGATGGGGTATTGTGGAGTCCCGAACATCGCCGAGCTCAAGGACCGGGGCCAGTTCGTGCGGGTGACCGCGGCGGGACAAAGGGAAAGCCACCCTCATGACGTCATCGTCACGAAGGAAGCTCCCAACTATTACATGGATTGAAAAGGAGTCCCCATGATCGTCTCACTGGCGGTGCTGACCATCCGGAAGGAAAAGACCGGCGAGGTCTCCGACCTTCTCAACCAGTTCATCACCAACGAAAAAAAGCGACCGGGCGTGGTGAAGGTTTACACCAAACGGGCCATGGACAATGAGGACACCTTCCTCCTGTACACCGAATACGAGAGCCGCGAGGCGTTCAAGGCCTCCGAGGCCGCCGGCGAGAAGGAAAGCCAATCGGTGGGTTTCGTGCTCCGGCCCTACCTTTTGAAGGCCTTTTACGGCAACTTCGAATAAAGAAATGATGAATTAGGAATTCGAAATTAGGAATGGAGACACCTGAAAGACGGCGTCCAGGCCTGAAGAATTTCTAATTCCGCATTCCGAATTCCAAATTGATTTCGGAGCGGTCCATGAACCACGACACGATCCTCGTCCTCGATTTCGGCGCCCAATACAGCCAGCTCATCGCCCGCCGCGTCCGGGAGGTCGGCGTTTATTGCGAAATCCTCCCCTATAACGCCTCCGCCGACCAAATCCTGGTCCGGAACCCCAAGGGGATCATCCTGTCCGGCGGCCCCGCCTCGGTCTACGCTCTAGGCGCCCCCCATGTGGACCCCGAGGTTTTCCGCCTCGGCCTTCCCGTCTTGGGCATCTGCTACGGCATGCAGTTGATGGGCCACCTGTTGCCGGGGGGAAAGGTCCACAAGGCTTCCCGCCGGGAGTTCGGGCTGGCCCCCCTGAAATTGTCCGCCAACCCCCTCCATTCGGGCCTTCCCAAGACCCTGAACGCCTGGATGAGCCATGGGGACCATGTGGTGCGCCTACCCAATGGTTTCACCCGGAGCGCCACCACCGCCAATTGTCCCATCGCGGGCATGGCCGACCCTAAGCGCCGGTTTTACGGCGTCCAGTTCCACCCCGAGGTGGTCCATACCGAGAAGGGGACGAAGGTCCTCGAGAATTTCGCCAAGAAGGTCTGCGGTTGCCGCGCCACCTGGAGTATGGAGTCCTACGCCCAGCAGGCCGTGGAGGCCATCCGACGCCAGGTGGGGAAGGGTCGGGTGTTGTGCGGCGTCTCCGGAGGGGTGGATTCCACCGTCGCGGCCGCCCTGATCCACAAGGCCATCGGCCGCCAACTGTCCTGCGTCTTCGTGAACAACGGGCTCCTTCGCCAGGACGAGGCCGGACAGGTCCTCAAGGCCTTCCGGAGCAAGCTGGGCATCCCCCTCACCTACGCCGACGCGGAGAACGAGTTCCTCCGGAAGCTGGAAGGCGTCTCGGAACCCGAGAAGAAGCGCAAGCTGATCGGCGGCACCTTCATCCGGGTATTCGAGCGCTCCGCCAAGGACCTCCAACGCAAGCGCGGGGCCTTCGACTTCCTCGCCCAGGGCACCCTCTATCCCGACGTCATCGAGAGCGTGTCGGTGAAGGGCCCCTCGGCGGTCATCAAGAGCCACCATAACGTGGGCGGCTTGCCCAAGGACATGAAGTTCAAGTTGGTGGAACCCTTAAGGGAGCTGTTCAAGGACGAGGTGCGGGCCTTGGGCGCCAAGCTGGGGATCCCGAAGGACATGCTCTGGCGCCAGCCCTTCCCGGGTCCGGGCCTGGCGGTGCGTTGCCTGGGACCCATTACCCGGGAGAAGTTGGCGATCCTCCGCAAGGCCGACGCGGTCGTTTCCGAGGAGATCAAAAAGGCCGGGCTGTATTATTCCATCTGGCAGTCCTTCGCGGTTTTGACGCCCCTCAAGACCGTCGGGGTCATGGGCGACGAGCGCACCTACGACCACGTGTGCGTGCTGCGGGCCGTGCATTCCACCGACGCCATGACGGCCGACTGGGTGAAACTGCCCTACGAGGTGTTGGGATCGATCTCGAACCGCATCATCAACGAGGTTCGGGGCATCAACCGTGTCGTGTACGACATCACCAGCAAACCGCCTGGGACCATCGAGTGGGAGTGACCCCCGAAGGGCGTCGTCCCGCTTGTCCGGCAAAGTAACGACGAAGCCGGAAGTGAGGGGCGCGAAGCGGCGCAGCCGAGTGAACTGTTTAGAGCATTCCCCGAAACCTGGCTTGATGATGATGGCTCGGTGGTTCACCGAAAAAACGTTTGTAAGCGCCAACCTCGGTGGAACCTTGACCCCTATAGAAATTTTGCAAGGGAGGGGATGCCCCTCCCCTGCACCTCTTCCCATGCAAGATTCGTAATCGTCATGCAAATTGATGATGGGACCCTTGCGTTGGTCAGTTGAGGTCGCTTAGAAACGGTTCGAATGAATCGAAACGGCGAACTCTTATACCCCGTCCCTTGATTGGGGGCGTCCCTCCCCTCCTCCCCCCACAGGTAGAAGGCCGACAACCCTAAAGCGGCCACTTTATAAGCGCTTTTGGTCGTAACCGACCCGGGCACTTTTTATAATGCCCCCATGAAACGGCCTGAATTCGTCCACCTCCACCTCCACTCCCAATTCAGCCTCCTGGCCAGCACCATCCGTTTCGAGCCCCTGGTCAAGGCCCTCCGGGACCACGGCATGCCCTCGGTGGCCCTCACCGACCGGGGCAACCTCTTCGGCGCCATCCAGTTCTACCAGAGCGCCACCAAACACGGCCTCAAGCCTATCCTGGGGATGGAGGCATTCGTGGCCCCCGAATCCCGGTTCGAGAAGTCCCAGACCCACGGCCTCCCCGAGGCCGCCCACCACCTGGTCCTGCTGGCCGAGAACGAGGTGGGTTACCGCAACCTCATGCGGCTCTCCTCCGCGGGATACCTCCAGGGTTTCTTCCAGGTGCCGCGGGTCGACAAGGAACTGCTGGCCCGCCACTCCAAGGGCTTGATCGCCCTCTCCTCCTGCCTGGAGGGGGAAGTGGCCGGCTTTCTCCTGAAGGCGGAGATGCCCCGGGCGGTGAAGGCCGCGGGCGACCTGTCCGCCATCTTCGGGGCGGACCGGTTCTTCCTGGAGATCCAGGACCACGGGTTGCCGGCTGAAAAGACCCTCCGGCCGGCGCTGGTGGAGTTGGCCAAACGAACGGGGCTGGCCCTGGTGGCCACCAACGACGTCCATTACCTCCGCAAGTCGGAGGCCCAGGTCCATGAGGCCCTGCTTTGTATGGGCAAGGGCGTGACCCTGGACGATCCGAATCGACCGACCTATGGGAGCCCCGAGTTCTACCTGAAAAGCGCGGAGGAAATGGGCGAGCTGTTCCGGGACCTGCCCGACGCGCTCCGAAAAACGGTTGAAATCGCCGAGCGCTGCCACCTGGACCTCGAGTTCAAGAAAATACGCCTCCCCCGCTTCTCGGTGCCGTCCACCGAGGTGGATGAGTCGGGGTACCTGGAAGTGCTCTGCCGTGAGGGTTTAAAGAAGCGTTACGGGAACCCGGCGCCGTCGGAGGCCCTGGAGCGGATGGCCCATGAGCTGGACGTCATCCGGGAGACGGGATTCGCGGGGTATTTCCTCATCGTCTGGGACTTCGTCCGGGAGGCTAAAAAGCTCGGGATCCCCGTGGGCCCGGGCCGGGGTAGCGCGGCAGGCAGCCTCGTGGCGTACCTCCTGGGAATCACCGACGTGGATCCCCTCCGGTGGGGCCTCCTCTTTGAGCGGTTCATCAACCCCGAGCGGGTGTCGGCGCCCGATATCGACGTGGACGTCTGTGACCGGAGGCGTGGGGAGGTTTTGGAGCACTTAACCCGGACCTACGGCACCGAACGGGTGGCCAACATCATCACCTTCGGCACCTTGGCGGCCCGGGCCGTGTTGCGGGATGTGGGACGGGTTTTGGCCATGCCGCTGCCCGAAGTGGACCGCATCGTGAAACTGGTTCCCGCGGAATTGAAGATCACCCTGGAGGAGGCCATTGAACGGGTGCCGGAACTCAAGGCCTTGGCCGGGTCCCCGGGCCCGACCCAGAGGCTCCTGGAGATCTCGAAATCACTTGAGGGCTTGGTGCGGCACGCCTCCACCCACGCCGCGGGAGTCTTGATCGGAAGTGATCCTTTGGTGGAGTCCGTGCCCTTGTGCCTGGGGGCCGGCGGGGAAGTCCTGACCCAGTACGACATGAACGCCCTCAAGGACCTGGGGCTGTTGAAGCTGGACGTTCTGGGGCTCCGGACCCTGACGGTGCTGGACGACACCTGCGCCCTCGTGGAGAAACGAACCGGGAAGCGCCCGGACCTGGAAACCATCCCCCTGG
>Ga0265334_10001604_pt1 | contig 10864 bp, 11 predicted proteins | sample 42023metaG_FD_192442 | JGI IMG/M metagenome (GOLD analysis project Ga0265334, IMG submission 192442) | Rhizosphere microbial communities from Carex aquatilis grown in University of Washington, Seatle, WA, United States - 4-20-23 metaG | ecosystem: Host-associated > Plants > Roots > Rhizosphere...
CGACCCGTCAGGCTGAAACCACCCGAACATCCCCACCCGACCCCGACCCGCCATCAAGGGATCGGGCACTCGGACATGCCCTCCACGGGATCACCGAACTCTTACGCCCGAGCGACTCCGGCGACAGCAGTCCCGGGCTGCGGCGGTAGACGTCGATCACGCCCAGTCGGGCCGCACCGACCTGCAGGGGAAACGCGAAGACCGCACAGACGCCGTGGGCGTGGGCGGCCGGAGCGTACGCCGGCCAACGAGCAGCGGTGCCCTTGCCCAGATCAGGTTCCAGGACCGGACGTCGTGAGGCGAAGGCATCGATGCACGGACCCTCACCCAGAGCGAACTGGAGTTCCTCAAGAATTTCACCGACCAGGTCCGAGGCCGCCGCGACCCCCCGGGACCCGTCGTCGCCCATCAGACTGACGCCCACCCCCGAAGCGGGCAGTGTCTGTGCGGCCACGATGCACAGTCGACGCAACCAGCCCACCACGCCAGGAGGCCCACCGGCGAGATCCCCTTGAGCAATCAGTGCCCGGACCACCGCGATCTGCTCATCGGATCCGCTCACCTGACCTCCCCACCACACGTCGTTCACGACACAGCAGACAAGTCACTGTCCGCGTGCTCAACGCTCTCCCCGGCAGACAATCACAAGAAACGGAGAGCCTTCCGGCCCGCCGGGTCGCGTCACATGAGGTCGTCACGAACCTCTCGATCCACCGTTGTCCGTACTGGCGCGCCGGTTGATCCGTCGGCGACACGTCGGGACCGGATGAACGTGCGCCGACGTCGAGGGGTGAAGACCACCATGGTCAGGACGAGTCCGAGGGCCCCGGCGGCCATCAGGATCCAGCCCACCACGTGGATGTCCAGACCGACGACGGTCGCCCGGACAGCGAAGGCGAGAACCGCCCCGACGGCCAGGAGGAAGATGCTGAATCCGATACCCATAACGATCACTTCTCCGAGTTCTCGTTGCCTGAGGACCGTGCGCGGCGGCGTCCGCATCTGCTCCCGGGATCCCCGGGGAGCAGACGCGGTCCGGGTGACGACTGTTCGATGGCTCACCGGACATCGCCTCGGGTCACCAGTAGTGGCTGCGGCCACCGACGGCGTGGCCGGTGCGACCGAGCACAAGGAACCCGATCCCGATGACGAACAGGACGATGCCGAGGAACTTCAGGACAAAGATGCCGGCGAGGAGCCCGACGAGGAAGAAGAGGATGCCGAATATGATCATTTCATACCCTTCACTGCTGGGACCGGGAAATATGTGAGCTCTCGGAGGAACAACCACGGGAAAGCGCGGGCCGGGTCATCGGACCAGGGGATAGCCAGGTGAGTCCCCAGTAGGACCAGGGACCACAGCAGAGCAGCCAGAACGGTCGACAGGACGCGTCTCACCGAGCCCGGACGGACGAAATGGCTGTGTCGCCCCGCGAAGAGCCGTCAGGTGACCAGGGGGCGGGCCTCTGCGACTCGCGCGAGCACGCTCCGCTCGCATTCCCGGAGAACGGAGGGTCATCACGGGCCACCGATGCCGGTGAATGCCGGCGACCTCGATGCCTCATCTCAGCGATCCGCACGATGGAACAGCCGTTGCCGGATTCCGAGGTGCGCCGAGGGGGCAGGGTCAGACGTCGGGCGCTGCTCCAGTGGTGCGGTGGTCTGCCCCGGACGCGTCGACAAGGGCTCCGACGAGGACGGCGCAGGTGCCGGGGTCTCGGCCTCAGCGCGTTCGGTGCGCTCGTCGTCGAGTTGGCGAGCAAGTCGGTCGCTGTCCGCCCGTGCCGCCGTGGTCTCGAGTCGAGACCCCCTCAGCTCCCGCCGTGCGCCCGAGGATGCCAGGCGGCGGGTGAAGGCGCCCATCAGCATGCTCAGGCCGAGCATGCCGATGACTCCCACGACGACGCCGTACAGGAACAACTGCCCCGTGGACAGGCCGGTCATGTGCTGGCCGAAGACAGTGAAAGCGCCACCGACAGGGTGACCACCGCCGCCGTTGGTCATCACCGCGGCGACCGTGACGAGCGCTGAAACGATCAAGAAAAGTAGCCCGACGAGGACGACCATGGCCTTGCCTCCGCGTGCTGGGAACGGGGTATCCCGATGAGCCGCGGGGTCCTGGCGGAAGATCGAAAGAGGTGGGTCGGGCAGCCTCAGACCGGCCGCTGATCCCACCAGTCAACGCCTATCACAACGCCCTGTCAATGGCGTATGTCCACACCGAGGTGATCGTGCCGTGGCACGGCGTACGCCGGTTCCGCCCATCGTCACCTGCGGTGGCAATCCCCGCAATGCACTCGCCGGCTCAGGCCTCCAGAACGTCACGCCCCAACAGTTGCCCTGCACTGCCGGTAGTCAGATTTCGCGACGTCGATCGTCCCGATTCCCAGGAGTGCCACGTGCCTGAGCACACCTCCAAGGCCGCCGCCTGACCGGCGACGCGGACACGCCTCGGCGTGCGGGGGCCCTCGGGAGAGACCGAGGGCCCGGCGTCCCCCGCGCGGGGCGGGGGGAACACCACCCGGGGACACCTCGGGCCCACGGCGCCGGAGGCCGTGGTGCCCACGTCGGCCCGGTTCACGCGGGTGGGGCCACCCGCTGTCCGAAGGCCGACCTGCCGTCCAGAAGCTCGTCCAGTCGCGCCCGCACGAGATCGGCCCGGAACGGGACGTCGTCCGGCTCCGGTTCCTGCCCGCTCGCGATCGGCAGGTAGGCGCGCCGCCACGCGGACATGCCGCCGTCCATCACCCGCACGTCCTGCGCGCCGTAGGCCCGCAACAGCCACCAGAGCGGCAGGGCCGCACGCCCGTCACCGTCGTCGTAGACGACCACGAGTGCACCGTCGACGAGGCCGAGCCGGCGCCCGGCCGCCGTCACCTGCTCCCCCCGCGGCAGGGCACGGGTGAGCAGATCCAGCCGGCGAGCCCGGTCCAGGGCACTCCAGTCGGACGCGACGAGCCGATCCACCTCGTCCACCGCCCGGGCGAGCGGCTGGTCCAGCAGGCGGGCACCGGGCACGTGCGCGGCGAGGTACTCCACCAGCGCCGGGATCACCTGCCCGTCGTCGTGTTCCGCGTCCGCGCGGGGCTCGACCGCCGCCCCGGCGGTGCCCTGGCCAACCCGCGCGTCCACCAGTCGCAGGTGATCCCAGTGGAGCCGGATCCCCACCCAGTCCGGCGAGACTCGTCGCGGCAGCAGCGCCGCACCCGGCCCCGAGAGGCCGTCCTGTCCGGGTGCGGGCGCGCCGGCCGGCAGCTCGCCCACCCCGGAATGCTCCCGACCCTGCGGACGGTCGCCGGGTCGGGAGCCTTCTGCCTCGGTGTGCGTCACGGCACCTCCGGTGGGGAGCGGACAGGGAGTTCCGCGGCCCAGTGCTCAGTCCTGGTAGCCGAGCAGGCCCAGCACCTCGCGACGGGTCTGCTGCAGCCGCGGGTCATCGCGGTGCCGCGGGAACGGGAGATCCACCGGCAGGTCCGCGAGCAGGCGCGCCGGGCGCGGACCGAACACGAGCACCCTCGTGGACAGGAACAGCGCCTCCTCGACGTCGTGGGTGACGAGGAGCCCGGTGAACCCCTCGCGCTGCCACAGCCCCACGAGTTCGGCCTGCATCGCGAGCCGGGTCAACGAGTCGAGCTGTCCCAGGGGCTCATCGAGGATGAGCACCTCCGGATCGTTGACCAGAGCTCGCGCGAGCGCGGTGCGCTGGGCCATGCCTCCGGAGAGGTGGTGCGGGTGCGCGTCCGCGAAGTCGGTCAGACCCACGAGGTCGAGCACCTCGGTCACCCGCGACCGGTGCGTGGCGAGCACTCCGCGCGCCTCGAGCCCGAGCGAGACATTGCCCTGCACCGTGCGCCACGGGAACAGCGAGGGGTCCTGGAAGACCACGACCCGCGAGGGGTCGGGCGCCGTCACCTGCTCCCCGTTCGCGAGCACCTCTCCCCCGTCCGGCAGGTCCAGGCCCGCGACGAGCCGCAGCAGGGTCGACTTACCGCAGCCGCTGGGACCCAGCAGGGCCACGAACTCCCCCGGGGACACCTCGAACGAGATGTCGTCCAGCACGGGAAGCGGCTCACCCTTCAGCTCGAACGCGCGCCGCACCTGCCGCAGGGAGACCGAGGCACCCCGCTGCTCCCTCGGCCGGCCCGGGGTCGACCGATCCACGCCCTGCTGCGGCAGCGCGGGAGAACCGCCCTGCCCGGGCGTCCGCCCGACACCGGGCAGGGACACCCGGCCCGATCCCGTCGACCGCGCCCCCGCGGAGGCCCTCCGGGACAGTCCCTTGACACGGCGCGTCGCGACGCCGGGCAACCTCACCACCGGAGGAGTCCCTTCTGCCAGCTCAGGAAGTGATCGCGGATGGCGAAGACCACCGCGAGCAGTCCCGAGAACAGGGAGGCCATCACGAAGAGGGCGGCGTACATCTTGTTGTAGGCGGCCCAGCCGATGGCCCACTGGATGTACCAGCCCAGACCTGCCTTCACCCCCAGCATCTCCGCGACGATGAGCGTGACGAAGGTCGACCCCAGGCCCATGAAGAGCCCGACGAAGACGTGGGGCAGGGCCGCGGGCACCGCCACCCGGCGCACCAGGAACCACTGGCTCGCTCCCAGGGTCCGGGCGACGTCGTAGTAGCTGGCCTTGACGGACGCGACCCCGGACCAGGTCAGCACGGTCACCGGGAACCAAGCGCTCAACGCGATGAGGAAGATGCTCGCGGAGAAGCTCGTCGGGAACACCACGAAGATGATCGGCAGCCAGGCGGTGGCCGGCACGGGACCGATCGTCTTGAGGAGCGGGTTCACCCAGTAGGCGATGGCCTGCGACCAGGCGATGGCCACGCCGGTGACGAAACCGCTGAGCGCGCCGATCGCCGCGCCGAGCAGCAGCAACCGCATCGAGTAGAGCGTGCTGCGTCCGAGGGTCTGCCAGTCGTCCGCGAAGACCTGCACGATCGAGGCCAGCGGGGGGAAGGTCGGCGGGTGCAGGACGACGAGCTTGGCCGTCAGCCCCTCCCACCCACCGAGCAGCACGGGGATCGCGATCAGCCACTTCCCCGCCTCGGTGAGCCGGTGGTGCAACCGGCGGCTGTAGGGAGCGGCCAGGATCGCCAGCAACAGCACCGCGGCGGCGGTCAGTTCGAGAGCGACGACCTTGGGTGTCCCCGTCCAGGTCCGCGGGCTCGGCGCGAGTCCTGTGTAGCCGGCCGCGGTGACGAAGGCGGCCACCCCCACCAGCGCCAACCGGGGCACCCGGGGACGGGACGGACGAGCGATCCCCGGGGGTGGGGTTCGGTCGGTCGACACCTGCAGGTCCGCCACCTCGGAGACGGCGGTCATCGGAACCTCCTTGGGCTCGGATCGTCATCCGGTGCGGGCGTCGTGCCCCGCACCGGACGTCGGGCCGGGCGCGGGAACGTCCCACGGCCGGCGGGAGAGGGATCAGGCGTCGTTCATGATCATGTGCTTCATGTCGTGACCCGACGTGCTCTTCGGGTCGGCCCCGGAGCTGCCGCCGGCGGCCCGTGCCCCGTGCGGGCAGGCGGCGAAGTCGAGCAGCTGACGACGCTGGGCCGCGGTGAGTACGTAGGTGTCGGCCCGGCGGTACCGGCCCAGGCCGTAGGCCCCTCCGGAAGCACCGGCGGTGGCGGAGGCGCTCGGCGAGCCCGAGGTGCTCCCGAGCACCGGGGTGCTCAGGTCGAGCCCGGAGTCCCCGCCGGTCACGTCCCGGAAGGCCTGCTGGGCCAACTGCGCCGGGTCCGTGCCCTTGTCGAGGATCCCCGTGGTCTTGAACTCCTTGGCGTACTCGACGATGTTCGCCTGCAGCCGGGTCACGGACGGGGTCCAGAAGTAGGTGCCGAGCAGCTTGGCGGCCACCGCCGCGTCGATCGGGACGTACTTCTTGTCCGCCTCGATCTTCGCCGTCTCCTCGATGTTGTTCGCGATCCAGCCCGAGGCCGACAGCCAGGCCCGGGTCACCGCGGCCGCGGTCGCCGGCGACTCGTCGATCAGCTCGCCGTTCAGGCCGATCGCGCAGCAGTAGTGGTCCTTGTAGGCGCCGGTCAGGTTGGAGGCCAGTTCCACGCCGTTGCCGTCCGAGACGATCAGGAACGGGAACGGGTCCGCGGCGGCCACGGCGACGATCTCTCCGCGGTTGAGCGCGGTCTCCAGCTGGGCTCCGGGGAACGCCACGAACGAGACGTCCTTGGTCGGGTCGATGCCTGCCTGGGAGAGGACGACGGAGAAGAAGCTGTGCGCCGAGCCGCCGATCTGGTCGGTGCCCACGGTCTTGCCCTTCAGCCCCTGCAGGGTGGTGATGCCGGTCTTCTTGCCGGCGACCAGGCGCAGGCAGCCACCGTGCAGTCCCCCGGTGATCCGGATGTTCTCGCCCTGCTCGATCGGCTTGAGCCACTCGAAGGTGATCCCGGGTGCGCCGTCCACCTTGCCCGAGGAGATCGCGTCCTTGGCGGAGGACTGCCCGAGGTTCACGAGCTCGACCTTCAGGCCCTCCCGCTCGAAGAAGCCCTTGTTGTAGGCCACATAGATCGGTGCCTCGCAGGTGGCGCCCCACCAGCCGAGCTTCACCGGCTTGAGCACGGGCTTGCCGCTGCCGGAAGTGACGTTCGTGGCGGACTTGCTGCTGGAGCCGCAACCGGAGAGCAGCGTCGCGCCGCCGCCCAGCAGGGCGACCCCCGTCCCGGCGCCGAGGCCGCGCAGGAATCCGCGCCGCGAGGGACCTTCACCGTTCCTGGTCATCGTCGGTGTCTCCACGTTCTGTGCATCGAGGGGTGGTCGGGCATGGGGGGGTCGGTCATCGGGGCCGGCTATCCGTGCAGTGATGCGGTCGTACATCGGTGCGGTCGTGCGGGAATGGCGGTCAGGAGACGGTCTGCTCCTTGGCTGCGCGGAAACCCGCGTCCAGGTCGGCCTTGAGGTCCTCGGCCCCCTCCAGCCCGATCGACAGCCGGACCAGGCCCGGGGTGACCCCCGTGGCCAGCTGCTGCTCCGGGTCGAGCTGGGAGTGCGTCGTGGACGCCGGGTGGATCACCAGGCTGCGGACGTCGCCGATGTTCGCCAGGTGGCTGAAGAGCTCCAGGCCGTCGACGAAGCGGCGCCCCGCCTCCAGGCCCCCACGCAGCTCGAAGGCGAGCACCGCTCCGGTGCCCCGGGGCAGGTACTTGGCCGCCGCGGAGTGCCACGGGGAGGACGGCAGCCCGGCGTAGGACACCCCGGCAACCTCGTCCCGCTCGGACAGCCAGCGGGCGATCTCCAGGGCGTTGCTCACGTGCCGGTCCAGGCGGAGGCTGAGGGTCTCGACTCCCTGGAGCACGAGGAACGCGTTCAGCGGCGCGATCGCCGGACCCACGTCCCGCAGCAGCTTGGTGCGCAGCAGGGTGGCGTATGCCACCCGATCCGCCCCGAAGGCGTCCCAGAAGATGAGGCCGTGATAGCTGGGGTCGGCCTGGTGGAAGCGCGGCCAGCGTGCGGGTTCGGCACCGAAGTCGAAGGTGCCGCCGTCCACGACCACGCCCGCGATCGAGTTGCCGTGCCCGCCCAGGAACTTCGTCGCCGAGTGCACCACCACGTCCGCGCCCCACTCGAGCGGGCGCAGGAGGTACGGCGTGGCCACGGTGTTGTCGACCACGAGCGGAGCCCCGGCCTCGTGCGCGACCGCGGCGACGCCCTCGATGTCGAGCACGTTGTTGCGCGGGTTGCCGATGGTCTCGCCGAAGAAGGCCTTCGTGTTCGGTCGGACCGCGCTCCGCCAGGCGTCGAGGTCGTCCGGGTCGTCGACGAGCGTCACATCGATACCGAGATCACGGAAGGTGTTGGTGAATGCGCTGTAGGTCCCGCCGTACAGGGCGGCCGAGGAGACGATGTGGTCCCCGCTGCGCGCCAGGGCGAGCAGGGACAGAACCACGGCGGACTGGCCGCTGCCCGTGGCCACCGCCGCCGTGCCGCCCTCCAGTGAGGCGATGCGGTCCTCGAGGACGAACTGGGTCGGGTTGGTGACCCGGGTGTAGATCGATCCTTCGGCGTTGAGGCTGAACAGGTCCGCAGCGTGCTGGGTGTCCTTGAACACGAACGACGTCGACTGGTAGATGGGCACCGCCCGGGCCCCGGTGTGCGGATCCGGGACCTGGCCGGCGTGGATCTGCCGGGTCTCGAAGGACCATGCGGCCCAGGGGGGTGTGGGGCTCGTCATCGTGGCTCCTGCAGGATGCGCGGGGTGAGGGATGCGGTCGTCGGTGAGAAGTGCGGCGGCGGAGAGGGGTACGGCGGGTCGGGGAACCGTGACCGGTCTGCCGGGCGGAACGGCTGCTGACGGGACCCGGCCCCGCGCCGCCGACCTCGACGCGCTCGTGTCCGGTCGCAACGCTGCGAGGATCCGGGACCGTATGGACCTATCCGGCCATCCAGCGGGGGCAGGCGGCCGGCGGGGAATCAGGTGACGGCACTCGTACTCGTCCTGGCCCGCATCCATGGACCAGAGGAACCACCCGGGCACGCGGCGTCCCGCGCAGCCGCCCGGGCCGCGTACGGCAGACGGACGATCAGCGGCCCGGGCGACAGCTCATGCGGGTCACGCGACAGAGGTCGACGTGACGTCGCAGAGCGCAGTACTGGGCCATGGCCCCATTGTCGATAGTCTTGATTGACAATGTCAATCGACGACGAGACATGTGATCAGGCGCACGCTCCGACGTCCCGCGCACCGACCGGCGGGGCCCTTCGTGCCGACAGGTGGGGGCTTCCGTGCCGACAGGTGGGGGCTTCCGTGCCGACAGGTGGGGGCTTCCGCGCGGGAGGACGAGCGCCCGGGGGCCCGATCCACACCGGAACTCCGGGGTCGACCCGGGGTTGCGCTTGCGCTCGGCGGCCCGCAACCTGCATCATCCTGACCATGCCGATCAACTTTATGATGGGCGCTCCGGGTGAGGCTCAAGCGTCCACCTGTGCCTGTCGCCGCTGATCTCGCCGGTCACCCCCGGCGTGTGCCCGCATCCCGTGGCCCCCCGCCAGAGACAGGTCTGCATGTCCGCATTCACCACCCCCACCCCCCGAGATTCCGGGGCTGCCGAAGGGCGGGTCGCCCCGACGACCACCCGAGCGGAGGCCTCGGCCTCCCCCCACGGCTGTCACCACGTCACGTGCCGGCCGTCGGCGGCAGGCCGCCCCGCGCGGCGTCACCCGGGCGGCGTCCGTCGCGGTCCTCGTCGTTCTCTGGCGACCGTCGCGGCGGAGAAGGCCTCGTGGGCGCGGGAGAAGGAGACCTGGGACTACGAGACCGATTCCTGGAGCCTGGCCGCCGCCGCCGGATCGAGCGGGCTGCACCCCCGACCCGTGTTGCGGGAGATCGCGGCCGCTCTTCCCGAGGACGTCGTGGTCGCCACCGACATCGGCAACATCTGCCAGATCGCGAACGCGTACCTGTCCTTCGACCGGCCCCGTTCGATGCTCGGCGCGATGATGTTCGGCAACTGCGGCTACGCGTTCCCCACCGCCGTCGGCGCCAAGTTCGCCGCCCCGGAGCGCCCGGTGGTGGCCCTCGTCGGCGACGGGGCGTTCGGGATCAGCCTCAACGAGCTGCTCACCTGCCCCCGTGAGCGTGTGGGTGTCACCGTGGTCGTCTTCAACAACGGCCAGTGGGGTGCGGAGAAGAAGAACCACGTGGACTTCTACTCCGAGCGCTTCATCGGGGTCGACCTGGTCAACCCGAGCTTCGCCGCGATCGCGCAGGCATTCGGGTGGCGTGGCGTACGGGTGGACCGCCTCGGGGACGTCGGGCCGGCCCTTCGTGCGGGGGTCGAGGCCCAGCGGGACGGCATCCCGACCCTGATCGAGGTGCTCTGCACACCCGGGCTCGGTGGCCCCTTCCGCCGGGACGCCCTCCAGACCCCCGTACGCCATCTGGCCGGGTACCGCTCGAGGCCCTGACGTGCCCCCGTCCCCGAACCACCTCCCGCACCCCACGAGACCGGATCACCCCAACCCAGGAGGCGTCATGCCGCACGTGCCCACCGTCGAACCCGAGACCGCCACTCCCGAGCAGCGCCGGCTGCTGGAGGAGATCGTCCGTGACCACGGCTCGGCGACCAACATGAAGCGCACCCTGGTGCACTCCCAGGTGGCGCTGGATGCGCTGCTCACCTGGTACCCGCTCTACCGGGAGGCGAGGACCTTCCTGGGGGAACGCGCGACCACGCTCTTCTGCTACGCGATCTCCACCCGGAACTCCTGCCTGCTGTGCACCACGTTCTTCCGGCACGACCTCATCGTCGCGGGCGAGGACCCGGCGGACTTCCGTACGGACGAGCGCGAGGATGTGATCATCGCCTTCGGTGCCCAGCTGGCCGCCGACGCGAACGGCGTGGACGACGAGCTGTTCGCGCGGCTCTCCTCGTACTTCACGCCTGAGCAGATCGTCACCCTCACCGGCTTCGGTGCCCTGATGATCGCGACGAACGTGTTCAACAGCGCCCTGGGCGTCGAGGTGGACGAGCACCTGCTCTCCTACCGGCCGCCGACGGTCGCGACCGGTGCCTGATCAGGTGCCCGCCCCGCTCGTGGAGCACGACGGCGCAGTGGCGACCGGACCCGGGAACGACCGGTCCGAACAGGAAACGGACCGGTCCGGTCGAGCGACCGCGGGGCCGGAGTTCGCCGGGAGGGTCGCGCTCGTCACGGGCGCGGCCCACGGCCAGGGCCGCGCGGTGGCGTTGGCCCTGGCCCGGGGCGGGGCCGACCTCGCGCTGCTCGACGTCGCCCGCACCCTGCCGTACCCGGGCTACGCCCTCGGCTCCGGCGACGAGCTGACACAGCTCGCCGCCGAGGTGCGGGCCCTCGGACGGCGGGCACTGCCTCTG
>Ga0265334_10001605_pt1 | contig 10863 bp, 10 predicted proteins | sample 42023metaG_FD_192442 | JGI IMG/M metagenome (GOLD analysis project Ga0265334, IMG submission 192442) | Rhizosphere microbial communities from Carex aquatilis grown in University of Washington, Seatle, WA, United States - 4-20-23 metaG | ecosystem: Host-associated > Plants > Roots > Rhizosphere...
GGCCTCCTTGCCGGTCTTCTGGAGGTCCAGCATCTTGGCCTCCAGGTCCCGGTGCTGGACCTTCAGTTCCTCGACGTGTTTCCGGTACTCGGCCTGGACCTCCGACTTGGCCTGGTCCACCTTGGCCTCGAAGTTGTTGATCTCGACGTTCCACTTGTCCACGTTCCGCTTCAGCTTCTCGGCGTATAAGGCCCTTTTGTCGATCATGGGTTCGGCTCCTTGGGGATGATGTCAACCAGGCGGGTTCGGCCGGACGCGGTCAGCGGCCGTCGCCGCCGTACCAACGGTCATTTTCCCAGTGGCCCCGCTCGTCCCACTTGCCGTTCTGGTCCCAATGGTCGTACTTGTCGTGGCGGCCGTAATGCCGGTCGTGGTAATCCTGGCTGTGGATGTCGAGGGCGAGGCCCAGGCTGCCGTCACGGCGCTCATAGCAACCCGACCCGAATACGGCGATGGCCCAGAGCAGGACCAGGAAAACACTGACCATTCGATTCTTCATGCGGCCACTTCCTCGCGAGGATTTTTTCCGGTCCCGGCGGGGCCGGGCACGTCTTTCAGGTCGTGTTAAAGCAAGAGTCGTACCTGAACCGACCGGGAACCGGGAAAACCGGATGGCCCCTTAACCAGGGAATCGGGCCGGAAGCGACGGGCCAGGGGCTCCCGACCTGGGCAGGGACCCGACGATCCGATCAGTTTGAGGCTCGATTTATCGAATTGATCGGCGGCGGGGGGACGCGCGTCGCGGAAGGGGACGGACACCCGGGAACCGCCCTTTCCCGGGCGGGCACGCTCTTTGCTTTGGAGGGATCCCATCCGACCCACCGGGAGAAACCATGGCATCCTACCAGCACGAGCAATTCAATCCGAAAACCCCGAAAGGCGGCGAGGGTGTGACGCACACACCCTATTGGATGCGCGCCCACCGGGACTGGCGTTTTTGGGCGGTTCTTTTCTTGATGCTGGCGGCCATGGGAACCTACGTGACGACCCTCAACCTGTCCTGGCGTCCCCGGAACACCGCGTTGCCTTTGGTCGTGCCGGCCGTAAAATAAGCGCGGAGTTACAAGTCCCCCACGGAGTCGCCCATGTCCCCGGAAAATCGCGGAACCGTTTGGACCCTCGTCACCGGCGCCTCCAGCGGAATCGGGGCCGACCTGGCCCGCCGTTTCGCCCGGGACGGCCGCAACCTGGCCTTGACCGCCCGGTCCCGCCCCCGGTTGGCCGCCCTCGCCCGGGAGTTGACCCAGGGCTACAACGTGGGGGTCCGGACGTTCCCGGTCGACCTCTCCCTTCCCGGGGCCTCGGCCAGGCTGGTCCGTAGGCTCCAGGCCTCGAAGATGGAGGTCGAAATCCTGGTCAACAACGCGGGGTTCGGCCTCTATGGGCCCTTCGGGGAATCCGACTTATCCCGGCAGGGGGAAATGTTGCGGCTGAACGTCCAGGCGCCCACGGAGCTGTGCCGACTCCTGGCGCCCAGGATGGTCCGCCGGGGTTTCGGCCGGATCCTCAACGTGGCCTCCACCGCCGCCTTCCAACCGGGTCCCGGGATGGCCGTTTACTGCGCCACGAAGGCCTATGTCCTCTCGTTCTCCCAGGCGATCGGCGACGAACTTCGGGAGTCCGGCGTCACCGTGACCTGCCTCTGCCCAGGTCCCACCGAAACGAACTTCGCGGGGGCCTCCGGGGCCGGGGGGGCCAGGATCTTCCGCGCCCTCAAGCCCATGTCCTCCCAGCGGGTGGCCGAAGCCGGCCACCGGGCGCTCCTGGCCGGGAAGGACCTGGTGGTGACGGGTTTCCTCAACCGGCTCCTGGTGTTCTCGGTCCGGTTCGTCCCGATCCGCGCCGCCACGGTGGTCGCCCGGGTCCTCCTGGGGGGATGAATCCCCAGGCCGCCCGCACCGCGGGCTCGATGGACCGGGCGCCCTCCAAGAGCCTCGGGTCACCCCCGTTTTACGGGCGGATTTCGTGGGGCCCGGCCTACTTTCACCGGGACACCTTCCCCCCCAGGAGTCGTTTTCGGGTCTCCGCCAATTCCCTCCTACGCTTGCCCCCCACGTGGGGGTAGGACATCTTCAGGTCCTTGAAGGTCTCCAAAAGGATATGGGAGACGATCAACCGGGCGTCCCCCTTGCGGTCGGCGGGGACGATATACCAGGGCGCGGACTGGGTGCTGGTCGACCCCAGGCAAGCCTCGTAGGCCTTTTGGTATTCCTTCCAATGGCCCCGCTCGAGGACATCGGCGTCGTTGAATTTCCAGTTCTTCCCGGGGTCGTCGATGCGGTCGACCAGCCGCCTCCTCTGCTCGTCCCTCGAGAGGTGGAGGAAGAACTTGAGGATTTGGGTCCCGTTTCGGTGGAGGTGATCCTCCAGGTCGGTGATGGAACGGTAACGGCCCTTCCAGACCCCTTCCTCACCGGGCCGGCCGTCCGGGAGGGCCTCCGCCCGGAGGATCTCCGGGTGCACCCGGACCACGAGCACCTCCTCGTAGTAGGACCGGTTGAAGATCCCGATCCGGCCCCGGGCCGGCAGGTTCCGCGTCGTGCGCCAGAGGAAATCATGGTCCAGCTCCTCCTCGCTCGGACGCTTGAAACTGAAGACTTGGCAACCCTGGGGATTGATCCCGCTCATGACGTGCCGGATCGCGCCGTCCTTGCCGGCGGCGTCCATCCCCTGGAAAACCACGAGGACCGCCGAGCGGGCCGACGCGTAATGGAGTTGTTGCAGGGCGGCCAACTTCCGGACGTGCTCCTCCAGGCGTTCCCGGTATTGTTCCCTCGAACCGCACATGGGATCACCGACCGTCGGCCAATCGCCGAGGTCGACCTTCTTCCCGGGTCGGACCCGGTAATCCTTCGAGTGGATCTTCACGGCAACCTCCCATCTTGGGCCTCCAACAAAACCACGCAAAGCAAACCCATTCACCACAAAGGTCACCACCCGTCAGGCTTCGTCTGAGGGCGTAAACGAGTTCACGAAGGGAAGCCTTGGATTTATTGGCTTTATCCCATAGGCATTCTGGGTGAACTTAGAGCCTCTTACAAAACCCCGCAAAGCAAAACTCGTTCACCACAAAGGTCACCACCCGTCAGGATTCGTCTGAGGGCGATGACCTCGGTTTACGCCCCTAGCCGAAGGCTAGCGGGTGGTGGTTCAAAATGCCTGGTTGGGTGACTTAGGGCTGTTCGGGGCGGTTCTCGCCGTCGTTGGGGGGAGGGCCCGGGAACATCGCGTCCTGCTTGTTCCTCCGGTTCCGGTACCACAAAAAGGCCACGAGGATCACCAGGGCCGTCGCCAAGATCCAGACCGCCAGGTGCAGATACATCGGCCCCGTGATGCCCTCGGACCTCCAACCTTGCTGCCAACCGTCAATCCACCCTTGGGATACAGCCATTTCGAGCCTCCGTTCGTTTCGCCGTCGCCGGCGTCCTACCCGGCGGCCCGGTCAAAGGGCCGTCCTCAACCTCGCATCAAGGCCTTTTTTTAGCGGGGTGGTGGAAAAGCCGGACTGAATGGGCTTTTCCAGCCCCCGGTTAGGGCAGTTCCTGCCGGTTCTCGCCGTCGTTGGGGGGAGGGCCCGGGAACATCGCGTCCCGCCTGCTCTTCCGGATCCGGTACCACTGGAAGATCGCCGTGACCAGCAAGGCCGTCACCGCGAGGCCGATCGCCAGGTGCCAAACCATCGTCCCGGTGATGCCCTCCGTCGTCCAACCGTGCCTCCAACCGTCCAGCCAACTTTGTGATTGGTCCATTTCGTTTTTTCCTTTCGTCTCGCCGTCGCCGGCGTCCGACCCGGCGGCCCACCCATTGGGCCGCCCTCATCCCCGCAGGAGGTCCTTTTTAGGCCGGCTGGGCCGCCCCTAGGGCCGCGGGAATCGGACCCGCCGCCCCGGCTTCCCCGACCCGCCGGCGGATCATCGCCACCTTCACCGCGTCGTTCACCCCGAGGCAGGCGACGACCGCGTAGAGCGCCACCGTGAGCAAAAGCCATGGCGGCAACGGTTTGAGTCCCGGGAGCCCCACGTAGGTCAGGCCCGTTCCCAGGATCCCCTCCGCCAGGAGGGCCCCCAGGAAGGTCCGGCTGGGCCAGGTCGCCCAGAACCCAAGCCGTTCCCGGGCTGAGAGGATGGAGAGCAGGGCGAAGTCGAGGAGCAGCAGGTAGCTGAAGGTGGTGAGGGCGTCGGGGTTGTCCGACAACCCGAAACGGGTCCAACCGAACCAAAGGAAAAGGAGGGTCTCGGCGGTCATCAGGAGGCCCAAGACGATGGATACCCCGATGTACCCCCCAATGGCCCAGGTTTCGGGTTTCGGGGAGGGCCGGACGCGGTCGGTGGCCAGCGAGATTTTCGCGAAGTCCGTCATGAAGACCAGCAGGAGCATCGAGAAGGCCGAAACCGCGAACCGGCCGGTCACGACATAGGAGACCGCCACGAACGACGATTTCAGGATCGTCCGGCTGATCTTGTTCATGATCCAGGTCAGGACCCGCTGGTAGATGGCCCGTCCCTGCCCCACCAGCTCCAGGATGTTGGTCAACCCCGGCTCGGTCAGGACCACGCTGGCGGCGCCCTTCGCCACGTCGGTGGCCGTGCTGACCGCGATCCCCACCTCGGCCTGGCGGAGGGCGGGCGCGTCGTTGACGCCGTCCCCGGTCATGCCCACTACGCGGCCCGCGTCCTGGAGGCCCTTGACGACGGTGAACTTGTCGTCCGGGAAGACCTCGGCGAATCCGTCGGCCCCCTCCAGCAAATCCGTCGTACCGGACCGGGGATGGGACCCGGCCGCCTTCAAGTCCGCCATGGGGAGGATCTTGGGCAACCCGACCCCCCGGCCGGTTTGGAGCGCCACGGGCAGGGCGTCGCCGGTCAACATCTTGACTCCCACGCCCAGGGCGTTGATCTCGGAGACCAGTTGCCGCGCGTCCGGCCGGAGCGGATCCTCCAGGGTCACCAAGCCGAGGAGGACCGGGGGCCCGTTCTCGGGGCCGCGCGCCACCGCCAGGGTGCGGAACCCCTTTTGGGCCGCCTCGGCGACCCGGGCTTCCAACGGTGGAACCGCCTGGGCGGGGAGTCCGCAGGCCTCCACGAGGGTCCGGAGGGCCCCCTTCATCACGCGCCACCGGACGCCGCCCTGTTCGACGACCGCCTCCGTCCGGCGGTTCTTCGCGTCGAATGGGGCGAAGGAGACGCTCGTCGCCTTCGGCGCCCCGCCGGGAAGGGCCTGGGCGGCCTGGAGGAACGCCCGGTCGATGGGGTCCTGGTCCGATTCCTTGGACGCCCAGGCCCCCGCGGCCAAGGCATCGGCCTCGGACGCGCCGCCCAGGGGGATCACCCCGGTGACGGAGAGCAGGTTCTGGGTGATCGTGCCGGTCTTGTCCACGCAGAGGACCTCCATCGTGGCCGCGTCCTCCACGGCGCTGAGGCGCGTGACGAGGACGCCCTTTTTCGCCAGCTCCCTCGACCCGACCGCCATGCTGACCGTGAACATGATCGGGAGCGCGGTCGGGACCGCGCTCAACAGCAGGACGAGCATGAGCGGGAGCGTCCCCAGGAGCGGGACGCCCCGGACCAGGGACAGGACCGCGACGAGGGCCACCAGGACGCCCACGACGGCGAAGAGCGCCCGCACGATCTTGGCCACCACGGCCTCGATGTGGAGCTTGGGCCGGGCCTCCTGCACCAGCGCGGTGGTGCGGCCGTAGAGGGTCCCGGCCCCGGTGGCGAGGACCGCGCCGTTCCCCTCGCCCCAACGGACGACGGACCCGGCCCGGAGCGTGCCGCCCGGCGCCTTGTCGGCGTCCTTCGACTCGCCGGTCAAGGCCGACTCGTCCGCTCCCAGGGCGCCGGTCAGGAGTTGGATGTCGGCGGGAACCAGGTCCCCCGGGCGGATCCGGACCAGGTCGCCCGGCACCAGGTCCCGGGCCGGCACCACCTGCCATTTGGAATCCCGCAGGACGCGGACGTTGACCTGCAGCCGTTTTCGGAGGGCTTCAACGACCCCGGCAGCACGGTGCTCCTGGGTGAAGGCCACGACGGCGTTGATGACCAGGAGGACGCCCACCACGGCGAGGTCGGAGGTGTTCCCAAGGTAAGCCGAAAGCGCCATGATCAACTCGAGCATCCAGGCCGACAGGCCCCAGAACTTTGCGAGGAACGCGAGGACCGGGTGGCTTTTCGGTGCGGCCGTCTCATTGAAACCGTGTTCCTTCCGGCGGGTCTCCACCTCGGCCTGGGAAAGCCCCACGGCGGGGTCCAGGCGGAGCGCCGCGAGGGTCTCGGGGACCGGGGCGGTCGGTGGGTCGGGGCCCGGGACAGGCTTCGCTTCGGGTGTCATTTCCATCCTCCATCTTTAGTCTGTTCAGGTCGGTTCCCGCGGGATCCAACCCGGCGGTCCGGTCACTGGGCCGCCCCCAACCGTTCACCGACTTCCCGCGCTCACCGTTGCCAAAGGATCCGGGATTCCTCCAACGGCACCGAGACGCCCATGAGGCTCGGCACCACGCGCGCCGTGAAATCCCCCGCCGGGCGGCTGGACGGGATCTCCACCCGATAGGTGAAGACACCGGCCGAACCGTCGACGGGATCGTCCCGACGCAATTCATGGCGTTCCGGGCCGCCGCCCCCGGTCCCCTCGGCGTAAAGCTCGACCCGCACCGCCTCCGGGGCGAGGTCACCGAGATGGACCCGCGCCTCAAAGCCCAGTTGGCCGTCCCGGGATTCGACCTTCCAACCGTCGAAGCGCATTCGGCCCCACTTCCGGTCCAATTCGCGCCGCCACTTGAGGATTTCCACGCCCTTCGCGCCCCGGCCCGCCGAACGGTCCCGGTAGGCGGCCGCGGCCGGGAGGTAGTGCCTCTCGGTGTATTCACGGACAGTCCGGTTGGCGGAGAAATACGGCGTCAACCGGGCCATGCTTTCCCGCATCCTCCCGACCCAGGCCCGGGGGATGTCGTTGGCGTCCCGGTCGTAGAATTCGGGGATCACTTCCCGCTCGAGCCGCTCGTAGAGGGCCGCAGCCTCGACCGCGTCCCAGGCGAGGTCCTCACCGTGTTCCCGTCCGTCCCCCAACGACCAACCCACCTCGGGGCAGTAGGCCTCGGCCCACCAACCGTCCACTTCCGAGAGGTTGAGCCCCCCGTTGACGAGAACCTTCATGCCGCTCGTGCCGCAGGCCTCCCAGGGCCTCCGGGGCGTGTTGATCCAGACGTCGACCCCCCGGACGAGCTGTTCGCTGAGGAGCATGTTGTAGTCGTCGAGGAAGACCACATGGGCCCGGGCCTCGGGCCGTTGGGTGAACCGGATCCATTCCCGGATCAACGCCTGCCCCGCGAGGTCCGAGGGATGGGCCTTGCCGGCCAGGATGAGCTGGACCGGCCGGTGGGTGTCGGTCAATAGGCGGAGCAGTCTTTCGGGGTCTTGCAGGAGCATGTTGGGGCGTTTGTAACTGGCGAAGCGGCGGGCGATCCCCAGGGTCAAGGCCTTGGGGTCGAACAGGCCCTTCGCCCCTTCCACGGCCTCCCCAGGGGCCCCGGAGGCCGCCAGTTGCCTGGACAACCGTCCCCGGGTGTACTCCACCAGGTTTTTCCGCGAGAGGGAGCGGAACCGCCACAATTCGTCGTCCGGGATCTTGCGTATGTCCTGGTCCATGGTTTCAGTCGGCCTCATCCAACGGTCCTTGCCGCAGGCCTTCGTCCAGAGGTCGTCGGAGGCCGCCGAGTCCCAAGTCGGCGTGTGGACGCCGTTCGTGACGTAGTCGATGGGCACCTCCGGCGTCGTCCAACGCGGGAACAGGGGCTCGAAGAGGTGGCGGCTCACCTGCCCGTGCAGGCGGCTGACGCCGTTGACCGCCCCACTGCCGCGGATGGCCAGGTAAGCCATGTTGAAATGCTCCAGGGGATCGTCCGGGTCCCGGCGGCCGAGGGCCAACAGGTCCGGGAGCGTCAAGCCGAGCTTCGTGGCGTAGCGGCCCAGGTATTGTTCGATGAGCGCGGGGGAAAAACGGTCGAACCCGGCCGCCACCGCGGTGTGCGTCGTGAAGAGGTTGCCCGCGCGCGTCACGGCCAGGGCCTCGTCGAAGGGCCGCCCGGTCTCCTCCATGAACTCCCGGGCGCGCTGCAACACGGCGAAGGCCGCGTGGCCCTCATTGAGGTGGCAGACGCTCGGCTTGAGGCCGAGCGCGCGCAGGAGGTTCCATCCCCCGAGCCCCAGCACCATCTCCTGCTTCAGGCGCAGCTCCGGCCCGCCCCCGTACAGTTCGCTGGTGATCCCCCGGTGCGCCGGGTGGTTCGCGATGTCGTTGCTGTCCAATAAATAGAGCTTCACCCGGCCGACCTGGACCTGCCAGGCCCTCAACCAAACCGAATAGGCGGGCAAGGTGATTTCCAACCTCAACCACTCGCCGTTCGGCTGGCGGAGCGGCGTGATCGGCAGTTGGCCCGGGTCGTTGTAGGGGTACAGGGCCTGTTGGGCCCCCGACCGGTCGATCAACTGCCTGAAATAACCCTGTTGGTAGAGCAGGCCCACGCCGACCACGGGCACGCCCAGGTCGCTGGCGGCCTTGAGCTGGTCCCCCGCCACGTTGCCGAGGCCGCCCGAGTAGATCGGGAGGGCCTCGCTGAGCATGAACTCCATGCTGAAGTACGCCACGCAGTCCAGCGGCGTGTCGGGATGTTCCTTCTGGAACCACGCGGGTTAGCCCTCCACCTGCTTTTTGGACCGCATCAGGTCGTCGATCCGTCGGCGGAAGACGGGATCGGCGAGGAGGTTTTGGACCTTCTCCCGGGAGACCGTCTGCAGGACGTCGAAGGGATGGTGCGTCAGGTCCCAAAGGACCGGATCCAATTGCCGCCAGAGCCCGTCGGCGGAATGGTTCCAGGACCACCGCAGGTCCAACGCGAGTTCCGACAACGCCTCGTAGCCTTTTTGGAGGTCGGGCGGGAAACCCTGGGTCGGGTCCACCGGGGGGATCGGGGCGATCATGGGGACACCGGGGACCAGGCCGACGGCTTCCCCGTCCGGGGGTCGGGGTTCAAGGTTTGGCCGCCGGGGGCTGTTGGGCCCGTTGGGCCAGGATTTCCAGGAGCCGGTCGAACGATTTCAGGAATCCCTCGACGCCCTCGTCCTCGAGTTGTTGCGTCACGAAATCCAGGCTGATGCCCAGTTCGGTCAGCCGTCCCAACGCCTTTTGGGCCTCCGGCAACCCCTGGTCCAGCCGGACCCGGGGGTTGCCGTGGTCCCGGTAAGCCTCCAGGGTCTTGACCGGCACCGTGTTGATGGTCTCCGGGCCGATGAGTTCCTCGATGTACTTCACGTCGCTGGCGGCGGGGTCCTTCGTGCCGGTGCTGGCCCAGAGCAGGCGCTGGGGCGTGGCGCCCTGGGCGGCCAAGGGCTTGAAGCGTTCGCCGCCGAACAGTTCCCGGTAGGCTTGGTAGGCCAGCTTCGCGCTGGCGACGGCGACTTGGCCGAGCACCATCTTCACGACATCCGTCTTGGAGCCGCCCAGGCCGTTGCATTCCTCAAGCTGGGGATCGACCTTGGCGTCGATCCGGCTGACGAAGAAACTGGCCACGGAGGCCGAGCGCCGGACCGGATCCCCGCAGGCCACGCGTTCCTCGAGCCCCGAGAGGTAGGCCTCGACCACCTGGCGGTAACGGGGCAGGCCGAAAAGCAGGGTCACGTTGACGTTGATCCCTTCCCGGGTGAGCTGGTGGATGGCGCCGAGTCCTTCCACGGTCCCCGGCACCTTGATGAGGACGTTGGGGCGGGCCAAGTCGGCCCATAGGCGGCGGGCCTCCCGGATCGTGCCCTGGGTGTCGCGCGCCAGGTGGGGATTGACCTCCAGGCTGACGTACCCATCCCGGCCCTCCGAGGAGTCGTAAACCTGCCTGAAATCGTCCGCGGCGGCCTGGACGTCCGATCGGCTCAGGGCCTCATAGGTCGTCCGGGCATCCTTTCCCTCCGCCGCCAGGGTCCGGATGTCCCGGTCGTAATCTTGGCTTTCCGAGATTGATTTCTCGAAGATGGCGGGGTTCGAGGTCATCCCCCGCAAACCGTCCTCCTCGATCATTCGGCACAGGTCGCCGCTGGTGAGGAGGTCCCTCCGGATGAAATCGAGCCAAAGGGATTGGCCCAGCGTCCCCAGTTGCCTCAAGTGGTTGGTTTTCATGGCGGCAGACCCCTTTTCAAGTTTTGGGTTCCGTTCGGGACCGGTTCCCCGGGGACCCGAAGGTGGTCGGCGGCGGGGCGCGCCCCCCCGGCGGAAGCCGTCGGGGCCTCCCCGAGCCCGAGCAGCCGCACCACCGACCGGGCGAGGGTGATTTCCTCGTCCGTCCGGATGACGCGGACCGCGACGCGGCCGCCGGCGGTCGAGACCAACCCCCCGTTCGTCCTGTTCCTTTTTTCGTCGAGTTTCACGCCCAGGAACTCGAGTCCTTGGCAGATCCTCGAGCGCACCGGCGGGCAGTTCTCGCCGATCCCCCCGGAGAAGACCAAGGTCTCCAGCCCGCCCAACGCCGCCGCGTAGGCGCCGATGGTTTTCTTCGCTTGGTAGCAGAACAACTCGACCGCTTCCGCCGCCCGGACGTCGGTCTCTTCCAGGGCGAGGAGGTCCTTCATGTCGGAGGTGGTCTCCGAGACGCCGAGCAGGCCGGATTCGTGGTTCACCATCCGCCCGAAGGCCATGGGGGACATCCCCTCCTTCCGGGCCAGGTACGCGGCCAAGCCCGGGTCCAGGTCGCCGGAGCGTGTCCCCATCGGGATCCCCGCCGTCGGCGTGAACCCCATGCTGGTGTCCCGGCTTTTGCCGCCCTCCAGGGCCGCCAGGCTGGCGCCGGCGCCGAGGTGGGCGAGGATGACGCGGCCCTGGGCT
>Ga0265334_10001607_pt1 | contig 10852 bp, 13 predicted proteins | sample 42023metaG_FD_192442 | JGI IMG/M metagenome (GOLD analysis project Ga0265334, IMG submission 192442) | Rhizosphere microbial communities from Carex aquatilis grown in University of Washington, Seatle, WA, United States - 4-20-23 metaG | ecosystem: Host-associated > Plants > Roots > Rhizosphere...
GGGCTGGAATTAACCTCCAGCACCAGCGGGCCCCTTTGACTTTGCATCAAGTCTACTCCACAAATAGATAGGCCCATGGCCTTGGCGGCCTTAACAGCCACGCGTTTTTCCTCATCAGTTAATTTGACTGAAGTTCCCGACCCGCCCTGGTGTAGGTTAGAGCGGAATTCTTCATCTATATTAATGCTCTGGCGTTTCATACTGGCCACTACTTGGCCGCCGACCACAAAAGCCCTGATATCGGTACCGGCAGATTCCTCTATGTATTCTTGCAGCAAAATGTTGGTGCCGTCGTCGTCCATCATGTAAAAGGATTGGATAACCGACTTTGCGGCCTTGCGGGTCTCGGCCAGGACAACACCGCGGCCGTGCGTGCCGCGCGCCAGCTTGATGATAATCGGCGGGCCATCCAGCTTTTCCATTACTTGGTCAACATCGGTAGCCCCGCGCGAGAAAATAGTTTTTGGGATACCGATACCGGCACGAGCCATCAACTGGACCGAGCGCAGTTTGTCACGCGAGCGGACAATAGCAATCGAGCTGGCGGTGGTAAAGACACCTTGCATCTCAAACTGGCGGACAATTGCTGTGCCGTAGCGAGTGTAGCTGGAAGCAATACGCGGAATAATCGCGTCAAAGCCGGTCAAAACCTCGCCTTCGTATGTAACGATTGGATTGCTTTTTTCTATTTTAGCTTCGCACAGCACATAGTTAATAATGCGCACTTCGTGCCCGCGTTTGATGGCTTCTTCCTTCAACCGCTTGGTTGAGTAGTTGCCCGGACCTTTGGATAAAATTGCGATTTTCATGACGGTTATTTTACCTCGTAACGATACTGCGAGCCACCGCTGGCGTCAACCAAGAATCCGTGTTCGCGCAAGAAGTTACGGCCCAGTAGAACCCCTTTCATCATGTCGCTGCGGTCAAAGAGGCTAATGTTGATAGGATAATGCACGTCATTGATAACGACGACGGTTGGAATAACGTAGCGTTCTTGCATAGCGCCGTTGGAGCTTTTGAATAATTTTTTCTTAAAGCCGACCACTTCCATCTGCGGTTTTCTGCCAAACGGCTGGAAGCTAATGGCCGTTTCGCCGGTTGGTAGATTGATTTCGTTAATCTCGGTGGCGTGGAGTGCCCCGCTTAGGGCGCCGGTATCAACTTTGGCGACCACGTCAAAAATCCCCAGATCCGGGAAGCTGACTTTCTCAAAAGCGCTAATTACTTTTTGCATCTGTTAATAATAACATATCTGACTGTGTTTGTCCAGCTATAGCTAGCCTAGTTTATACGGCTTGCAATAGATTGGCAAGCTTGAGGGTGCCGCCTTTTTCGGGGTGGAATTGAGTGGCCAATATCTGGCGGGTCTTATGCTCAATAATCTCTATGCCGGTGTTCGATCTAGCCAGGACTCTAAAGCCCTTGGGGGCCTTGGGCAAGTGGCGTGTGTGGTTATTGATAAGCAGTATTTTCATCCCTGGGCCTTGTGTACTCGCGAGTATACAACCCATACTACGGCGGCAATGATAATTAGCAACAATATCATCAATGGTATAAAACCTTTTTGGTTTTTGTTCATCCTAGTATCCATTTTAATACCGCTGTCAACAAACACAACCTTTTGACAAACAGAGATAAATTTGCTTTAGTATAGATTATGTCATTGCCTGAACATTCTAAACCCACTGACTCTGAGAGTCTCCAAGTGCAGGTTGCTAAGTTAGCCGGTGCGCTTGAGCTATCACTAGAAGAAAGTGCTATACAAAAAGATAGAATAAGAGAACTGGAAGTCGATAAAGCAGCGTTGGAAGCTGACAATGCGGAATTGTACGGGAAAGCATATACCGATAGGTTAACTGGCGTTGCAAACCGAAATTCATTGGAAGAGAAGCTACCAGAACTGGTGGAAATTGCCAAAAACAACGGGGAACCGCTTGTCTGTGTGATAGTAGATTCTGACGGGCTGAAACGAGTTAACTTAGAACATGGGTTTAGGAGTGGGGATAGGCTACTGCAATCAATAGCTGCTGCTCTGGATCAAATTGGAACCAGCGTTGATTTAATCGCCCGACTTGGTGGTGATGAGTTTTGTCTAGTTATCCCGGGATTCAAAGCGTACCCTGGCCATACCCAAGCTGAGCTCATGGAAGAAATTATTCAGATCATAAATCGTGTAATTGAAGGAAATGTTTCTGAACTGGGGTTGTCTGAAGAGATCCACGCTGGTGCTAGTGTTGGTTTTTCCCAGCTGAATCTAGAAGATGATAACGCATCTGAGCTTTTGGCGCGTGCCGATATCGCTCTTCGTGAAAACCAGTCTGCTCGAAAAGAGGCGCTCAAAAGCCAAGGGGTAGTTTTTGACAAAGAAGATGATCGATTAATTAATCCCGCTAAAGGCTATTAGCCAAAGAGGCCTTTTTTGCCGTCGGTTTTTCGCAGCTGCTCTAGCAGCTGTTTTTGTTTGTTGCTGAGTTTAGTCGGAGTATCAACAATAATTGTTACGATGTGCGCACCGCGTAGGCCGCCGCTGAGGCGCGGTACGCCGTGGCCGGACAGTTTGAAGTCGGCGCCGCTTTGGGTGCCAATGGGTACGCGCATGCGCACCGGACCGTCCACGGTTTCTATCTCAATTTCGGTACCCAAGGCGGCATCTATCATGCTAACGTGTTCGCTGGAAAGGATTAAGTCGCCCTCGCGGGTGAATTTTTTGTGCGGTTTTACCCTTACATTGACGTATAAATCGCCTTTGGAGCCGTTGGCAATGGCCTCACCGTGCTCGCGCAAGCGGATAGTGGCGCCATCGTCTATGCCAGCGGGCACTTTTAGGGTGATGATCTGGTTGCGGCTTTTGGTCCCCTTGCCGCCGCAAACGCTGCATTCCTTATCGGGAATTTTGCCGCGTCCGTGGCATTTGGGGCAAGTGCTAGCCTGCTGAATATTGCCAAAAATAGTCCGCGTGACCCGTTTGATTTGGCCGGAGCCGTCGCATTCATCGCATTTTTTGAGCTCATAACCCGGTTCTACGGTGGTACCCTTGCAGTGCTCGCAGGTATCTTCCATGTTGAGCCGGAGCTCTACCTCGGTGCCAAAAACAGCTTGCTCAAAGGTGATTTCTACGCTGGTCTCAACGTCGCGGCCGCGTTTTTGGCGGCTTTGGCGGCCGCCGCCCATGTCGCCGGTGAAGAAACTGCCCAGGATGTCGCCCAAGCCAAGATCGCCAAAGTCAAAATTAACGTTTTCCGTGCCCTGGCCAAAGCCGCCAAAACCGGCGAAGGGATTGCCGTCGCTGGCCGCGCTGCTACCTACGCCGGCGTGGCCGAATTGGTCGTAACGCTGGCGTTTACTGGGGTCTTTTAGGACTTCATAAGCCTCGTTAAGTTCTTTGAATTGCTCTTCGTTGCCACCACGGTCGGGGTGATGCTCTACCGCCAAACGGCGGTAAGCTTTTTTAAGCTCATCCGCAGAAGCGGACTTGCCTACTCCCAGTATTTCGTAATAATCACGCTTCGCCATGGTCTGGTGTTCCTGTTTGGCGTTCAATTCTTTCTTCGATTATCCAACCATATACGTCCCTTGTCGAAAGACCGTGGGCCCGCGCCAAACGTGCTAGCGCTAAAGCGTGTTTTGTCGATACGGGCAGATCAATCGGAGCGTCATTTAAGATACTTAAAACTTCCGGGTCAGCTTTCATCCCTTCCATCCTTCCCTCAACCGTAGGTGGTCGCTGAAATTCAGCCATTTTTGAGCTCCTTGCCCAGCCACAACTGGCAGAAATCATTTTTCATCTTTTATCACTTCGCCTTTGATGAATTTGCGGTCTTTGCTGACGTAAGTCTCTTGGGCGTATTTGATGCCCAACTTAACTCCCGCGGCTACTGCCACTATCGGCAAAAGCACATAGCGCAAGAAGTTAGTCGGTTTCACCTACTCTTCTTCCTTGTCGTTGATGTCGGTTAGGGATTCTGGCTTAAAGCGCGCTAAGGCCCGCTGTTTAAAGTGTTCAGCTAGATCTGGACGGTGACTAATAAGCTCCCCGGGGGAACGGTAGCCCTCGACGTATGCCCCTTGGTCAAGTGCCTTGAATACAGCGAACTCCTTGGGGTCCTCGCTTAAACCGCGCCCATCGTAACCGCCACCTGTTTCAAGACCGGACATTATTTTTTGTCCTTGTCGTCGACTACTTCGCCTTCTACGGGTTCGTCTTTGTCGGATTTCTTTTTGGCGTCGCCTCCTGGCTTTTCACCTCCGGCGGCGTCTTCGGCCGGCTTTTCCTCGGCTTGGGCAGCCTCGTACATCTTGGCGCCGATGGGCATTATCTTGTCGCTCAGGTCTTTGGCAGCTTTTTCCAATTCCTCTTTATCGGTGGCTTCCAAGTGGGTCTTAGCTTCGTCAATCGCGTCTTGGATGGTCTTAACATCTTCTTCGGACAACTTGTCCTTGTAGTCAGTCTTCATTTTTTCTGCCTGGTAAACGGCGTTATCCAGCTGGTTTTTGACCTCTATGGCTTCGCGTTTTTTCTTGTCGTCTTCGGCATGGGCTTCGGCATCTTTGGCAGCCTTTTCTACCTCGGCTTTGTCTAAGTTGCCGCTGCCTTGGATGGTAATGCTCTGCTCTTTGCCAGTGCCTTTGTCCTTGGCGCTCACATTTAAGATGCCATTGGCATCGATGTTAAAGGTAACTTCGATTTGCGGTACGCCGCGCGGCGCCGGCGGAATGCCGTCCAGCACAAAACGGCCGAGTGACTTGTTGTCTGCGGACATCTCGCGCTCGCCCTGCAAAACGTGGATCTCCACGCTGTTTTGGTTATCTGCAGCCGTAGAGAAAGTCTCATTTTTGCTGGTTGGGATGGTGGTATTGCGCTCAATTAATTTGGTGGTTATGCTGCCCAAAGTTTCAATGCCAAGACTTAGCGGAGTTACGTCCAAAAGTAGTACGTCTTTGACGTCGCCTTGCAGCACACCGCCCTGAATAGCAGCGCCCACAGCCACAACTTCGTCCGGGTTAACCCCTTGCAGCGGGTCTTTGCCAAAAATTTGTTTGACCTTTTCGATTACCGCCGGCATGCGGGTCATGCCGCCCACTAAAACGATTTCATTGATGTCGGCAGCCTTGAGTTTGGCGTCTTTTATGGCCTTCTGGCAAGGCTCGGCGGTTTTGTCTATGAGGTCTTGCACCAGTTCAATAAGTTTGGCGCGGGTCAGTTTGTACTCAAAGTGCTTGGGGCCTGCGGCATCGGCCGTCAAAAACGGCAGGTTGATGTCTGCTACCTCTGTTGTGGACAGCTCTTTTTTAGCTTTTTCAGCCTCTTCTTTGAGCCGCTGCATCGCGGCTTTGTCGTCTTTGATGTCTATGCCCGACTCTTTTTTAAACTGGTCAACGAAGTGGTTGACGATGCGCATGTCAAAGTCTTCGCCGCCCAGGTGGGTGTCGCCATTGGTGCTCAGGACTTCGAATACACCGTCGCCCAGTTGCATGATGGATACGTCAAAGGTACCGCCGCCAAGGTCAAATACAGCGATTTTTTCTTCTTTGCCCTTATCTAGACCATAAGCCAACGCGGCGGCGGTCGGCTCGTTGATGATGCGCTTAACCTCTAGGCCGGCGATTTTACCAGCGTCTTTGGTGGCCTGACGCTGGCTGTCGTCAAAGTAAGCCGGAGTGGTAATTACGGCCTCTGTAACCGGCTCACCCAAAAAGGCTTCAGCATCGGCTTTGAGTTTAGATAAAATCATACCGCTAACTTCTTCGGGGCTGTATTCCTTGCCGGCCATTTCGACTTTTACGCCACTGCCAGCCTTAACAATTTTGTAAGGCATGAGCTTTAGGTCGCGTTGGACCTCTTCGGCGTCAAACTTGCGGCCAATTAAGCGCTTAACGCCAAAAATGGTGTTGGTCGGGTTGGTCACCCGCTGGCGGTTGGCCACCTGGCCCACTAAACGTTCGCCGTTTTTATTGATTGCCACCACGCTTGGCGTGGTGCGGCCGCCTTCGGAATTAGCGATAATTTCCGGCTTGCCGGACTGCATTGCCGCCATCGCGCTGTTAGTTGTTCCTAGATCTATTCCTATAATTTTTCCCATGTTATTCCTCCTTCTCTTATTAAGCTGCTTCTTCAAATTTAAAACCCAGGAATGGTACTTCAGGGTCATCGACATATTCAACAGCTCGTCCATGATCCCAGCCGCCTGCAACACCCACCATACCTATTCCTCTCATGATCGCCCAGTTCTGCATGTCTCCTTCCGCTAGACTATGTGCCCGGAATCTTAGCGCATCTTCCGCTGTAGTTTGCATGGCTTCACCCGGCTTTAGTACGGTGCCCGGAACGTGATTTACGACCGGGATTTCCAGTTCCCCACTCTCCACCTTATTGCGGAGTTCGGTCTCAATCTCTGCTCTGCGTTTTTCTAAAGCAGCAGTCCACGCTTCAAGATACTCAGGAGCCGCGGTTGAGACACTGCGATTCTGTGGATTAATATGGATTCTTAACGTTTCTTCAGTAGCCATTATTTCTTCTCCATTTTTACTTTAACTAAGGCGTGGCGAATGACTTCGTCGCCGATTTTATAACCGGGTTGAAGTTCCTCGCAAACAATTTCAACCTGGCCGCCGGCATCTTCCACGCCGATTGCTTCATGCAGTCTGGGGTCAAACGGCTCGCCAACGGTTTTGATGCGCTGGACCCCAAGCTTGGCAAAACAGTCTTCAAATTGCTTGTTAACTCCTTCCACCCCCTGCATCCACTGTTTCCAAGTACCGTCCTTGGAAACGACAGGGGTATGCTTCATTGCTCGATCCAGATTATCTAAAGCCGGCAAAAGGTCGCGCATGATCAGGACTTTGTAAAAATCACCCATGCGGCTTTTGTCTTCTTCGGCCCGGCGCTTAACATTCACTGCGTCGGCCCGTTCACGCTGCAACGCAGCCGTAAGTTCTTCAACTTTCGTCTGCAGTAGTTTGTAGTTTGTAGTTTGTAGTTGGGACTTCTTGGGATTATCTTTTTTCATTATCATTCCTATCTACCATCTTCTAGCTACTATCTGCTAAACGTAGAGAGTTTCCTCCAGAGTTTTGCCGGCACGGCCGACTAGTCCCATTACATCACGGTAGCTTTGGCGGGTTGGGCCCAAAACGCCAATATAGCTACGGTCGGAGAACGGGCTGCGGAAGCGGCTGATAATCAGACTGGCGCCAGCGCTGCGACCAATGGGATTCTCGTGCCCGATATAAACACTTAGTGGTTTGTTGGGCGCAGCCTCGTATAGCCAGGGCTGCAGGTTATCCAGTAGCCTCGCAATCTCTTGAACTTGAGCCGGGTGAACAAATTCAGGTTGACCAAACAGATTAGAGAGGCCGCTCATGTAGAGTTCATTACCGATGGTTGCCAAGCCTAGATTATGGGTCAGCTCTACCAGAGTATCTACAGTGTTGCGAATAGTGAGCTCGGGTTGGCCGCCGGGTTGTACACGGGCGCTTAGCGCTCGAAGCACTCTCCCAGCCCCTGATTGCTCATCAGTTTCCGTTAAGCTGTTAACGTAATAGCGGTAGCCCTTATCTGTGGGGGTACGGCCGGCGCTGGTGTGCGGCTGGTCAATATAGCCCATACGCTCCAGCTCGGCCATGTCGGCGCGGATGGTGGCGCTGGATACGTCAAAAGCCTTAGCCAGCAGACTAGAACCCACCGGGCTGGCGACTTCGGCGTACTGTTCAACTATCGCTTGAAGAATTCTCTCTTGTCTTGGGGTCATATTTAGCACTCACCTAAGCTTATTGCTAAGTTACACACATTATACCAGAAGCTGGCACTCTAATGTCAAGAGTGCCAAAATTAGTAGGCGTTGATGTGATCTATAAGCCGTTGAGCTAGCTCACGGTTGCGCTGCTGGGATGGTATGTCGGTGATGTTATCAAGTATTTCTTTAGTAACCCGAGGCAGCTCATCGTTAATCACCAATATAAAATGCTCGTTTTGGATAGCGGCCTCCAGCTCCTTTTTGGCGCTATCTATCCTTTTGGCGCGTTCTACGTGGCTCATGTGCCCGCGTTTTTCCAGGCGCTCCATCCAAACCTCAAAACTGGGCGGCAGGATAAAGAACGACCGGATGCCCGGAATATGAATATATAAATCCTGGACACCTTTTAAGGTGATGTCGACTATCGGCTTCCTGCCGGCGCGCAAGACGCTGTTGTAGGCTTCTAAGCTAGTTCCGGAAACCTGAATTTCGTGCACGAAGTCAACTTCTATGAAAGCTTGGACGGCGACCAAATTCAGCATTTCCTCCTCGCTGACGAACCAGTAATCCTTGCCGTTAGTGTCGCCGGGGCGCAGTTGGCGGGTAGTGTGGGTGACTATGTGCTGCCAGCCGCTGGTTTTTTCGATGTAATCTTCTATGGTGTCTTTGCCTACACCGGTGATGCCGGCCAAAACCATCGGCGGGTTGGTGGTCAACAGATCAACAGCCGCCTGCGGCATACGGTAATGTTTGACTGCTTCAAGAAGGCGGGCGTGAGTACTGTCCATCTGTGAACTAGTTTATACCATCCAGCTAATATTAAGGATCACCGGTTATCCGCTAATCACGTCTTAGCATTACGGCGAAGGCTTCGGCGGGGATGTCTACCTTACCGAAGCGTTTCATGCGCTCTTTGCCCTTTTTTTGCTTGGCCAGCACCTTTTTCTTGCGGCTGACATCCCCGCCGTACAAACCGATGGTTACGTCTTTGCGGTAGGCGCTGATGTCTTCGCGGGCGATAAATTTGCCGCCGATGGCCGCCTGAATAGCGACTTTGAAGTTCTGGCGCGGGATTACATCTTTGAGCTTGCCTACGGCGTTTCTAGCCACCCGGTCGGCCTCGGTGCGGTGAACCATGATGCTAAGCGCGTCAACTTTGTCCCCGGCCACATAAAAATCCAGGCGCACCAAATCTTCCGGCCGGTAATCGTCCAGTTCGTAATTAAATGAGCCATAGCCGCTGGTGCCGCCTTTGAGCTGATCATAAAAGTCGGTTAACAGATTAGCCAGCGGTGCTTCAAAGTCTATTACTGCCAGCTGGGCGTCCACGTAGCCGATGTGTTTTTGCAGGCCGCGGGCATTGATTATCAGCTGCAGCACCGCGCCAACATACTGGTTGGGCGTGACAATTTCGCCCTTGACCCAGGGCTCGCTGATTTCGGTAATTTCACTGGGGTCGGGCAGCTCGGTGGCTGATTTTATGTCTGTTTCCTGCCCGCCGGTGGTTTTAACTTTGTAATCGGTTGACGGGTTGGTGATGATTAGCTCCAGGCCGTACTCGCGTTCTAGCCGCTCGCGAACAATATCCATGTGCAGCAGGCCCAAAAAACCGATGCGCACGCCAAAACCCAGCACCGGCGAATTTTCCGGCGCAAACTGCAGGGCTGAATCGCTTAAAGAAAGTTTTTCTACGGCGTCTTTCAAGACCTGGTAGTTTTCGTTGCTATCGGGAAAAAAGCCGGCGTAAACGAATGGCTGGACGTGCTTATAGCCCGGAAGGGGGCTAATCGACTGATGGACGGCACTTAGTGTAACGGTATCACCGACTCTGGCATCATGAGTTGTCTTTAAGTTGGTGACTACGTAGCCGGTCTCGCCGGTTTTAAGATCTTTAGTCGGCCGCATTTCCGGGCTGAGACTGCCCACTTCCAAGGCTATGCCCTCAGCACCGGTGGCCATCATTTTTATGGCACTGTTCTTAGCAATCTGGCCATCAATAATCCGCACGTACAAAATCACACCGCGGTAATCATCGTAATAACTGTCAAAAATTAGCGCCCTGGTCGGCGCATCGGGCTGGCCGCTGGGCGGCGGTACCAGCTCCACGATTCTATCCAGCAGATTCGTAACACCCTCGCCTGTTTTAGCACTGACCAGCAAAATATCGTCTTTTTTGCAGCCCAGCAGACTGATAACTTCGGCGCTGACCTTGTCAACATTAGCCGCCGGCAGGTCAATTTTGTTTAGCACCGGGATGATTTTTAGATCAGCCGCTAACGCCAAGTAAACATTGGCCAAGGTCTGCGCCTGGATGCCCTGGCTGGCGTCAACTACCAAGACCGCACCCTCAACCGCCTCCAGCGAGCGGCTGACCTCGTAGCTAAAATCCACATGCCCGGGCGTATCGATCAAGTTCAACTCAAATTCTTGAGTTGAACCATTTTCCATTTGCCATTTTCCATTTGCCATTAATTTTTCATTTGTCATTTTTTTAGACTGGTCTTTGGTCTGGTAAATGCCATCTGGTAAATTGGTGTGAATTGGTAAATGTGAATTGGTAAATTTAGGATGATACTTCATCCTAACCGGCGCCAGTTTGATGGTAATCCCGCGTTCGCGCTCTAAATCCATCTTGTCCAGAATCTGTGCCTTCATCTCGCGTTTTTCGACAGTGCCAGTCAACTCCAGTAAACGATCCGCCAGCGTGGACTTGCCGTGGTCAATATGCGCAATAATACAAAAGTTCCGAATCGACTCTTGCGCCATGCCAGCCTGCCTACCGGCAGAGCCGGCAGCACCGCTGGCATTTGTGGCGCGCGGCGGCGTTGAATTGTTGCGCTGCTCGCTCAACGTACACCTCCGTACGCCTCGCTGCGCTGCTCACATTCGCCTTGCAGCGCATCCACACGCAAAAGCCAATTTGAGATTTGGTCTTGTTCCATATCCCTCAGATTATAACAGAGGTAGCTAAGAAGTCAGAGGAAAAAGCTCAGAACCGGATTTTGGTAGTCTGGACATTTTATGTGTTTTCCCTTGTTCGCCTCTTATGGTTATCTAGGGGGGATTATAGCATTTTGAAAGAATATTAGGGAGTAGTGGCTGCCAGGTTGTAGCTGTGG
>Ga0265334_10001609_pt1 | contig 10841 bp, 7 predicted proteins | sample 42023metaG_FD_192442 | JGI IMG/M metagenome (GOLD analysis project Ga0265334, IMG submission 192442) | Rhizosphere microbial communities from Carex aquatilis grown in University of Washington, Seatle, WA, United States - 4-20-23 metaG | ecosystem: Host-associated > Plants > Roots > Rhizosphere >...
CTAATAATGTCCCTATTTTCATTATCCTTGGTGACGTAACGTTTATTGGTTTCGCGGTGCTTGGTATCTACTATAAGACCTTGAAAATTTGCGTAGACGACAAAAATCTTTGTGTGTCTAGTCTTTTCGGGTCGCGAAAGACGCCTCTGCGCGACATTTCGTCGGTAGTGGTCAAGAACAATGGCCAGTGGCGCACGATGGATGTTCATGACGCCAGGGGGCGTCGTGTTCTCTACACCACCAGTTCATTGCGAGACTTTGATGATCTTGCGGATGTGCTCTCCGATGCTGCTGCAGGGTCTCCCGCGCCGTGAGTTCCTCTTGATAGTAAGTGGACTGACCTACCGCCGCCTCTGGTGCCGCGGATAACTTCGCAAAATCGCGCTGATGCCAATTCTGCTGCACCTTTGCTTTCGGTTCGGAACTCCATCTTGCGTTTCATTGCATTCCACAAAGAAATGCTTCTAATTATCAATTGACGTGAATTGGGCAGCCCGCCGATGATGCGCTTCTAGTCAGCTGCGCAGGTGTCCATTCCCCCTTTAACGCCATCGAATATGTGGAAACATTGTTAGAGTGGGGAGGAGAACTGGTGTGGCAGGCGATCCTATAGAAGCTGCCGAACCCCAGACTGATGTCGATCCAGAATCTGGAAATATACCTATGCCAGTAGGTACGCCCACATTTTTGTCGGGTCTGAAAGCTCGGCAGGACGCCGTTCTCGCCGTCAAAGCCTGCGCGCGGGCCTGTGGCTGTCAACGCCGGCCGAAAACTGCTCAATTCTGGCGCCTGAAAATTGCACACTATTAGTTGGATGACGACCCGTTTGTCGTCCTGGGCTCCTTGGCCTTGCGGCGGGTGACAGTGGTGGAAGAGTCTGGTTCTGGCTGCAGGGCCTGCCACAGGTCGGTGTGCTCGCGCATGCGGTAGCTGTTGCCGCGGATGTTGACCACGTGGCAGTGGTGCATGAGCCGATCGATGAGGGCGGCGGCCATGACTTCGTCGCCCAGGATCTCGCCCCACTCCTCAAACCCCTTGTTGGAGGTCAGGACCGTAGAGGCGTGCTCATAGCGGGCGTTGATGAGCTGGAAGAACAGCACGGCACCGTCGCGGCTGACCGGCAAGTAGCCGATCTCATCGACGACCAGCAAGGCTGGGTGACTCAAGACCCGGAGACGACGTGCGAGCTGGCCGGCAGCGCGAGCCTGTTCCAGCGACTCGATTAGCTGGACCAGTGTGCCGTAGTAGACGCGACGGCCGGACTCGGCCGCCGCGATGGCCAGGCTGATGGCCAGGTGCGTCTTGCCCACGCCTGGTGGGCCTAGGAAGATGACGTTCTCCTTGCGCTTGACGAACCCGAGCTCGTGCAGGCTCTCGAGCTGCTCGCGCCGGAGCGAGGGCTGGAACGCGCAATCAAACTGCTTGAGCGTCTTGATGGCGGGCAGGCGCGAGGAGCGCATCGCGGTCTGGAGCCGCCGGTTGTTGCGCAACGAGACCTGCGCGTCGAGGAGCCGTTCGATGGCGGCGCTGGCGTTCAGCGAGCCGCGATCGACGTCGGCGAGGATGTCATCGACAGCCTCGAGTGCACCGGGAAGCTTGAGGTCGGCGAGCAGCTCGCGGATGTGATCGCGTCGGGCGGTGGCGTTCATCGCACCGCCTCAGCGTAGACGCTTAAGGGGCGACGTTGCACCTCGATCGGTGGCCGGATCGGCGCCGCCTTGGGCCGTGGAACGCCCCAGCGCGGATAGGGCTGCAAAGCCAGCGGTTGCAGCGCCTGGCGCTCATCGCGCTCGAAGCGCAGTCGAGGCGCTTCCCGGACGGTGCGGTGACGGCGGGCGTTGGCGATCTGCTCGAGCCACCGTTCGCTCTGCGCGTTCAGATCCTCGTCGTTGAGGAACGTGCGACCGTAGAAGAAGCTCTGGCGCAGATACCGGATCGGCCGCTCGACCTTGCCCTTGGTCTTGGCCCGATACGGTCGGCAGGCGCGAGGCCGAAAGCCCCAGTGCGCGGCGAAGCGCAGGAACTCGCTGTTGAGCACGAGGCCTTGGCCACCGAGTCGATCATCGGAGAGCACCACGGAGCGCATCTGATCAAACAGCAACTCCCTGGGCACGCCGCCGAAGGACTCGAAGGCGCTCTCCAGGCCGCGGAACAGTGTCTGCATCGTCTGGCGTGGAAAGAACCGCAGCCACAGAAGCCGCGAATAGCCCAGCACGACCAGCAGCGCGTGGCGTCGGCCCCAGGGCAACTGGAATGTGCCGAAGTCGACCTGACCCTGGAAACCTGCTGGCGTCTCGAAGCGCACCAGTGGCTCGGGCGGAGGGAGCGGGCGCACCTGCCGGACGTAGTCCTTGAGCTGCGTATAGCCGCCCGCATAGCCGCTGCCCTGCAGCTCCTCGTACAACCGCTGCGCGGTCAGCAGCGGAAAGTCTGCCAGCCTCGCCGCGACAACCCCCTTGTACGGGTCGAGTTTACAGACCACCAGCGGGCGGGCGCGATAGCGCACCGCATCAGCATCCAGGTCCCGCTCCAACTGCCCCGTCTCGATCCAGTGATACACCGTGCGCCGGCTCACCCCGAATCGCCTGGCCAGCTCGGTCTTGCCCACCCCTTGCTCCAGATAATGGCGTAACAACACTCTCGTCTCCCTGGTGTACATGGCGACTCCGCTTCCGCGCTTCGTCGCCCAGATACAACAGCGGCTCGCGCCGCCGTCAACGAGTGTGCAATCTTGGTCCGCCAGATCTGTGCAATTTACGTCCGCCGCCTACACCCCCAACATACATCCCTAGCGTGCCCCGAATGGCTTCCCGCGCACGGAATCATAGACATCATCGAGCGCGGTCAGTGTCTGAAGATTCGGCACAGCATCTGACTTTGTCGTTTCGCCGAGGTAAAGGACTCGGCTGTCCTTCATTGTGTATGCGGGCCACGGCGGAAGGCCCTGGCCATTCGGGTTGCCAGAACGGGCAAAGTTCGTCCAATACCCGACCATTTGCTTGGAGAGCTTCCGATCGGACGCGCTCCAGCGCCATGGCGCCTGGTTCAGATGATCGAATACGTACCACAGTTCCGCGAAGTGGCTGGCGCCCCAACCCTCGTAGACGGAGCCGGCTGGAAAGGGTGGTCGTTGTCGAAATGAATAGTAATAGACCGCGTTGTGCCCGCTAGTCGCCTGTAACCGCGCCCAGGCCCACATGTCCCAGCCAAAGCGCAAGTCGCGCTCGAGATCCAGTCGCGCCTCTCGCGCGGCATCGTCAGTCGCGTGCGGATACGCCGCGAGGATCGCCGGCGGCAATGGGCCAAAAGAGCCCGCGATGTCCGCATCAAATGTGGCGGCTCGCGTGTGGCTGACATCGGTCAGGGAACGCGCCTCCTCTGCATTGGATCCGACGAGAAGCGGAACGTCGTTCTGTCGGCCTGCCAGGAAAGCGTCATACGGCGCCAAGGGGAGAAGCGGAATCCCGACGACAGGGTGGGCTACCTCACTGGCATGCCGGTCGGTCAACAGCCGCGCGGACGGTACTTCGCGCAAGTCCTCAAGAGAGCTGACACCAAGTGAGGCCAGGTACTTCTCGCCATCCTGCTCGGCGTTGGCAAGCAGGTACCTGGGTGCCAGCTGCAGAGGCTCGAATAGACCTCCGCTCTCTCCAATGGCGCGCTGAAACAATCCCCTCGCCCTTGGAATACTCATCAGCACGCTGACGGAAATCGAACCGGAGGACTGGCCGGCGATTGTCACCCGTGCCGGGTCGCCGCCGAAGGCTGCAACATTCCGATGCACCCATTCAAGGGCAGCAACCTGATCCAGCAGACCGTAGTTTCCGGACGAGCCGTCGGAGGACTCGCGGGTCAGCGCAGGAAGCGCGAGAAAGCCCAGTGGACCGAGCCGATATGCGATCGTGATGAGCACGACGCCTTTGTGGGCCAGCCGATCACCCCAGTACAACGGCATCGACGCCGACCCATTCGTGTACCCGCCACCGTAGATCCAGACTATGACCGGCAGACGCGCGTTGGATCCCACGGCCGGTGTCCAGATATTAAGATAAAGACAGTCTTCACTGACCCGCGGTGGCATCTCCCCGGGCATAGAAACGCCTTGTTGCATGCACGCAGGGGCAAACTCGTCCGCCTTGCGGGTGCCCGTCCAGGGTGTGACCGCCGTTGGCGGGCGCCAACGCAGAGCGCCTACCGGCGGCGCTGCAAAGGGCACACCTCTGAAGACAAGCAGGTTGTCTTCCAGGCTCCCCGATATATCACCGGACTCCGTCCGTGCAATCGGCGGCGCAACAGCTGCGAATGCCCAAGGGACTTGGGCGACCACCGCTGCGAAGGCGGCCAATAGCCAATGTTTGTACACTCGCCCCCTCAGGCCGCGTCGGCGGCCAGTCAGATGCCAAAGATTCGCACCAGCAACGGCGTGTCGACCAGCATATGCGGAGCGACAGCGTGGTAGCTCACGGCGTGCACCCACGCATTACCAGTACGCAGCGTCAGTACGGCCTTGATCATGCCCGGGCCGAAATACTGGAGGAGCACGAATATTAACGAGAGCGCCACGTGTCGCGGGGAATCGAAGAGGGACCAGCCTTCGACTATATGCATCGCTGCGTAGGTCACACCGCAGAGGAGTACCGTGCTGATCGTGGAGCCGGTCAACTTGAGATACCGCGGCAGTAGGATCGCATAGATAAGAACCATGGTGGGCAGCACCGTGCCGACAAAGAATATCGAAAAAGTCAGTGGCGCTCCTGCGATCACCTGATGCCAACTCAGTGTCAGAATGTTGTTGTGGAATGTTGCCAGTTCGACGGCGGATTCGATGGCTAGAATCGCAATGATCAGCCAAACGTCGTTGCGAAGATTCGTCGAACGTAGATTGAGCTCCGCATTCGAATAGCGCCGCCGGAAGTAGACCCAGGGCGCAAGTGCGAACACCAGGAAATTGTATGAAGCCCACAGGCATACCTCGGCACGCGACGGCGGCACCGAGCAACCGAACACCGTGCCGGCAACATGAAAGCTGAAAGCGCGGAAACCCAGCGCCGGCCCCACAATCCAACCTCCGAGTTGCCCCAGACCGGCGTACACCAGGACAGCCACCGTCTCGCGCCGTGCGATGGTGCGATCGGGCGCACGGGCTGCGATATCCGGGATCACGCGATCGCTAGTCATGAAGAACGTCACGCCCATCAGCATGAATATGTCGATCATTCCCAGACTGGGGGTCGCCATCTGTACAGCAAACGGCAGGTTTGCGACCGCGGGGCGATCGAAGGGCAGTGCCCCGTCCGCCAGCCACAGCACCAGGAGATGCGCGCTAATCCACAGCACGATCGCAGCCTGGACGCCGCGATGGGTCGCGACGGTACGAATGGCTACTCGCACTGATGCAAAGTCCAAGGCGTTCCCCGATTCGCCCGCGACGCGCAGGCCACGGACGCTCCAGCACGCGTTAATCGGAATCCCGATTGCCGCGCATTGTCATGGCTCATTTCCTCTGTGTGGGCCAGGTAGAAGCCGCGATCGACACCCAGCGATCGTATCGATGGCGAAAAGCCCACCGGCGCAACCGGGCCGGCGAAGCGAGACAGTGGGGCGGCCTTACGCGGCACTGAGGTGCAAGCCACCAACGCCGAACGACTGATCGCCCCTACAAGTTGTGGCCCTGACAACATTGCGCTCCAAACCTATCTAGCGCCGCGAAGCGATCTCAAAGCAAGCGCCACTTCTCCACCCGATCACTGCGCGTTACTGTGCGGTAGCGTACAGACAGCCTTTTATGCGATGGGCGAGTTTCAGCGGCTCGCGCGGTCTCGCCTGGAATCCGTTCATTCGCTCCATCACCCGAACGCTTGAGGAGGATTGCGACAATGGTAAGCGCGCGGTGGCTGATGGCTCTCTGTATCGTGGCGATGTGCCAGTCCTGCAGCCTGAGCGATCGGCCCATCACCCCTTCACGGCTGGGGAAACTCTCTTCTCTCGCCAAATTGGAACGGCTTGTCGATGAACCTGGGCCCATCGATGTGGAGACTGTCGACAGCGCGGATTGGACGGTTCCCCTTGCGGGCCTGATCAATCTGAAGAGTCCCGCGGCGCAGGCAGCGCACCTGGTCGATCACCCGGAGCCGATTCATGTCTTCGCGCATGTACTGCATCACCCTATGTTCGGATCCTACCTGGTTGACACCGGTGTTTCGCAGCAGTTGATGGACGATCCCGCCGGCCACGGCATCTCGTGGCTCGTTCGCAAGGTCATGCCGCTAGAGCAGATGCGGGTCCGAGAGGGCACGGCACAGATTCTTGCTCGCGTTCCCGGTGGCATTCAGGGCGTGTTCTTCACGCATCTGCATGTCGATCATATCTCCGGAATGCCGGACGTTCCCGCCAGCGTGCCGCTGTATATAGGCCGCACCGAAGCAACGCAACTCTCGTTTCAGAACGCCTTCGTCCGAGGCACGACGATGAGATTGTTGGAGGGCAAAGCGAACTTACAGGAATGGCCGTTCCGGCTTGACGCGACGAGCAAGCAGCTGGTGATCGGGGACGTGGTGGACATCTTCGGTGACGGATCGGCTTTCGCCATCAGCGTGCCCGGTCACACCGCGGGCAGCACCGCGTATCTGCTTCGCACTCCGAAGGGGCCGGTGTTGCTTACGGGCGATACATCGCACACGCGTTGGGGCTGGGAACACGGCGTGGAACCGGGAAGCTACACCGCTGATCAGCCGACGAATTTGAAGAGCCTGCTCTTCCTCAAGGATTTGGTGACACGTCACCCCTCCATCGACGTACGGCTGGGCCATCAGTGACATAATATTATACTAATCAATGTGTTAAGATAGAAACTCGCATAATCTTTTTTATGACGACTTGTTTGTATTGCGAACTATATGTCGCGTCTCATCGTTGATGTCACTGCGACAGTAATCGATAGACTGCGATAGTCGGCGGTATTTCAACGACTTCCTCGGAGCCCGCCCAGTTTCACTGCCAATGAGTCTGAGATTGGGCGACAGTCAAGTAAGAGCATCCGATCCCTACGGTGTAGCCGAAGGGCTGCAAGCCAATGCTGGGGCCGACTGTGCCATTTCCGCCGTATTCGCTGGCGTCGCCATTAGGTACCCTGGGCTGTGAGGGAAAACGTTGAAAAGGACGAATACTGTGGGTGGCGCGTAGGTAATTGATTCGACGTCTCTTTCAAGAAGTTATCAACAAGAAACCGGCACTAATGGCCTAAAGTCGTAGCCATCCCCCAATAGGGTCGCCTGTTCCAGTTCCATTCGTAATAACAGACGCGCGCAGAATAATGACCAACACAGGTGCGTAAATGAACAAGCAAGCCGTCACCTCTGCTTCCGTGCTCGCAAGTTTTATCATCACGATGGCCGTCACTGCGCAGCCTGTCCCTTCGTCAGCTCCTGTTACGGCGCCGCCTCCATTGGAGGCACAGCAACTATTCACTGATACCTGTGCGGGCTGTCACGGTACGACTTTGACCGGGGGTCGGGGACCGAGCCTCTTCGGGGAGCGGTTTCTGACGGAGCATTCTGACGACGAAATCGTAGGGATCATCCAGAATGGCATCTCCACTGGCGGCATGCCGTCTTTCAGCGATCAACTCAAAGAGGAGCAGATCCGGCAGATCGTCGCCTATCTGCGGATTCAGGGCGGAAGACTGAAAGACAGACCCGTATTCATCCCCGATCCCAACAACCAGATCATCCGCAGTCAGAAGCAGACATTCCGTATTGAAGTGGTAGCGGCAGGGATCGAGACGCCTTGGGGAATGGCCTTTCTGCCGGACGGTCGCATGCTCGTGACGTCGCGCGGTGGCGTGCTGCACGTGCTGGATCGCCACGGCCACCTACTCCCCGACCCTGTTGTGGGAACGCCGAAGGTTTTCGTGCGCCAGGACGGCGGGCTACTGGACGTTGCGTTACATCCTGACTATCGCCGTAACGGATGGATTTATTTGTCTTATACGGAAGTAAGGCCTGGGGTAACGCCCGATCCAGGCAGCGATGTGGCCCCCAATATCGCGCCACCGACAATGACCGTGCTTGTGCGAGGTCGAATTCGCAACAATCGCTGGGTGGATAATCAGGTGATTTTCCGCGCTCCGTCTGAACTCTATACCACGACGAGTGACCATTATGGCTCGCGCTTCCTATTCGACGGCAAGGGGCATCTGTTCTACTCGTTGGGCGAACGGCATAACATGGCGAATGCGCAGGATCTGAGCGTGCCTATGGGCAAGATCCATCGCGTCAATGATGACGGTACCGCCCCAGGCGACAATCCCCTTGTTGGTACTCCTGGTGCCTTACCCACGATCTGGTCCTACGGCCATCGCAATCCTGAAGGCCTTGCATTCGACCCGCTAACAGGGTTGCTGTGGGAATCCGAGCACGGCCCCACGGGCGGGGACGAGATCAATATCATTGAGAAGGGTCACAATTACGGTTGGGGCGTAGTGAGCATGGGGCTGGAGCCGGGGCTGACCAAGCAGCACCAGGACGGCATGGATGATCCGATCGCCTTTTATACGCCGACCATTGCGCCAAGCGGGATCAGTTTTTACAGCGGGGACCGCTATCCTGGGTGGAAGAACAACCTGTTTGTGGCAGCGCTGGCAGGCCAGGAGCTACTGCGGATTGAAGTTGACGGACGGCGCATCCTTTCACAGGAAGCAGTATTCAAGGAGTATGGTCGGGTGCGCGATGTGAAGACGGGGCCCGACGGGCTACTCTATGTTTTGCTGCAAAACCCGACAGGCGCCGGTACAGGCATGCTCCTGTCGGCACCAACAAATGGAATGTTGATCAGACTGGTACCACAACCGTAGGGGAATGCATGAACCGCCGCGCGGCAATCCCTCCTCGTGCTTGAAAGGCAAGCCCGCGGCGCCCTGTAGCGGGCCTTTTCAAGGTCTACGATGTGCGCGCCGAACTACTTTGGACAGGGATCCGCATCTTTGCCCCGGCTTTCTTTGTGATAAGGTTTGGCCGCGCCGCGTTCCGCGCGGAAGAACATAAAGAATTTTCGAGGAGCTATCATGAAGCCGAAACTTCAATCCGCAATTCTGCTTGCCCTGCTCGGCTTTACCGCAGCCGCCCTGGCGCAGGAGCGCGCCACCATCGAGGGTACCACCAAGATTCAGGAACTCGGCTACAAGGCTGTGCCGAACTTCTTCAAATTGCCCAAGGGGGAAATTTTGGGCGAGACCCAGGGCATCGCGACAAACTCCAAAGGCCATATCTTCGTGTACTTCCGCGATCCGCAGACGCGGCTGTGGGAATTCGACCAGAAGGGAGATTTCGTAAAGGAGATCGGCAAGGGCTATTATGGCTTCGTCTATGCTCATTCCCTGCGCGTCGATGCGCAAGATAATATCTGGGCGGTCGATGAAGGCGCCAATCTGATCACCAAGTTCGACCCCACCGGCAGCAAGGTGCTGCTGGTGCTCGGCTACCGTCCCCCGGTCGATGAGGGGATCACCACCGCGGGCGCGCCGACCACGCCAGCCGAAAATTATACGCTTTGCCGTCCCACCGATGTCGCCTGGGATGCGCAGGACAATATCTTCGTCGCCGACGGTTATTGCAACAATCGGGTCGTGAAGTACGACAAGTATGGCAAGTTCATTGCCCAGATCGGCAAGCGCGCCGGCGGCAATGGCGTCGGCGAGTTCAACCTGCCGCATGCCATCCAAGTGGACAAAGCAGGCAATGTCTATGTCGCTGATCGCGGCAACGCCCGTTACGTCGTGCTGGACAATAATCTCAACTGGAAGACGACGTATAACGGTTACGGGTCGGCGTGGTCGGATTGCATCAGTACCGAAGGGGCGAAGCAGTACCTCTTCGTGTCCAACTCCAATCCCAACGGCAACCCGCCGGGCAGCTGGGCCCAGACCGGCCAGATCTACAAAGCGGAGCTGGACGGCACGGTGATCGGCAAGTTCGGCCATGCCGGCAAGGTGGCGCCGGGCTTTCAGGTTGTTCACATGATGGATTGCCGCAATCCCAACACCATCTTCGTCGGCGAGATCGAAAGCTGGCGTGCGCAAAAATTCGTGCTGGACGCAGGCAAGTAACCGGGCCGCAAGAACCGCCCTGACATCCGCCATTAGAACCCGCCGTTAAAAACCCTGGGGGGAGGATTCCATGAAACGTCTGACTTGCTGTCTTCTCGCAGCTTCGCTCCTGGCCGCTACCGCTGCGTTCGCCCAAGGTGCGGGCTTCACGGCCTCGGACCCGATCCACTATCCGCAGGGCATCTATGCCGGCGAAGTTGCCGGCGTCGCCACGAACTCCAAAGGTCATGTCTTTGTTTATCAGCGTGCCGGAAATCCCTACGCCACGATCGGCAGCAGCCGCCTCTTTGTGCATGGCCAGGACCAGCTTCTGGAATTCGATGCCGCCGGAAAGTTCGTGCGCGAAATCGGCAAGGGCAATTATGCGTGGCTGGTGGCAAATTCCGTGCGCGTTGATTCCCACGACAATATCTGGGCCGTGGACCGCTATAGCGGCACGGTACTGAAATTCTCGCCGGATGGTTCGCAGCTCCTGATGCTGCTGGGTCGCAAGCCCGAAAGCATCAATGTCACCATTGTCGGCCGGCCCGCTGCAGGCGGCCGTGGCGCCGCCGGCGCGGGCGCGCAGCAAGATGTGTTCACCGGCGCTTCGGATGTGGCCTGGGACGCAGGCGGCAACATCTTCGTTTCCGATGGTTTTGGCGGTGACAACCGGATTGCAAAATTCACCTCCGATGGCATCTTCGTCGCCAGCTTCGGCAAAACCGGCAGTGACAATGACAGCCTGGACAGCCCCCGC
>Ga0265334_10001610_pt1 | contig 10835 bp, 10 predicted proteins | sample 42023metaG_FD_192442 | JGI IMG/M metagenome (GOLD analysis project Ga0265334, IMG submission 192442) | Rhizosphere microbial communities from Carex aquatilis grown in University of Washington, Seatle, WA, United States - 4-20-23 metaG | ecosystem: Host-associated > Plants > Roots > Rhizosphere...
CGTACGCCCAGACCTGGCGCTGGGAGGTCTCAGTCCACCCTGGTCCGGAAGTCACGCGACACAATTGGTCGCCAGCGCCAGGTCTGGGCGTACGCAAACCATGCATCGTCTGGTCACCCATTTGGTAGGCGTGCTAATGTGTCTAATTGTGCATAATTGCATAGATACAATTAGCAAGATACAGCGCACACCTACCAAATGTGGTACCAGGCGATGCATGGTTTGCGTACGCCCAGACCTGTGGCTGGCGACCAATTGTGTCGCGTGACTTCCGGACAGGGGCGCACTGACCCTCGCCAGCGCCATGTCTGGGCGTACGCAAACCATGCATCGACTGGTAGCAGGTTTGGTATGCGTGCGTTCACCCGCAACCGGTATTGGACCGGATATTTGCAACCGTTGGCGTCGGATATTTGCGACCGTTACTGTCAGATATTTGCGACCGTTGGCGTCGGATATTTGCGACCGTTGGTGTCGGATATTTGCGACCGTTACTGTCGGATGCGCCACTGGTGCCCGCAGCGGCACGTGATGTACAACGACGGCGCCTCGTCGAGCGAGCGGTCTTGGCGCACGACCTCGTTCGTTTCGCGCTTTCCGCACTTTGCGCACACGTGGCTCGTGTTTGTAAAGTCGGACGCGCGCGCGGCGGCCAGCGCGTCGCGCGCCTCGCGCTCGTCGCGTTCCGCGAGGCGCCGCTCGACCTCGGCCGCGCCCAAATCGCAACAGACGCGCGCGAACCGCAGCGCGGCGAACCGCTCGTGCTCGTCGCGCGCGCCGCGCACGAGCTGAACCAACTCGGCGAACTCGGCGTCGCTCGGAGGAGCGCGCGCGCGCGCGCGCAACGTGCTCAACACCGCGTCGACCATGAGCTCGATGTTCTTTGTAGAGTGCCCCGAGGCACTCAACGGACGGTTCAGGTGGGCGAAACAGATTTCGCAAAAGGACATGAAGGACGCCGAGAGTCTCGCCAAGAGCCACCCGACCATCCAGGCGCTATTTGCCGCCACGCGCCAAGGAATCGCGTTCGAGCAGCTCAGCACCACGAAAGCAAAAGACAAGGACAAAAAAGAGGCGGTCGAAAAGGGTCTGCGCAAGATCGTCGAGTCGCTCGCCGCCGCGGCCGCAGAGCCCGTGTCCGTTCCGCCGCCGACCGAAGACGCCAACAAGGCGCGTCACAAAAAGAAACACAAGCGCAAGAGCGACGACAGCGACGGCAACAGCGGCAGCGACAGCGAAAGCGACCGTGTGAGCGAGCGGTCGTTCTCGTTCATGGCCGTCGACCGCAAGCGCGCCGACCGCGACCGCAAGCGCGACCGCGCCGAGGTGAGCGACGGCCGCGCGAGCGGGTCGACCGACCCGCGCGTGTGGCACCGCGTATTGGTCGAGGAGCAGCGGCGCCAGGCCGAGGCAATCAGGCGCGCGCATCGCATGTCGCGCAAGCTGTACGAGGGGATGCGCGACGGAGACGAGACGGACGAGTCTGACGACAACAACGACGACAAGGCCAAGGCCAAAAAAGGGCCAGCGGCCGCGTACGCGCACGCGGGCGTGACGTTCGACCCCGAAACCGGGAAGATGTACGCGCCCGTGTCGGACGCGTGGACCAACGTGGCGATCGAGTACATGCAGCGGTTCGTCGAGGACTTGTACTTTTTCTACTGCACGCACGGTTTTTGCGCCGCTCAAATCGTGACGCGCGTCGTCGGCGAAGAGTGGTGCGAGGAGATTGTCGACGACAAGGAAAAGCGCGGGCAGCGGCGCCGCCTCGAGATGCGCGTGAGCACGCCGAGCGTTCCGTCTCTGCACGAGGTCGACGCGTTCGTGTGCGTCGGCAACTCGCGCGAGGAGCACGTCGTGTGCGTCCCGCGCGCGTGGCGCGTGCAGGTGTCGAACAACGGCGGGAAGTACGCCGAGTTCACGTTCGACGCGACGTCGCCGGCCTTTTCTCCGCCTGGGACCATTCTAGAGGCCGACCCGGACGCCGAGCCGATGTACACGTTTTCGGCGAAGCGGCTGTGGCGCCCCGACGTGCTGACAGGCCGCATGAACGCGCCGGTCGCGCTCTTGCTGAACGAGTATCGCCGCATCGAGTGGTTGCGCACGCTCAGCGTCGCCGTCGCGCAAGCGCTCGCCGTTCCGCCGATGTACACGGAGACGGACCCGATCACGAGCGCCGCGCTCGGACGTAGCGTGACGACGTCGCCCGAGGCCGCAACGGCGCTGCCCGCCAGCATCGAGGACCTCGCGAACGCGCGCTCGGTTTTGCGCGCGAACGCAGAGGAAGCGCGCGACGACGCGACGCGCGACCAAGAGAACGACCGCGAGAAATTCAACGATCGCATGAAGGACGACGACGCCGAGATCATGCAAAAGGTCGGAACATTCGCCTCGCCGCACGTCGATATGGTCGCAGTCGCGACGAGTCTCGTGCGCAAGAGCCGGCCGCTCCCGACGGGCATGCGGTTCGCGGCGAACGTGCCGCAGCCTCAGCTCCCGCCCGACATTGACAACGACCTCGACGCGTTCGACGTTCAGTGCGCGCGCTACTTTGGATTTCCGCCGTCGGTCGTCGCTGGCCGCGCGCGTCGCGGCGGGGGGCAGAGCAAGGGAAAGGGCAACGGCAACGGCGGATCGTCGTCTGGAGGAAGCGGAGGCGGAATGACGCCGCTCGACTTTCAGCAGCAGCTCACGATGTTCAACGACTTGGCGCGGTCGCTCAGCAACGACGTCAAGACGATGTGGTTCGCGTGCTACAAGGAACACCGTTCGTTTGCGATTCCGATCCGTCCGATGGCGAGCATCGAGCACTACGCGGCTCTGCGCAACGAGGGCGCGATTACGCAGAGCATGTTTGCGACTCTGTGCGGCCAGCTCATGGGCGTTCCGGTCGAGACGCACCACGACACGCGCGAGGACGAGCTCAACCAGTTCGAGCTGCAAGAACGCGCGCGGCGCAAGACGGCGCTCGCCGTCGCAAAGGAACAAGGCGAGATTTCGCTCAAGCTCGAAAAGGCAAAGACCAAGTCAAAACCGAGCTGATTTGATTTGATTGCGCGAGAGGTCTATGTCCGCGAGTGACCCGCACATCTAAAAAAAGAGCGAGAAATGGAGGGCGCGGTTGCTGCGCCTATCGATGTCGCGGCCGCCGCGACCAAGACAGCGTTGGTTGCGACCGGTGCTGTCGTTGGAGGCGCTGTGGTCGTACCTCTCGAGGCCGCGGCCGAAGTGGCGGTTGGCGCGCTCGCGGCCGGTGCAATCGGTCGTCACGCGGGAGAAGTGGTGAACATCATGACGCCCGGCGACAGCGTGGTCGCGGCGCTCGTCGTTGTGCCCGACGTGTCTAAAATCAAAGTCGCCAGCGTCGCGCTCGAGGGAGACGACGAGAGGAGTTTGCTCGCGCTGCGCAACACGCTCGCGAAACTCAAGAACGCGAACGAGGAGTTGAAGGAGGCGCGTGAGAGTGTTGGTGGTCGTTGAGATTGAAACGCGCGTTTCACGACGTGAGCCTGAGCCTGAGCCTCTCGAGCGCGCGACGCTCGTGGAGCTCAAAGTCAGCACAATCACTCGTCTCTTTGCGCACGGCGTCGACGTGCGAGTCGCGTAGGTCACCAAACGGCGAGTTGGCGGCGACGCGGCACAAAAAGAGCGCAATCGCCGTGCGCGCGTCGGCGTACTCGATCGCACGCGCGGCGCGGTGCAACTTGACGAGGTCGGCCGTCGCCGGGACGCTCGCGAGGAACGCGCGCGCGACCGTCGTCTCGCCGCGCGCGTCGGCGCCCGTGTACGCGCACCCACGCACGACCTCGACGCCCGCGCGTGCGCGGTCGTGCACGCTCGACGTCGCGGCGCAAAACGCGTGAAGCACGACGAGGACGTTCGTGGCCGAAAGACCCGTCTTGGTCGTGTAGCGCACCGTGTCACGCACGACCGGCGAGGCCGACGCAAGCGTCAACAGCGACGGCGTGTTCCCAACACCAGCGGCCTCGGCGTCGCGCAACAGAGCCGCGACGCCGGCGATCTTTTTGAACTCGTCGCACGTGAACAACTCGGACGGACCACTCATCTCGACGTCTTTTTCTTTCTCGCCTTCTTCACCGTCGTTCTCTCCTTCACCGTCGTGATCGTGCTCGTCATGATCGTGATCGTGATCGCTCATGGTCGGGTGATTGTGTTTGATCGGGTGTGACCGTTCGCTCGATCAAACACCACTCCGCTCCTTCCGCTCCACTCGTCTCCGTTCGTTCGCACACAACGCGGGTTGGGTTGTTGATTCTAAGCGTGGGCGGGGGTGGCGCCGGCGGAGCGGCGCGAGGGGTCGTCAAAGGTGAACATGCGCGACTGGTGCGCCGGGACGAGCGCGAGCGCGGGAATGTCGTCCTTGTGTCCGCCGCTGATCGCGACGTTCGGGAACTTTGCGACGAGCACCTCCGCCGCGCGCTTGTCGTCCTTGCGCACGACGACGTCGGCAAACGTCCACGATCCGCCCGTGCCCTCGATGGGCTGCTCGACGCCGAGCCCCGCGTCGAGCGCGCCGTCCGTCCCGATGAGGACGGCGGCGCGCAAGTCGCGCGGCGTCACGCGAGTGCGCAACGTCCCGGCGGCGCGCCCCTCGCGCTGCACGCGCGCGCGGTTCGCCACGAGCAGCGCGCGCGTCGCGAGCAAGTGGCGCTGCACAACAGTCTCGATGATGGGCGCGAGCGCAACGCGCGCCTCGGCCGAGATCTGGATGTTCTCGTCCTCGCCGCGACCGTGCACGACAGCAGCAGACTGAAGCAGCTTCTTGAACGCGCTTGAGACCGTCGCGAGCGGGATCTGAGCGTACCCGTCACGCTGAGCCGCGCGAACGCGGCGCGCCGCGCTCAGAACGCGGTTCTTCTTCGCCTTGGCGCGCGTCTTGCTCTGCTCGGGCTCGGGCTCGGCCACTTCGGCCTTCGGCTTGTCCTTCTTGACCTTCTTCGCCTTGACCTTGACCTTGTCGTCGCCCGCACTCTTCGCCTTTGCAGACTTCGCCTTTGGCTTCTTCACCTCGACGCCGCGCACCTTGGCCTTCTTCTCCTTCTCGGCCTTCTTCTCCTTCTTGTCCTTCTTGGCCTTCTTCTCCTTCGAAGGCTTGTCCTTGGCCTTGGCCTTCGCCTTGGCCTTGACGACCGGCTTCTCGACCTCCTCCTCGTCCTCGGCCTGCTCATCCTCCTCCTCCTGCTCGGCCTGGTCGTCGTCGTCGTCGTCCTGCTCCTGGTCGTGGAAGTCGTCCTCGTCCTCGTCGTCGTCGTCGCGCTCGCGCGCGGCGGCCGACGACGACCCGAGACCAAACGCGGCCGCCGTGCGCGCGATGATTCCGCCAACGCCGCCGCCCTCACCCGCGCCCGCGCCGGCGCCCTTCGTGTGCGCACCGTGGTCGAGACGCGCCTTCGGAGCGTCGGGGCGGCGAGGCATTTTTTTTTGCACTCGGTACTCGGTTTCGCACGTGCGTTGCGTTGTGATTTATTCAGAGCGTCGTCGACGCGCCGTCGTTCCAATCGAACCACGACCGCGCGTTCGTCACGTCGGTCGACCAGTCCAAGCAGTGTGCGACGTACACCGTCGGCTCGAGCGCCGACCGCGCCACGAGCGCGCCGAGCACGACCTCGTGACCCGCAACCGTCGCGGCGACGGGCGCGCCCGGCGCTGGAAACGTGTCGCTCAAGCGCGCGACCTGCCGAAGGACGAGGCAGTAACCGTCGCGAGACCACGGCGTGCACCACGCGTGGTCGGTCACGCTCGGCGAGCGGCACGCGAGGCACACGCTCTCGAGGACGAACCCCGAGCTCGCGTTCACGCGGACGTTCAAAACAAGCTTTTGGTGCACGAGCCGCTCGAGAGCAGACACGTCCTTCGAGTGGAACGTCCTCGACGACGGTTCTTGAACGTCGTGAAACAGCTGCACGATCACAAACTCGCGACCCCACGCGGTGCGGTCGACGCACGCGCGCACGACGACGCCGACGACGTTGCGCGGGTGCGCCGCGCGCGTCACGACGCGACCAACCGCCGACGACTCCGTCTCGCACCCCGCCGCCGACGCAACCGCAAACGAGTACGGACGCTGAAACCCGTCCACGCGCGCCACGCGCACGCACGTCACAGCCACGTCGCACGACGCGCCGTCCACGCGCACGAGCGTGCCGCCGCACACACCCGTCGCCATCGCGCGTCGCGTGTGCGGACGTCCCACAACGCAATCCAATCGCAATCTCGATCCGAGCACAAATGTCCGACGACGCCGCCGCCACCGCTTCTGCTTCTGCTTCTGCCGCTCCCGAAACCGACACCGAGATGGAGGTCGTCGCGCCCGTTGCTGCTCCTCCTCCCGTCGCCGCCGCTCCCGCGCAGGCTCCCGCCCCGTTGATCGGCGCGCTCACCGAGGAGGAGCGCCGCGCCAAGATCGCCGCGCTCAAGCAGCGCGCGACCGACACCAAGTTCGAAGGCGCGGCCAACTCGGCCGAGGCCAACGCCGCGCTCGTGCGCAAGGTCGATTTGCGCGGCCTTTCGTTCCACGCCGCTCTCATGCGCACCGTCGCGAACACGCGCGGCGACAAGGCCAAGAAGGGACCCGACGGAAAAGCGGGAAGCGTGATGGTGTCGGTCACGCGCACCGTCGTCCCTCTTCCTGGTCTGCCCGCGACGTACACGGGCGCCGACGGCGTGGCGCGCCCGGTGTCTCTCACCGACGAGTTTCTTTCGATGCACATGTTCCCCAAGACGGCCGGGCGCAACGCCACGTCCGTCCAGGCGTTTCCGGCCAACCCCAACGCGGCCGTGCGCGCGTGGTACTGGACGGCCGTGCACGGCTCGGAGGGGCCGTGGATGGACGGAACGGGCCGTCCTGGGTTCAACTCGTCGCTTCAGCCGCTCCAGATCGTGCGCATCGACGGCGTGCAGATCAACCGCCGCCGATCGCTCAAGGCCACCGATCCGACGAAGGAGTACTTCTTCGAGGTCATTTTCGGGCGCGTCGTGCCCGCGCGCAAGTACAACCTCGCGACGTACTTGCGCTCTCTCTCGCCCGAGATGAAGCGCGTCGACATTTTGGCAAAGTCGCGCGTCGAGGAGTGGGCCGCCGACGTGCGCGGCGTGATGGGACCCGACTACAAGTTGTTCGGCGTCGACGACGCGCAGGCCGACGCCGAGCCCGCGCACGTCGAGGAGGAGCCTGGCGCTGCGCTTCCTGCGGCCGAGGCCGAGGCGGACGGCGGCGCCCCCGGCGCTGGTGCTGGCGCTGGCGCGCCGCGCAAGCGCATTTTGCCGCCCGGGACGCGCGTGTTCTTTTTTGATGTTGACGCCGTGAAGGCCGACGCCGCGTCGCGCAACGCGATGATCGACGCCGGACAAGAGTACTCGTTTGCCATCCCCGAGATCGTCACGGCCGCCGGGTTCACGTGCGCGTCGGTGAAGGATCCCAACGCCAAGATGCGTTGTATCCGCGCGATTCGTGAGGGTTACACCGAGGGGAAGCACGCGCCGCTCATGTTTTCGGTCGACCAGACGCGTCTGGACGAGAACCGCGTCCCGCACCTTCTCAAGGCGCAAATCTACACGCGGTTCTACCCCGAGGCGTGCCGCGAGGTCAACACGTACAAGGAGTGGGAGGAGTACGGCCCGACGTTTTTCTCGGCGGTGAGCGGCGTGCTCGCGTGCTCTGGACTGCGCGCCATGGGCGACGACGTCGTCCCGGTGGAGAATCCTGAAAACCTCACCACGGAGTTCGGAGCGTACAAGGCCGACAAGACGTGGTTCTCGTGGTCGATGGCTGACGTCGTCAAGACCGTCGGTGTGCAGGCGCGCTACGCCGACATCGAGGCCGCGCTCGGGTACAAGTACGACTCGGCCGGGACCGTCGGCGTCAACGTGCTCCCCGACCTCACGCGCCCGACCGATTACGGAAAGTCCGTCGAGGAGGTCAACTACTCGCTCATCTCGTCGGGGCTGCAGCCTGCTGTGAACCTCGACTACGTGACGGGCGGGATCTCGCGCATGATCGAGGCCGAGGCCAAGGGTGACGTGACGTTTTGGGTGGTCACGCCCGCGCGCACGCGCCTCGTCGACCTCGCAGAGGGGCGCAAGCTCTACGAGACTCTCGCCGACCGCCAAGAGGCGCTCAAGCGATGGGTGTCGCTCGACCCCAAGATTGCCATCGGACCATCGTGGTACCGCCACATCCCGACGGTGGACGCGTACGACCAGCCCATCGAGTTTGCGCCGTTTTACGTGTACGCGGTGTCGACGGACCCCGAGCGCTCGGTGACGGAGTTTGCCGACTCGAACGCGCGCGGCGGCCCGCCCGCCGCGGCCGGAGGAGCCGCCAAGCGCGCGCGAGCGTGAGCGCTTTTCGAAGAACGAAGCAACGAGACGAGTGTGTGCGAACGAGACGAGACGAGACGAGAGAGAGAGAGAGAGGCGCGGAACGACCCACGAACAACGAAACGAAAAACAAAACCGAACTATACTATACTATATCCGAACAACTGATTGAATGTTGAACATAGAGGCGCTTGCGCTTCAGAACGGACAATGACGACGACGATGGGTGAGTGACGAACCATAACACAAAACAAAGTGTACACGTGAGATCGATGGAGGACACCGACACCGATCGCGTCGACGACGCAGACGCGGCTGGTCCACCGACCATTGTGCGCGTGCGCGTTCCGGCTCTTTTTGCGGCGACGCCAACTGCTCAGGCGTCTGCTCACGCGCGCGTTCCAATCGCGCCGTTGCCTCCGTTGCGCACGAGCCGATCGCAGCCTCGGCGCATCGAAGTCGACTTTCCCATCCCTGGCCCGTTCTTCTTTACGCTCAGCGAGCGCGTTCGCACGCAGACCGGGTTCGCGCACGCTCTGCACGTCGGCGCGTGGCTGCAAGTGACGGGGTTCCGCACCGCGAGCGACGCCGTGCGCGTGTTCGAACTGCGCCCGAACGGAACGGACCACACCACGCCGCACGATTTGTGCGCCGTGCACGTGTCGGTGCTCGGCGTTGACTCGTCGCACCCAAACGGGTGGGCCGGGGCAGTGAAACCCGACCACTGCCGCGCGACGGCCGTCGCGATCCACAGCGCGGCCGGCGTCGCGCTGCACGACCTCGTCCAAGGCGGAGATTTTTCAATCACGACCGTCGTCGACTCGCCGACCATCGAGCAAACGCCGAACGCGAGCCAAAGCGCGCCCGAACACGAACCGTGTTCGGACGTACCAGCGAAAGACATCGACGCAGAGATGCACTGGGAGTATATGCAACAGACGCGCCGCATCTAATACTCTTCTCCATCTTCGTCTCTCTCGTTGTCGTCGTCGACGTCGACGTCTTCCTCCGCGCGTCGCATCTTCGACGCGGCGCTCCCGTCCGACCCGCCGAGCGAGTCGAAAAAGTACTCGTCGCCCGCAACGACCTTGGCGACGTGGCGCTCGACGGTCCCGCCGTCGCTCGCGAGGCGCGCGTACTCGACGAAATGGTTCGCGCGAGCCCGTGCCCCAAGCGCGCGGCACTGCGGGTCGCCCTCGAACACCTCGGGGCACAGTCCCGCCGCGGGCGCGCTCGCCGCTAAGCGGCACGGCGGCGACAACGCGCGCGCGGCTTCCCAGAACCGACTCAGAACCTCGTCTGACGTAAACACCTCGAGCGTGCTGATTCCGACGGCGCGCGCGCACTCGTCTGCGCGCGCGCGCGTTGCGCGCGCCGGGCGCGCCGACCCCCCCACCACGAGCACGACGTGCGCCGTTGCGTGGTGTCCCCAAAACCGCAACGCGTCGAAGATTCCGGCGCTCAAGGCATCAGGCAACGCCTCGATCCCGACGCGCACGCCGAGGTCGAGCTCGCTCTCGAGCAAGGCGCGCGTGCGCCCGTTGCGCATCGGCGTGACGCGCGCGTCGGTCACCGCTCGCGCCGATCGAAACATGTCGGCCACACAGTTCAAGACCGTCGGCGACGCAGGCTGATGATCCGTCTGGCCAGGCCGCGCGACCCCATCGCCGTCCACGTTTTGCGCTCGCTCACCGACCTTCGCGCGCGTCGCGCGCAAGAACAGAGCGCGGACATCTGGTTTCGACATGACCTCACGCGTCGCGTGCTAGCGCTCGAGCGGCGCGCAATCGGCGGCGTCGCGTACCGGCGCGTGCGACCGACGGACGACGCCGTTTTATTTGGTGTGTTTGCGCTCGCGGCGTGTCTCGACCTCGCGCCGTGGACGACGGACACCGAGATCGTGTGGGTCGCCGAGTCGGAGCTCCTGCGCGTGGTGGCAAACGTGTCGGAGCGCGACGCGCAGTGACGCGAGCGACGATGTAATGTACATATTTAAAACAATATGTTGACACTTCATTTATATTAAACACATTTAAATATTCCCCCCATTTCAATCTCCAACCAAATTGGAAGTCGCGCACTCTAATCCGCAACCACCCATTTTGTGTACATTGCAAGATACACACGCACGCCGACCAAAGCTGCTACCAGGCGATGCATGGTTTGCGTACGCCCAGACCTGTGGCTGGCGACCAATTGTGTCGCGTGACTTCCGGACCAGGGCGGACTGACCCCCTCCAGCGCCAGGTCTGGGCGTACGCAAACCATGCATCACGTGGTAGCAGATTTGGTAGGTGTGCCGGCACACGAATTGCTCTAATAATTATGTTTGCATTTACCATTAAGCGCAATTAAGACAATTAGCAAAACACACCCATACCAAAACAGTGACCACCTGATGCATGGTTTGCGTACGCCCAGACCTGGCGCTGGAGGGGGTCAGTCCGCCCTGGTCCGGAAGTCACGCGACACAATTGGTCGCCAGCCACAGGTCT
>Ga0265334_10001612_pt1 | contig 10834 bp, 11 predicted proteins | sample 42023metaG_FD_192442 | JGI IMG/M metagenome (GOLD analysis project Ga0265334, IMG submission 192442) | Rhizosphere microbial communities from Carex aquatilis grown in University of Washington, Seatle, WA, United States - 4-20-23 metaG | ecosystem: Host-associated > Plants > Roots > Rhizosphere...
CGCAGTACGACGGAATCCACCAGACCACGGTACGGTCCGACGTACCGTGCGCGAACCGTTCCTGGGTGAGCGGGCCGGCGACCGGGACAGTCATGCCCGCCTGTCATAGCGGCAATAGGAGGTATTCGCCATGTGGATGACGTCATCCTGACAATCGATTTCCAACTGACGGCGCCGCCTTCATAGTGGTCGGAACGAGAGCGTGGAGGTCGTTCCGTGGCAACGCCGGATTGACTGAAGGGATCAACAGGGGTGTTTGAGTACTTTCCCGGCAACTACGTGTGGAACCTGGCGGTGGTCGCCACGCTGAACAGCGGCGGGCTGATCGACGAGGTGGACCGGGCCTGCCGGCCGCTGCGCGAGGCGGCGGCGCGGGGCTCCGACGCGGGGACGGCCGACCTGATGCGCGCCTGGTCGGAGCTGACCGGCCAGCTGGTTGCCCAGGCGGAGCAGGCGGAGGCGGCGGGACGGGTCCGGTCCGCCGGGCAGCTGTACGCGCGCGCCGCGAACTACCTGTGCCAGGCCGAGCGGATGCAGAGCGCCAAGACGCCGGGCCGGCTCGACACCTACCGGCGCGTCCTTGACCTGCAGGCCCGGGCGATCGCGCGGAAGGACCCGCGCATCACCCGGGTGGAGGTGCCGTACGAGGGGACCGCGCTGCCCGCGTACTTCTCCCAGGCGCCGGCCGCCGACGACGGGCCGGCCCCGGTGATGATCATGTGGAACGGGCTCGATTCCACCAAGGAGCACATGTACGCCTCAGGCCACTGGGCGGAGCTCGCCGACCGCGGCATCTCCTGCCTCATGGTCGACTGCCCCGGGTCCGGCGAGGCGCTGCGGCTGCAGGAACTGACCGCGCGGGTGGACACCGAGGCGTGGGCCGGGGCGTGCGTCGACTACTTGCTGACCAGGAGCGACGTCGACCCCGCGGCGATCGGGCTGGCCGGCTGGTCGCTCGGCGGCTACTACGCGCCCCGCGCCGCCGCGTTCGAGAAGCGGCTCGCGCTGGTGGTCGCCTGGGGCGCCAACCATGACTGGGGCGCGGTGCAGCGCCGCCGCCTGCAGCGCGAGGGCGAGCGGCCCGTGCCGCACTACTGGGAGCACGTGCTGTGGGTGTGGGGGCACGATGACCTGCAGGAGTTCATCGCGTTCGCCGACCAGGTCAACCTGGACGGCGTGGTGGAGCGGATCACCGTGCCGTTCCTCATCGCGCACGGCGCGAACGACCGGCAGATCCCGCTTGAGTACGCGCACCGCTCCTACGAGCAGGCCCTCGCCAGTCCCAAGCGGGAGCTGCGCGTGTTCACCGCCGAGGAGGGCGGCGCGGAGCACATCGGGCTCGACCACCTGCCGCACGTGAGCGCGTACATCGCCGACTGGGTGGCGGAGACGTTCGCGGAGCTCGGCGGCGGGCGGTGAGCACTTAGGCCGTAATGTCCGCAAAGGTGCGGACAAGCCTGTCGCCGCGGCACGCGTGGCGCTAACCTCGGATTGTCGCGGGTCCGGGGGTGACAGGGGGCTGGCCATGGCGAAGATCGTGGTGGTGGGGGCTGGCGTGGTGGCGCTGGGGACCGCGCTGCTCTTGGCCGGCGACGGCCATGAGGTCACCATGCTTGAGCGGGACCCGGACGGGCCGCCTGCCGTCCTCGATGAGGCGTGGGAGCACTGGCAGCGCCCCGGACTGAACCAGTTCCGGATGGCGCACGCCTTCCTCGGCGGGTTCCGTGAGGTGATGGACACCGAACTACCGGAGGTCGCCAAGGCGCTCGCGGATGCGGGCGCGCTGCGGCTCAACTTCATCCGCAGCGTGCTGCCACCGTCGATGACCGGCGGCTGGCAGGACGGCGACGAGCGGTATGAGTGGCTGACCGGCAGGCGGGTCATGATGGAAGCCGTGCTCGCCACGGCGGCCGAGTTGACCCCGGGCGTGCGGATCCGCCGCGGCACGGCAGTCGCGGGCCTGGTAACCGGCGCTTCCGCGCTGGCGGGCGTCCCGCACGTGACCGGGATCCGCACGAAGGCCGGCGAGGTGATCACGGCCGACCTGGTGGTGGACATGAGCGGGCGCCGGTCGGCGTTGCCCGGCTGGCTCACCGACATCGGCGCCCGCCCCCCGGCCGAGGAACTTGAGGATGTCGGGTTCGTGTACTACCAGCGGACGTATCGGTCGGCGGACGGTTCTTTGCCGCCGCTGATGGGGCCGCCCCAGATCGCGTGGGGCACCGTTTCCTCGCTCACCCTGCCCGCGGACAACGGGACCTGGGCCATCGTCATGACGGCAAGCTCGAAGGACACCGCGCTGCGACCGCTTCGCGAGCCGGACCGCTGGGAGGCGGTGGTGCGTGGCCTGCCACTCGTCGCCCACTGGCTGGACGGGACGCCGATCGATGACGGCGTCGCGGTGATGGCGCGGCTTGAGGACCGCTACCGCGGCTTCGTGGTGGACGGGACCCCGGTCGCCACCGGCGTGGTGGCCGTGGCCGACGCCTGGTCGTGCTCCAATCCCGCCAACGGCCGCGGCGTGTCGATCGGCATGCGGCACGCCCTGGTGCTGCGGGGCCAGCTGCGCGCGGCCGGCCTCGATGACCCGGCGGCGTTCGCCGCAGCGTTCCACGCCGCCACTTCGGAACAGGTCGAGCCGTGGTACCGCGCGACCCTCGCCACCGACCGGCACCGGCTCGGCGAGGTCGAGGCCGGCATCCGCGGGGCCAGTTACGACCCACCAGACCCCGGGTACCAGCTGGAGAAGGCGCTTGACGCCGCGGCCGGACAGGACCCGGAATGCATACGGGCCCTCTTCGACATCGGGTTCGTGCTGCGTACGCCCGACGAGGTCTTCGCCAAGCCGGGACTGCGCGACAAGGTGCTCCAGCTGGGCGCCGGATGGCGCGACACGCCTGCGTTCGGTCCAACCCGCGAGGAGCTTCTCTCGCTGGTATCCGCGCCATAAGCTGATCTTCGCGGACTTCGGGAGGCCTCATGGGACGGGTGGACGTCAACGGCGTCGGGATCGAGTACGAGGTCACCGGGCAGGGGCGGCCGGTGGTGCTGCTGCACGGCTTCCCCGACTCCGGCCGGCTCTGGCGGAATCAGGTGCCGGCGCTGGCCGCGGCCGGGTTCCAGGTAATCGTGCCCGACCTGCGCGGCTACGGGCGCTCGGATAAGCCGGAGGGCGTCGAGGCCTACTCCCTCATGGCGCTGGCCGGGGACGTCATGGCGGTGCTCGGCGACCTCGGCGTCACCCGGGCGCACGTGGTGGGGCACGACTGGGGCGCCGCCCTGTCCTGGGGGCTCGCGTCGCTCGTGCCGGGCAGCGTCGACCACCTGGCGGTCCTGTCGGTCGGCCACCCGGCCACCTTCCGCCGTACGGGCCGGCAGCGCGAGAAGTCGTGGTACATGCTGCTGTTCCAGTTCCCCGGTATCGCCGAGCGGTGGCTGAGCGATGACGACTGGGCCAACTTCCGCAACTGGGCCGGGCATCCCGATGCCGACCAGGTGATCGCCGACCTGTCGGCGAACGGGTCGCTCACGCCGGGCCTGAACTGGTACCGGGCCAACGTCCCGCCCGAGTCCTGGGTGCAGCCGCCGCCCGCGCTGCCGCCGGTGCAGGCCCCCGTCATGGGCGTGTGGAGCACGGGAGACATCGCGCTGACCGAGGTGCAGATGACGGATTCCGCCGAGTACGTGGCGGGCCCGTGGCGGTACGAGCGGCTGGACGGCCCGGGTCACTGGATGCAGCTGGACGCGCCGGACGCGGTCAATGCCCTGCTGCTCGACTTCCTGCCCCGCTGACCGCAGCCAGCGGATTACTTCATCGTTTCACCGAACGTAGTTGACCGTATTCATTTAGTATCTGGGGATCCGGTTACCGAACACACGGGGAAACATCGCCATGCGTTTTCGCGACATGCGTTCTCGCGTCATGCGCTTCCGCGCGCCGTCCGCCGCCCCGCCGGGCGGCGTGATGGCGGGCGGCGGCGTCTCGGCCGTGACGGCCGTCCCGCCCCTTCCGCCCCTTCCGCCCCTGATTGGCAGCGGTGAGTGGGGTATCGGCCACCCGCTCGTGGAATCGCAGCGGGCGGGAGTCGACTACCTGATACGGATCGCGAGGGAGCAGGCCGCGGCGCGGGACGGGACACCTGAGGCATACCGGCACATCTGACTACGCTGCGCATAGTCAATCACTACTCTGGGTAACATCGCGCAGTGGCGGGGTCGGCCGCGCGGCGCTCGGAGGAGACGTGAACTTCACCGAAGAACTCAGGGACGCGATCACCAAGCGCACGGTGCTCCTCGTGCTCGGCGTGCTCGGCCTGCAGGTCCTGTTCATCGTCTCCTACGTAGGGGCGCTGCACAGCCCGTCGCCTTCCCGGGTGCCGTTCGACCTGGCGGCGCCCGGGCCGGTCGCCGGGCCGCTGAGCAGCAGGCTGAACGGGCTGCCCGGGCAGCCGCTGTCGGTGAGCGTCAAGGGCACGGCGGCGCAGGCGCGCAGCGGCGTGCTGAACCGCGACGCGTACGGCGCGCTCGTCGTCAGCCCGGCGACCGGCGCCCCGCGGGACACGCTGTACGTGGCGTCCGGCGGCGGCGCGGCGCTGTCCAACGTGCTTAAGGGGCTCATCGGTGCGGCCGAGGCGAGGCAGCACCGCTCGCTGACGGTCATCGACCTCGCGCCCGCGCCGCAGACGAAGGACTTCGACGGCCTGTCCTCGTTCTACCTGGTGGTCGGCTGGTGCGTCGGCGGGTACTTGTGCGCGTCGCTGCTAACGATCAGTGCCGGCGCCAAGCCGGCGAACAGACGGCGGGCCGCCATCCGTACCGGGGCCATGGCGCTGTACGCGATCGCCGGCGGCATCCTCGGCGCGGTCATCGTCGGGCCGTTGCTCGGCGCACTGCCGGGCTCGGTCTGGGGCATGGCGGGGCTCGGCGCGCTTGTCGTCTTCTCCGTCGGCGTGCTCACCCTCGCGCTTGAGGCGCTGACCGGGATCATCGGCATCGGACTGGCCGTGCTCGTGGTGGTGATCGCCGGCAACCCGAGCGCGGGCGGCGCGTTCCCCTGGCCGATGCTCCCCCCGTTCTGGCGCGCGATCGGGCCGTGGCTGCCGCCCGGCGCAGGCACCTGGACCGCACGGTCGATCGCCTACTTCCATGGCGACGCGGTCGTCAGGCCGCTGCTGGTGCTGTCCGCGTACGCGGTGGCAGGCGCCGCCGCGACGCTGCTGTTCACGCTCCGGCGCCCCGGACGGCACGCGGCGCCGGCCGGTGTCGTCCCGGCCGTTCCCAAGGCAGGTCAGGCCGGCGCCTCGGCCGCCGTACCGCGGGCCAGGCACGCCGCGTCCAGCGAGATCAAGGCGGCGCGCGACGAAGCCAGGACGGCCGCCGGCGAGACCGGCGCAGCGTCCGGTGAGGCCGGGCCGGCCGCCGGCGAGGCCACGATGACCCGCGATGAGAGCCCCGCACCGCAGGACAAGACCGAGACGGTTCACGGCGAGACCGAGGTCGCCCGTGAGTCCACGGCGCGGTCCGGGCCAGGAGGCCCAGAGGCGGACCAGGGCTAAGCGACCGCGAAGGCGGCCCGCGGCGCCCGTACGTTAGGCTGCCGGACGGGCGGCGACGGGTGAACGTGGAGGGTTCGCGGTGACGGGTTCTGCTGATTCCCGCGTGGTCGTGCACAGTGCCCGCAAGTGCGACGTCGACGGCGAGGCGAGCGACTTCTGGGCAGTCTTCGACGGTGACCTGATCACCGCGGCAGGCACCGGGGCGGGCTGGGCCGCGCACGCCGCCGGGGATGCCGAGGTGACGGACGCCGCGGGTGAACTGCTCACACCGGGGTTCATCGACTTGCACGGTCACGGCGGCGGCGGCGCGAGCTTCGACGACGGCACCGCTGCGATCGGGCGCGCCCTGCCCGTGCACCGCGCGCACGGGACGACCCGCTCCGTGCTGAGCCTCGTCGCCAACCCGGCCGACGCGCTCGAGGCGTCTCTCAGCGCGATCGCGGACCTCACGCAGCGTGACCCGCTGGTGCTCGGCTCTCACCTGGAGGGTCCCTTCCTGGCGCCGGCCCGCAAGGGAGCACACAACCCGGAATTCCTCGCCGACCCGTCGCCCGGCGCGGTGGAGCGGCTGGTTGCGGCGGCGCGCGGCACGCTGCGGCAGATCACGCTCGCGCCGGAGCTGCCAGGCGCGCTCGACGCCATCCCGGTCCTCGCCGCGCAGGGCGTGGTCGTCGCGGTGGGGCATACCGAGGCGGATGAGGACCTCGCCCGGGCCGCCTTTGACCGCGGCGCCCGGCTGCTCACCCACGCATTCAACGCCATGCCGGGGATCGCGCACCGGGCGCCAGGGCCGGTGGTGGCCGCGATCAGGGACGAGCGGGTGACCGCGGAGCTGATCCTCGACGCAGTGCACGTGCACCCGGACGTGGCCCGGCTGCTGCTCGACGCGGCGCCCGGCCGGATCGCGCTCATCACCGACGCGATGGCCGCCGCGGGCGCGGGCGACGGCACCTACCGGCTCGGCTCGCTCGAAGCCACCGTGACCGACGGCGTGGCCCGGCTGAGGCAGCCGGACGGCTCCCCCGGCTCGATCGCGGGCTCGACGCTGACCCTCGACCACGCGCTGCGGGCGGCGACGCAGCGGTGCGGTATGAGCCTGCCCGCCGCGGTCGCCGCGCTCACCTGGGTCCCGGCCCGGACGCTCGGGCTCGACGGCCATCTCGGCCGGCTCGCACCCGGCTACGCGGCCGACGCGGTGCTGCTGAGCGAGGCGTACCAGGTGCGCGCCGTGTGGGGCGCGGGGCGACGGCTCGCCTAGGCGAGGGCCTTCTTTCATCGACCGTGGCGACGCCCAGCGCAGCAGACTGGCGGCCGAGGCGCGCCCGCCGAACGGCGAAGTCCAGCGGTTCCACGACGCACTGCAGCTCGCCTGCGGATCACTGCCCCGCGTCTGTTTGCTCTTGGGCCGCGCCGCATCGGCGCCGGCCGGCGGCTTCCGGCCCTCCTGCAGCCCGGGCCGGGTAGCCCGCCCGTTCCGGCTCCCTTTCTCGGCGTAGGCTGGTGCCTCACACCCCGTCCGCGAGAGGCTGCGTGCGACCCCCAACAAATACGCCCCTCGATGCAAAAGCGAGCATGAGAACAAGCTCGGGGACATCCCGTTTCATGTCGCGCTGCACCGCCACCGCCGCCTTTTTCATCGTCGCAGCAATGGCCGTCGCCGCGGGTGCCGCCGCCGCACCGCCCATCCGTGTCCAGTCGCCGGCAGCCGTTACGGCTACCCGGCCCGCCCGCAGCGCCGGGCTGGCAGCAGCACAGCTCCCGGTCATGGGGTACAACACCTGGTACCAGTACGGCCGGGGCGCCACCGAGGCGGACGTGCTCACCCAAGCGCGGGCGATGAAATCCCGCGGGCTCCAGGCCGCCGGGTACAACCTGATCACCCTCGATGACGGCTGGCAGGGCACCACCGCGGCCCAGCGGGAAGGCGGCGTCAACCTGACGTGGAACCGGGCCGAGTTCCCGCACGGCATCCCCTGGCTGGCGCGGCAGCTCCACGCCCTCGGGTTCAAGCTCGGCATCTACACGGCGATCGGGGCTCGTAGCTGTTTCGTCCGCGGTTACGGCGCCGCCGGCAGCCTTGGCCACTATCAGCAGGACGCCCGCCTGTTCGCCTCCTGGGGTGTTTCCTTCGTCAAGGTCGATGACTGCGGCGGCCTTCCGCCGGGCACCACGGACGCGCAACTGATCGCCGATTACGCGCAGTTTGACTGGTACATCATGGCGGACGGGATGGCGGCTTCGCAGGAGGCCCCGGTCTTCGTGGCTCCCGCCGACTTCACCGCCGCCGTCGCTGCCGCTTCCAACTCCGCCACCCAGTGGCGGGTCGCCGCGGACGAGCACCCGTACCAGACCGCGGCGCAAACCATCCTGGGCCATCTTGACACCGATCTGCCGCTGGCCCGGTTCGCCGGCGCCGGCCACTGGAACGACCTGGACATGCTCGTCCCCGGCCCGGTGGGCGCGCATCATTTCGGCTGGACCGTGCAGCAGGAGCAAAGCCAGCTCGCGGTGTGGGCGATGGAGGCGTCCCCGCTGATCCTGTCAACGGACGTCCCCAGGCTCACCCCGGCCGAGCTGGCGCCGCTCAAGAACCCGGACATGATCGCGGTCGACCAAAGCGGCGCTCAGGCGTCCCGTGGCGGCCTGACCGGGTACGTCCGCTACCTGTTCAAGCCCGCCGACGGCGGCGTCGCGGTTCTGCTGGCGAACACCGGCACGTCCGCGGCCAAGGTCTCGCTCCCGCTCGATCGGGTGGGCATCCGGTCAGCGACCGCGCAGGTCCATGACGTGTTCGGCGGCTCGTGGACAGCCGGCAGCCTGCGGGCCATGCTCGCCCCCGGTCAGGCCCGGCTGTTCGTCCTCAAGGCGGCCTAGGCCGTGGGGACCGTGCGCCCGGACCAGGGCATAGGCGTGCTCGTAAGACGCAACCGCAGCGACAGCCGCGACGACCGCGCCCGCGGTCGTCCACCGGAAATTCCTGGCCGAAACTGGTGAGGTCACGGGCGTAGTCACGGGCTACTCGACCAACGACATCCGTCCTGCTGGTTCAGCGCATGGCTCTGTGATGGTCAAATTCACGATGCAAAAGTGGAATCACCCCTGCGCGTTGCTGCCCCGCGTCTGCGTGGTCTGCGGGCTGCCGCAGCCGTGCCAGGCAGGTGACATGGGTCATCGCCCGGCAGTGTTGGCATGTGCTGCAAGCACTGCTAGCATTGCATTCATAAGGATGGAGGCATGATGGCGACGCTGACGATTCGAGGGCTTGATCCTGTAACGCATGCACGGCTCCGGGTTGAGGCCGCGAGGCACGGGCGGTCCATGGAGGCCGAAGTTCGGGCGATCCTCCAGGAGCGGCTGATGCTGGGCTCTGCCGAGCATGGCCTCGGGAGCCGTATCCGGGCCCGCTTCCAGGGACTCGAGGGTGACCTGGAGCTTCCCGACCGCAGCGCCGAACTGCCTCGCGCAGCGGAGTTCGACCGGTGATCATCCTCGACACCAATGTCATCTCCGAGCTCGCCCGCCAGATACCAGACACCGGGGTGCTCGCCTGGCTTGACTCCCTGGAGATCTCCGAAGTGGCCACCACCGCGGTTACTGCCGCCGAGCTGCGATACGGCGTGGCCCGTCTTCCCGATGGCCACCGCAAGCGCGAGCTGACGGTGGTGATCCGCGGGATCCTTGTCGAGGACTTCTACGGGCGGGTTCTCCCTTTCGATGAACGCGCCTCGATCCGGTATGCGGACGTCGTGACCGGCCGCGAAAGGATCGGTCGGCCTATCGGCGTCGCTGACGCGCAGATCGCGGCCATCTGCCGCGACTCGGGCGCCACCCTGGCGACCCGCAACACGGCCGACTTCGAGGAAACGGGGATCGAACTCGTCGATCCCTGGAAGCTTGGCTGACCACCGGGCTGAGGAAGCGGGCAGAGCGGTCACCGGGGTGAGAGTTCCGATGTCACGATGCAAAAGCGGAACCACCCCTGTGCGCCGCTGCCCCGCGCCTTCGCGGGTGAGTCTGGAGACCTAGGCAGGCCGCACCCTGTTAAGCCAGCTTGAGCTGCTCGTCGCCGAAGTCGGCGATGAGCTTAAGGGTGCCGCCGAGTGCGGCGACGAACCGGCTCAGCACGTCCTGGGTGGAGACGTCTCCGCTCTCGATCTGGGAGACCCGCGCGACCGACACGCCCATCCGTGCGGCCACCTGTTCCTGGGTCATCCCGCGCCGCTTGCGCATCTCGGCCAGCCGCCAGCCGCGGGTATCGTCCAGCATCGCGGCGACGGCGGCATCGAAGGCCTCCTGGCCGCCTGCCGTCTCGACGGCTCGCTCCAGGTGCCCGGACTCCCGCCAGCGTGACACGCCGCTCATGGCCCCATCTCCTTCCTGCGCTCGGCAAGATAATCGTGGTACAGCTGCTCCGCGCGGGGAATGGCAGTCCGGTACCACTTGTCCCACTGCCCCGACTTGTCCCCGGCCACCAACAGGATCGCCGCTCGCCACAGGTCGAAGACGAGCAGGATCCTTATCTCACTGCGCCCGGACGACGGCGGCCGGAGCTCCTTCATGTTCGCGATCCGCGACGCCGTGATCGAGTCCACCAGCGGTCGGCCTTCCGCGGGGCCGTTGCGTTCCAGGATGAGGATCGCCTGGTTCACCAGCTGATGGCTCGCCGGATCAGACTCGTACAGGTTGTCAAGGAACGACTCGACCTCAGCGGACAACAGGATCTCCCACCTCCTCTCTGCGTGCGCCATGCCGCCGCACCTCCTTAAGAATATTCTTAACCTTCTGGATAGGGCAACCGCGAGTCGGGCCGCTGAAGGTGACGCCAGCGTACGGACAGGCACTGACGTTCGAGCGGCTCGCAGTGGCCTCACGGCGGGCAGTGAAGTCACGGGCTACTCGACCGACGACGGCCAGCCGCCTGATTCAGCGCATGGCTCTGCAGGGGGCAAATCCACGACGCAAAACTGAAGCCAGCCCTGCGCGCCGCAGCCCACATGCCTAGTTGCCCCAGCCGCATTTTGTGATCTGACTGGTGCTGGCGCTGGTAGCGGGGGCGGCATGCGGGGTTCTGGTGCCGGTATCTGGCGAGCGATGGCGCGCCTGGAGGGCGGGAGACGTGGCCGGCGCGCCCTGGACGGGCGCGGTCCCCCGTGAAGGCGGCGGCCGGCCGGAAAGACCGGGACGGGTGGTTGCGGCAGGACGTCGGCGCCGGGCAGGAGCTGAGCTTGCCGCTGGGGTGCGGGCCCGCCGCGGCGGGCCGCCGTGGTGACGGCCAGAGC
>Ga0265334_10001613_pt1 | contig 10832 bp, 8 predicted proteins | sample 42023metaG_FD_192442 | JGI IMG/M metagenome (GOLD analysis project Ga0265334, IMG submission 192442) | Rhizosphere microbial communities from Carex aquatilis grown in University of Washington, Seatle, WA, United States - 4-20-23 metaG | ecosystem: Host-associated > Plants > Roots > Rhizosphere >...
ATCTTGTATAAAATAACTTTAAAAATACTATATGTTGTATTTGTTTATTTTCTTGTATATAATTAATTCAAGTGCGTAGTTCCACGACATCCCCGCTTATGTCAACAATGGCGCGTACACTGTCATCCGCCGGACAAATAAACGAACGCAGCATAGCTGCATTATTTTAATTGTTCAGGAGACATGGATATGTCATTCAGTGGAAATTCATTTCAAACAACCCAATACATTCTTGATGAAACCTTTATTCGTTTCATTAACTATTTAAACTTCGCAAAAATTGCTAATCGTAACCTTGAAGGAGACTTCAAAGGTCTTAAATACGCTACTGGCCAGACGATTAACTATCGTTTAGAGGAAAGATACCTTGGCGGATATGGCGCAACTGCTACCTCTGAGGCTCGCGTACAGGTCATTCGTCCATTAACTATCGATACACAATTTCATACCATGGTTGAATTCTCTGGATTTGAATTGACATTCGATAGAGCGCGCGACCAACCATACCTCGATATGATGTTAAATCCTCGTGCTAAGCGTCTTGCAAACATGGTTGAGCAATTCATTGCGACAACTAATTTCCAAGTAGCTGGCTATCAGTTTTATAACAACATCGGTTCGGCCATTGATCAAAACACAGTGTTCCAAACTGATGCCTACATGACAGAATTGGGCATTCCTGAAGACGGTAATCGTTATTGGGCAAACCCTCCCGCTGTTACTGCTTCTTTAAACAATAGTCTCTATAACGTATTTAACATGACAGTTAACCGTGGAGCATTGCTAGACGGGTTTATTGGTCATTTGTCTGGGTTTGACTTCTTTAAGACAAACTTCTTAATTAGACAAGTAGCTGGTGTTCCTGGCGCAAGCGGTGGTACGCCTCCAACTGGGTTTGTTGCAGCAGGTGTTATATCAAATGGTCCAATCACTGGTGGCAATAGTCTTGTTGTAACCGGTGTTTCAGCAACATCTGGACAAGTATTATTTAACATTGGTGATAATCTTGTTCTTGATGCTGCTGCCGGTGTGTTCATGGTGAACCCATTAACATATCAACCATTAAACCAACCAGCTCAATTCGTTGTTACTGCACAAGTTATTGCGAATGGTTCTGGCATTGCAACAATTCCTGTTAATCCAACAATTGTTATCAGTGGAGCAAGACAGAATTATTCTGGCGCTATTCCAAACGGCGCACAGCTTTATTCTGCTGGAAACCATAACGTATCAATTGCATTCCATAATCAAGCTATTGTCTTTGCAGCGCCTCCTATCAAGGAATTAAAAGGCGGTGTGGAAGCTGTGACCTCATACAGCGATCTTTACAAGATGGCAATGACCTATTCTTTAGGTGCTGATATCAGAAACTACCTTCAATTAGATCGTATTGACATTATTGCAGGTGTTGCGATTAACCCTGAGTTTATGGTCAACGTTCTTTTATAAACGATTTGGGCGGTCATTAACATCCTTGTGGCCGCTCTTTTTTGAGGTGTTTATGAGTAATATCGTTATAAAAGATTCTCATGTTGGTCAATTTCTTTATTTAGGGCGCTGGGTTGATAAAGCTACTTTTTGTGCTTTTGTTTATGACAAAAATGGAAATGAAAAGTTAGCTGAAAACTATCAGAATTTTCAAAACATGATATCAAGCGGCTTATGGTTCGCGTCAAAGAAGCCAAGGAAGGCTAAAGATGCTAACGTACCCAACGATAAATGACTTTGTACAAGATGCATATCAGTTAATTAGTGCAAGTAGTCCTACTGTTCCGCTACAAGGTAATGATCTATCTAAAGGTATTCAATTTTTAAATGAGCTGCTTAAATCTTATAGTTCAAGCTCATTATTGCTGACTATCGCTAAAAAAATTAATTTTACTATTCAAATAGGGCAGTTATTCGCAACATTCGCTGACCCTCTATATGTTCCGACTCCAAGCGTTCCCGTTGGAAGACTTACTAATCTTGAAAATGCATGGCTATCTCTTGATGGCGTTGATTATCCTCTGATAGACGAATCACGAAATGTATTCTTTGGAAGTTACAAATATTTTCCTCAGCTTGGATTGCCTCGTTTTGTTATCATAACAAATGATCTTGATTTAACGACAATGCAGTTTTATCCGGGTCCTTCACAACAATATGAGGTTTGGGTATATGGTAAATTTGAATTACCTACCGTTACTGCTGGCAGTACTCTTTCTACTCTCCCAATGTATTACCAACGGTTTTTAAAGTTTGCTCTTGCTCGTGATCTTGCTTATTACAAGGGAAGATCATCGGCATGGGACCAAAAGTTAGAGGCAATGTTTCAAGAGGCTCGTGATGAAATGGAATCTGTTTCTTCAATGAATCTAGTAATAGATAGTGCTAATGAATCATATTTGAATGGTAGTTGGCGATTAAGAGCAGGTATATAATGCCATCAAACAAAGACGGTCAATTTGAAATAAAGCCTCTTCCTATTATTGGTGGTTACAACCGTCAAAGATTTGCGCAATGGAGTCCTGAGGATACCGCCAATCACTACATGGTAAAAGGTGAAAATACAAAGCGTCCTTATGCAATGTACCCGACCCTTGGCAGAGCACATATTAGTTCACTTGGGCATAATCAATTAATATTTGGAAATGAACCGCGTGGGTTATTTAAAAGTATTAAATATGCTTACATCGTTGTAGGAAATACGATATTTCGCATTGATTCAAATTACAATCAATTGGATATTTCAGGCGCTCAATTATTAACTACAACAGGACCTGTTTACTTTGCATTTTTAGTTGTAAATACTATTGTCTTTGCATGTTTTATTGATAGTCAAAAGATTTATATATATCGTGAAGATACAGGAATATTTTATACAGTTACAGATCCAAACGCGCCTGGTGGTGGAGGAATAGGAAACCTTGTAAAACCTGGTTTTATAGCATCATTTGGCAATAGGATTACAGTATCAGTAGCAAATAGCTCACAATTTTTTCTATCACAAGTTAATCTTGGTGGAAATGCATTTGATCCTGCGACTTGTTTCACTATAAATGGCGCTGCTGTTTTTGCTCAAGAAGATGGGATTATTAGGCAAATGGGCGTTCTGAATAGCACGCTTTATATATTTGCTGATTATATAACGGGTGTCTGGTCTAATATTCAAGCCGTATTTTCTGGTACGCAATTAAGTTTTCCTTGGAAGAAAAACACAACATACAACTGGAATTTTGGTATAGCAAATCCAACATCACTCGATATTGATTTTGGCTACATGGTATTTCTTGCTCAAAATACAAATGGTTTGCTTCAGTTTATGGCTACAAAAGGCGGAGAGCCTGAAAAGATTAGTAATAAGGCTATAGATTCTTTATTGCAAAGATATACAAATAATCTTGGGGCAAATAATCCATTTCTTGTTGCAAACTCAAATGGGTTTTTATATCAATATGAAGATAACATATTTTATAGAATGTCAGGCGGAAACTATATTGGGTATGGAATTTTAGATCAAGAATTAAAAGAAAACAGTATTGAGTTTAATTTTGAAAATCAAACATGGCACCGTTGTATTGAATTGAATGGCGAAAGAAATAGAAATCAATATCACGTCTATTTTAATTTTAAACATTTGATAAGTGTTATAAATGAAACAACTGTTTATAACATGTCTGGTCAGTATTATTATAATGAGGTTAGAAATCCAAATCAGCCAGATTCACAAGCAGTTGATGCTTATGTAGCTTATCCGTTCAGATACGAGCGAGTCACGCCAATTATTTCTGAAGATGATTATGCAGAGTTTGAAACAGAATATGCTGAAATTGATTTTGTTTTTGGTGATAGCAACATTAATTATTCAACTGCACCATTTACAAATGCTCAATTTATTATTGATGAACAAACGTTAAATAATAATGTTCAATATTTAATTACCGAACAAAGTGACTCTGACAATCAACCTGTCTTCATGATAAGCGATAATTCAAATACGCCAGGGGTTAATGAATTAACTTACAATACACTCTTAAAGCCTCATATTTCACTTTACTGGTCAGACGATGGTGGAAAATCATTTCAATCTGCTGACAACAGACAGTTTTCCCAAATGGGTGTTTATATGTGGCGAATGCGCTGGTATCAACTAGGTCCTTCAAGAAACAGAGTATATAAACTTATATGCGTGAGTCCTGTGCCAATTGTTATTTTAGGCGCTGTGATGAACGTGAGGAGGATAAGTGGCGGGGCCAATTAATTTAGACGTGCTTGATCCACCAATCCTGGAAGAAACAAAGTTTGGTCCTAATATGGATAGATGGATTACAAATATTGTTGATATTATTAATGCGAGCTTTAATACTCTCAATCAAACATTTGCAAATTTTATAACGGCTCAGGGTGTGAATATTGGTGGTGGTGGGGCAGGTCCCATAGCTGTCACTGTTACTGGATTGACAAGTTCTGGATATGTGAATGCAAACCTTATTAGTACAACCAATCCAAACGTTACAATAACTAGCGTTGTTCCTCAGTTAAACGGATTTGCGATAACTTTTAGTGCAGATCCTGGCGCATCAGCTATAATAGTTTATCAGGCGTTTACTGCCCAACCTCAATGATAAAAAGGATTTTATCATGAACTTTATGAAATCATTTGCTAACCCATTTCAAATGTTAGGTAGTTTTCTACACCCAGAAGATGCCTATAAACATGCTCAAAAAGCTGCGCAACATGGTTATAACGAAGCTCAAGGATATCAACAGCCTTATTATCAGCACGGTCTTGATCAATATGATCGTTTAAATTCAGCAGAAAACAAACTTCTCGATCCAGCAGCACTTCAATCTGAATGGTCAAAAGGTTATGAAACATCCCCCTATGCTCAACAGCTTCTTGGAATGAATCAACAACAAGGTTTAGATTCCGCTAGCAGCATGGGTTTAATGGGTTCTAGCGCAGCCATGGGAAACATTCAGCAAGGAGCTGGCAATATTGTTCAGAAAGATAGGCAACAGTACCTTGACGATCTAATGAAGAAGTATATGGGTGGTATTGGTCTTGGAGAAGATATGTACAATACTGGCGCTCAAGCTGGTGGAAGTATGGCCGATCGTGCGATGAATCAAGGAATAAACATGGGAAATTTAAAATATGGCGAATATGCGGCACCTGGAAAGCTATTTGAGAATCTTTTCAGAACTGGAGCTGGTTTTGCTGCCGGAGGAGCTGGTGGTGGAGCTATGGCAGCCGGGCAGGGCGGAAATCAATATAATCAATGGCGATAGGAGATAGGAAATGGCTTTTGAGATGATGCCTCGATTTACATTGCCAGGAGAAGAGATAGCAAAGGCTCCTACTGAGGTGCAGAATATTATGGCCAGTATTTTGGCTGGTAAGCAGAACCAACAAAAATTACAGCAAGAAGCATTAGCTAATGAACAACTAAATAAATATAGAATGGGTGAATTAGGGGTTTCTCAACAATCTCAACATGATTCTCATTTAAAAGCATTACAAGAGCGAGAACTATATAATCAATTCTTTGGAAATAAAGGACAACAATCACAAAATCAATCTGTTCCTTATGGGTCTATAACAACTCCAAATCAAAACGCCGATAATTTAGGAAGAAAAGATTTAGTTAATATAGCTAATAAAGACCAAGCAACTTACGATCAGTCACACGGAGTAAATGCTCCTCAACAAAATCAAAATTCTTCATTCTCCGATAAACAAAAACAATTATCATCTGGGCAAGAAGTTGTAATGCAAGGTCCTAGGAATCCTAATTTAGAAATGTGGGATAAAGCTGCTGGGATGAAATTTGGAAATGTACAAATTCCAGACATTAAGTCAAATATAGTCGACGGAATTAAATACGATACTTATCCAAGTGGAAAGATCGTGGCTCAAAAAGTAGGTCCCTCGGCAGAAGAAAAGGCTCAAATTTCATTAAAGGCAGCAGAAGATAAAGAACAAGCAAAATCAGATATAAAAGAAAAGAAAGAATCTAGAGCTTTTTTAAAAAATTTAGTTGAATATGCTGAAAGTAATAAGTCAGTAGTAGACATACTTGATAGAAGTCATGAAGCAACCGGTGTTTTTCCTTGGAGTAAAAAATATTTTAAAATGGGATCTAAAGACATTGGAGCATTAAACAGATTAATTGTACCTATGATTGGTACGTTAGGGCATCAATTAGGACAAAAAGGAGGGGTTGGTGTTCTTGGATTTGCGCAAGGTGGAAAGTATGATACGTCTCAGCCTTCCGAATATAATATGGGAATAAAAGAATCTCAAAATGATGAAATAATAAGACAATATAAACATGCAGCCGATGATTACAGAGAAAAATTTAAAGAAGAACCTCCTTATAAATTACCAAAATATTATGATGATTGGGAAGAAAAGAGAAATAAAGAAAAGGGTATGATTACTATTATTGATCACAACGGTGAAGAGCATGAAATTCATAATACTCGATTAGGTGAAGCTAGAAAAATTGATCCTAAATTAAAAGTTAAGGAATCTAAATAATGCAAGGTAGATTAGATTTTTCTAAATTAAAAAATCCAAAATCTGAAAACAATAAGATAGATTTTTCTAGTCTTCGTCAACCTGTAGAGGAAAACAAAAAATCATTCTCATTGCAAGATATTGCAAATTCATTGAAAACTGATGTTCCTGGCATAGAAAGACCTTTAGGAATGAAATTATTAGGCGCTGGTGCTCAGATCGGAAGTGATGTTCAAGGTGCGATTAAAAAATATGTTAATCCCGAATCTGCTATAGAGGGATTACATAAGACGATATCTGGTGTAGGTCTTGCTGCAACAAATCCATTAACTGCTCTTAAAAATATTGGTGTTGGTACAGGTGAGCTTGGATATGGTTTAACTTATGGAATACCGGAACAATTAGCACATTTAGGATTAATTAAACCGGAAACATATAAAAAGACAGGAATTCCTAGCGTTTCTGAAATTCACTCTTCCGCTAGAAAGATGTTTGGATTGGGAAAAGAAGAGAAACCAGGAGAGGATTTTTTTAGTTTTATGACTAGAAATGCTCCTTTGACATTTCCTATTGCAAAACCAGTTGTAAAGGGTGCTGCTTCTATAGCAATGAATCCTGCTCAAACAGCTAGAAATGTTGCCTTTGGAATACCAAAAGCAGCCATTGGAAAAGTTGATCCTATTATTGCGGCTAGGAATCTTGAATTAAATAATAAAATTAATGAAATAAAGGAAAAGTTACCAAAAGCACAACAAGAAGAATTAGAAAAATATCCTGAAGTTCAGAAAATAAGAGAAGAGGCTAGAAAACATCAAGAAGAATTAGATGCTTCAGAGCATGCGGCTAGAACTAATATAAATGTTGAATCTAAAGAGCCATCAACTATTCAATTAAAATTAAATAAAAATGAAAATGAATTAAATAATATAAATAAAGAAAATGATAGTCTTCAAAAAGAATTATCAGAAATGAAGGAAGTAGAACCTTATAGCAATGAAGACAAGACTCACGAAGAAAATGCAGAAGAGTCAACAAAACAAAGAGAGTTATCAGAAATAAATTTAGAAAATGCAAAAGAGCATCATGAAAAAGCAAGTGATTTACTAGAAGAAAATCACAAAGACATTGGTAAATATCTTGGAAAAGGTTTAGAACATGATGTTGAGGCTGCTGAAAAAATAAAAACTACACAAGCTGCTCGTCATGAAGAATTAAAAAAAGAATATAATGAGATAGAAGAAGAATTATCACAAAAAAAAATAAAAATAGATAATAGCGCCATCTTAAAAGATAAAATGGATGAGCTAGCAAAATTAACTGAAGCAAGTGAAAAACGAACTCCTGAAATGGATAAATTAATTGAAGATATAAAAGCAATAAAAAATGCTAAAACTGAAATACTAGCGTCGAAATGGCTTAAATCTATAAGGTCTCTTGAGTATGATATAAATGAAGCTAGAAAAAAAGCATTCAAAGTAGGAGCAGATCCTGAAACTCGAGAAGCATGGATGCGTACATTTAATAATATGAATGAACCTATCCAAGGTATGAAAAAATTATTGGAAGAAGGAATTGGTGAAGAAAATGCTACAAGACTAAAAGAAGCTAATAAGGGATGGAGAGAAGACGTTGCATCGCTTTATACAAATACAACATGGCACACTATAAGAAAAAAAGAAAGAATTGAAGGTGATATTATGCATACATTACGTGGAAATGAGCGCGGTGATGTTCGTATAAAAAATATTATCATGAACAATCCTGAAATTATAAAAAATGTTTTAGGTCAGAGATTTGCTCATAAACCAGGAGATCTAGGCGATATTGGAGTTCAAGAAAGCAGATATATTGATCGTTTACCAGAATTTAAACAAATGGTAGATCAAAGAAATAGAATAGAAAGTTCAGTTAATGAAAGTAAAAAAAATGTTAAAAACATAGAGTTATCTCATAAAGATTATATAAAAAAAGAAAAGGAAGCTCATGCAAACAAAGAAGAGGTCGAATCTGAAATAAAAAAACTAACAAAAGAAAATCAGGATAAAATAAAAGAACAAGAAAGCATCATTAAAAGAATAAACTTGGATATAGATAAAAATAAATCAAAAATCAAAGAAATTGAACATAAACAACCCTATATGCAAGAAGCATTAAAAGATATTAATGAAAAAAGAAAAAATAAAAAAATATCATTAGAAAAAAAATCAAAATTAGAGAGTGAACATAAAGAGTTAGAAAATAAAATAAAAAAAATGGATATGGAGCTAAAAAGATTAGAAAAAGAGCAGGCATCTAACCACAAAAAATTAAAAGAATCTCGCACTGGAGTTATGAAATATATTAGATATGGTGCAAGAATAGCAAAAAAAATATATGGAGGTATGTAATGTTTGTTCGCGGTCCAAATCCAATATGGTTCATGAATAACCTCACTGGTTCTCCTTTGAATGATACTTATTATGCATTCTTCTTAACCAATGACCTTCCTTATGTTCCTCAAGCTGTTTATCAAGATCCTAACGGCCTCATTCCCTGGTCTGATCCTATTGAATTTCAGCCAAGTGGCGGATTGCCAAATAATCTCTATTTTAATGAGACATTAGTATATCGAATTGAAATAAGACAAGGTCCTGATCAAACTTATCCTCTTATATGGCTTATTGAAAATTATGTTCCTGCTGGAAGTGGTGAAGGTCCTGAATCATTCGATTCTTTGACTACTGCTGCAAACTCATTAGTAAATCCTCAATTTACTGATATATTCTTTTCATCCCCTTATACATTTACAAAATTAGTATCTGGTACTTACATCTTACCAGTTGGACCTGGTTGGCAACTTATTCTTACCGGGACAGGAACAACGATATTGATGCAAAGTACATTACCTGGCAGCTCTGATATACAAGGAAATCCTGCTTATTATCTTCAAATTAATAACAGCGGATGGACAACTGCTGTACTTCAGCAAACATTTAGTAATAATGGTGCTATTTTTGCAGGAGGCGCTATTGCTGTTTCTTTCTTGGCAGAAGCTACAACAACGTCACAATTTATAACAGTTCAATATGCACCGTCTGTTTCTTCTGTGACGCCTACTACGATATTTTCTGGAAATATTACAGTTGGTGGATTTCATTCATATTATGGTGCTATAGATATTCCGGCCTCTACTAACACGTCAACTGATGGTGCAGCATTTGTTAATATCAATTTCAATATTTCTGGCACTGGGATAATTGCATTTTCAAACATTCAATTAACAGGGCAAAGCACGCCATTATCATCTTCTTTTGTATCACCCTCTACAACAAGTCCCGGTAGTGTTCCTTTATATCAAGAGCAGACATACGCACAAATTGTTAATGGCGAATTTAATGTATTTGCTGAATCATTAGTTAATCAACCTAAAAGTTCTATTTTGACAGGATGGGACTTTCCATTAAATCCTTGGCAATTTACAACTATAACTCCGACATTGTTACCAAATAATAGATACACTGCTGATCAAACAATTGTTGTTCAGCAAAACTATGTTGCTACAGCTACAGGTAATAATGTATTAATTGGCGCTAACAATCCTGCATTGAATTATGCATTTGAAGCCATAGCGGCAACTGCAAATAATCAAATTGCTATTATTCAGTATATTGATACAAGCACTGTTCAGCCGTATTGGGGTTCAACCCTTTCTTCAATGGTTAATGCATTTCTTGTTACCAATGCAAGTACGAATGTAACATTTAAAATGAGGCTAATATGGAATACATCGCTTCCAAGTCCTACCTCACAAACATATCCAATTTCATCTTGGACTTCTGGCGGTGATCCTGTATTTGCGGCAGGATGGACCGCTATTTTACCAGGAGGTGGATTAAATGATCCTGTTTATACGTTGCCTACTAGCGCAACTGTTGATACAGGTTCAAGTCAAAACTTTTCATTTGATGGCTTTGTACTTCCAAATGCATCATCTGGTGCTGTGGTACTTGGAATTGTTCTTTATACAACATCAAACATGGGAATTGCCACACCCGATGTATTTGTTTTAAATAGAGTATCTCTTGTTCCTAATGATTTTGCCATTGATTGCAACCCATTGACCTTTGATGAAACATTAAGACAATGTCAGTTTTATTATGAGAAAAGCTATGATAATGACATTTTACCTACATCAATAAATGCGAATTCAAAGTTAATGGTTGTTCAAGACTTTAATCAGCGTCAAACTGGTGGAAGTATTGAATATGATGCTTATGCGTTTCCCTTTGCATTTAGATTTAATACTGTAAAAAGAGCTATTCCAAATTTAACATTATATTCACCTACA
>Ga0265334_10001615_pt1 | contig 10823 bp, 21 predicted proteins | sample 42023metaG_FD_192442 | JGI IMG/M metagenome (GOLD analysis project Ga0265334, IMG submission 192442) | Rhizosphere microbial communities from Carex aquatilis grown in University of Washington, Seatle, WA, United States - 4-20-23 metaG | ecosystem: Host-associated > Plants > Roots > Rhizosphere...
CACGCAGCATGTCTCCCGTCGAGATCTGCGGCACGCCGTACCGGTCGACCAGGAACTTCGCCTGGGTCCCCTTGCCGCTAGCCGGCGGCCCCATGAGCACGAGTCTCACGCGGGCCTCCTAGTGCGTCTCCGGCCGCAGCGGCCTCCGCGCAGCGGGCCCTCCGTCCCTCCGGGCCCGCCACTCGCTTGAGTGCGCCTCCGGCCGCAGCGGCCTCCGCGCAGCGAGGCCTCCGTCCCTCCGGCCTCGCCACTCGCTTCGCTCGGCGCCGTGCAACGACTGGAGCGAGCGAGGCTAGACAGCGTGGTGCTGGAGAACATTACGCCGGTCTCCTGCCACTGAGGCGCGTCGTTTGCGGCCCGGTCAGGCCCTCGTACGAACGCGTGATGAGGTGCGCTTCGATCTGGTTCGTCGTTTCGAGGGCGACGCCGACCACGATGATGAGGCTCGTGCCGCCGAACTGGAACGGGACGTGGAACATCTGGCTGACGATCGCCGGGATGATGCAGATCGCGGCAAGGTAGATCGAGCCGCCGACGGTGATGCGCGTCACGACGCGATCGATGTACTCGGCGGTCTGGCGGCCAGGGCGGATGCCCGGGATGTTGGCCTGTTGCTTCTTCAGGTTGTCGGCGACGTCGACGGGGTTGAAGGTGACAGACGTGTAGAAGAACGAGAAGAAGATGATGAGCACCGCGAAGAGGACGTTGAACGCCCAGTCACCACGGTTGAGAATCGAGCTGAAGGTCGACATGCCGGGCAGGTTGAAGTTCGCCAGCGTGGCCGGGAACATCAGCAAGCTGGAGGCGAAGATCGGCGGGATCATGCTCGCCATGTTCACCTTCAGCGGCAGGTGCGCGGTCTGCCCGCCGTAGACGCGGCGCCCGACCTGGCGACGCGCGTACTGGATGGGGATCTGCCGCTGCGCGCGCTCGAAGAAGACGACGATCGCGACACAGCCCAGGAGAATCGCGAGCAGGAGGAAGATGGTGAGCGGCTGCACGTCGCCAGCGTTCGCCGACCAGTAGTTCGCGACACCCGTCGGGATACCGCTGACGATGCTCGCAAGGATGATCATCGACGTGCCGTTGCCGATGCCGCGATCCGTCGCCTGCTCACCCATCCACATCAGGAGCGCGTGACCGGTGGTGAGGGTCAGGATGGTGAGGATCCGGAAGGACCAGCCCGGGTTGCCGACCACGTCCGCGAAGCGGCCGCCGCCCACGTCCTGCTCGTTCAAGCCCTCGAGCCACATCGCCACGCCGAAGGACTGGAAGATGCTCAGCGCGACCGCGCCGTAGCGCGTCCACTGCTCGAGCTTGCGCCGGCCCGTCTCGCCCTCCTTGCGGAGCTCCTCCACCTGCTTCGACACGAGGCCGAGCAGCTGCATGATGATGCTGGCGGAGACGTACGGCATGATGCCGAGCGCGAAGATCGAGAGATTCGCGACGGCACCACCGGAGAACAGGTTGAACAGCCCGAGCAGACCGCTCTGGCCGCGGACGACCGCGCGCATGACGCTGCGGTCGACGCCGGGAGTCGTGATGAAAACGCCGACGCGGTAGATCGCGACGATCATCAAGGTGAACCCGATCCGCCGACGCAGCTCGGGTACCTTGGTGATGTTCGAGAAACCGCCGACTACGGCCATGTCCGGCCTTCGCGGCTCACGCCGCGGGCGCCGCGGGCGCCGCCACTGCGTCGGCGATCACCACGGCCTTGCCCTTTGCGTGTTCGATCTTCTCGGCGGCCTTCGCGCTGAAGCCGTGCGCGTGCACGGTGAGCTTCTTCGTGAGCTCGCCCGAGGAGAGGATCTTGATGCGCACGTCGCGGCCCTGAACGAGGCGCGCCTTGCGGAGCGCCGCTTCGTCCACGACCGTGCCGTCCGCGAACCGCTCGAGCTGGCTCACGTTCAGGATCACCGTCTCGGTTGGGAACGGAACGCGGAAGCCGCGCTTCGCCAGGCGGCGCTGCATCGGCGTCTGACCGCCCTGGAAGTGCACCTTGTGGAAGTTGCCGGGCTTGCGGGCCTTCTGGCCCTTCATGCCCTTGCCGCTCGTCTTGCCCTTGCCGCCGCCGGGGCCGCGACCGACGCGGCGCACGCTGTGGCGTGCACCCGCCGGGGGCGCGAGACGCGAGAGTACGTCACTCATGACTTCTGCTCCTCAACCTGGACGAGGTGCATGATCTTCTTGATCATGCCGCGGAACGAGGGCGTGTTGTCCACCACGACGGCCGAACCGGGACCGCGCAGCCCGAGGCCGCGCAGGACTTCCCGCTGATCCTTCGGACGGCCAATCATGCTGATGCGCTGAGAGACCTTGAGCCGAGTCATGCGCCGGTCCCTTCGCGTGGAACGGCGGCGGTGCCGGACGCGCCGAACTTCGCCACCGGATAGTCGTGGGCGACCTCGTCGAGCTGCTTGCCGCGCGCAGCCGCGACGTCCTCCGGTGAACGGAGACCGCGGAGCGCCTCGATGGTCGCGTAGACGGCGTTGTACTTGTTCGCCGAGCCCAGGCACTTCGTGAGGATGTCCTGGATACCCGCCGACTCCACTACGGCGCGCACCGGGCCGCCGGCGATGACGCCCGTCCCGGGCGCGGCCGGGCGGAGCAACACCTTGCCGGAACCGAAGTGCCCGGTGACGTCGTGCGGAATGGTGGAGCCGATCATCGGCACCTTGAACATGTTCTTTCGCGCCTGATCGTTGCCCTTGCGGATGGCCTCGGGCACCTCGTTCGCCTTGCCCAGGCCGACGCCGACGTGACCCGACTCGTCACCGACGACGACGAGCGCAGAGAAGCTGAAACGACGACCGCCCTGGACGACCTTCGCGACGCGGTTGATGTGAATCACCCGCTCCTTGAGTCGATCTTCTTCGAAGTCCTCGAATGCCATGTTTGATTCCTAGCTCAGAAGCTCAAGCCGGCTTCACGAGCCGCGTCGGCGAGCGCCTTGATGCGCCCGTGGTAGAGGTATCCATTGCGATCGAAGACGACCTTGTCGAGGCTCTTGCCGAGGCAAATCTTGGCGATGAGCGCGCCGACCTTCTTCGCTGCGTCGGTCTTGTCGCTCTCGTCGATGGCGCCCTTCAGGTCGCGAGAGAGCGTCGAGGCCGACGCGAGCGTCTTGCCCGTGACGTCATCCACGACCTGCGCGTAGATGTGCCGCGCGCTGCGGAACACGCTGAGCCGCGGGCGCTCGGTGGAACCGGAGATCTTCGTGCGAATGCGGAGCTTTCGGCGCTCCCTGCCTGTGAGCTTCTTCGCCATGACTACTTCTTGCCGGCCTTGCCGGCCTTGCGGCGGACGTTCTCACCGCGATAACGGACGCCCTTGCCGGCGTAAGGCTCGGGCGGCCGGAACGACCGCACCGTCGCGCACACCTGACCGAGGGTCGCCTTGCTCGGCGAGTTGAGAATGATGACCGTACCCTTGGAATCCGCCGGGATGTTCGCCGTGACACCCGCCGGCAGCGGGAACACGACGGGATGGGAAAGACCGAGCGACAGGTGGAGCGCGCCGGCCTTCAGCTCGCAGCGGTAGCCGGTGCCGACGAGCTCGAGCACGCGCTCGTACCCCTCGGAGGCGCCCTTCACGTGGCTCGCGATGAGCGCACGGGCGAGCCCTTGCCAGCGAGCCGCGTCGCGACCGTGCGCCGAGCTCGTGATGCTGACCTTGCCGTCAGCGTTAGCGACGGTGACAGTCGGCGGCAGGATCGTCGACAGCTGGCCCTTGGGCCCCTTGATGTCGACCTTGCCGCCGGCGACCGCGACCGTCACGCCCTTCGGGAGCACGATGGGCCGCTTGCCGACCCGGGACAGGATCGGCTTTTCGTGCGCGGCATGAGCAGCAGTCGTCATCACCACACCTCGCAGAGGAGCTCGCCGCCGACCTTCTTCTGGCGGGCTTCCTTGTCCGTCATCACGCCGTGAGACGTGCTGAGGATCGAGACGCCGAGGCCGGAGAGGACGCGCGGGATCCTGTCGTAGCCGACGTACACCCGGCGACCGGGGCGCGACACACGTCGCATGCCGGCGAACGCCGAGTCCTTGTCACGGTTGTACTTCAGCACCACGCGGATCTGCGGGTGCAGCACCTTGTTGGCCTCATCGACGCCTTCTTCCCGGACGTCGGCGATGAAGCCCTCGGCCTTCAGGATCAGAGCGATGGCCTTCTTGATCTGGCTGGCCGGCATGACCGTCGACGCATGACGCGCCATCGACGCATTCCGGATTCGCGCAAGCATGTCAGCGATGGGGTCGGTCGTCATCGTTCCTCACCAGCTCGCCTTCGTGACGCCCGGGAGCTCGCCCTTGAGAGCGAGGCCCCGGAAACACAGCCTGCAGAGCTTGAAATCGCGGTACACGGCGTGGCTACGACCACACGTGAGGCAACGGTTGTGCTGCCGGGTGCTGAACTTGGCCGGGCGGTTCATCTTCGCCCACTGGGATGCACGTGCCATCTCTCTTAGCTCCTGAATGGCATTCCGAGCCGCGCAAGAAGCTCCTTCGCCTCTTCGTTGCTCTGGGCCGTGGTCACGAAAGTGATGTTCATACCCTTGACGCTGTCGACGCCGTCGAAGCTGATCTCGGGGAACACGATCTGCTCCTTGAGACCCAGGGTGTAGTTCCCGGCGCCGTCGAAGGCTTTCGGGCTGGTGCCGCGGAAGTCCCGGACGCGCGGCAACGCGAGATTCACCAGGCGATCCAGAAACTCCCACATGCGCTCGCGTCGAAGGGTGACCTTCACGCCGATGGGAAGGCCCTCGCGGAGCTTGAAGTTCGCGATCGCCTTCTTGGCGCGCGTGATGACCGGCTTCTGACCGGTGATCGCCTTCAGCTCCTCGACCGCGTTGTCGATGATCTTCGGATTCCCGACCGCGGCGCCGAGACCCATGTTGATCACGATGCGCTCGAGACGCGGCACCTGCATGGTGCTCGTGTACTCGAAGCGCTTCATGAGCCCAGCGACGATTTCCTTCTTGTACCGCTCGCGCAAGCGAGGCTCCGGCACTTCCTGTGCGTCCGCCATCTCAGCCTTCTCCGACGATCTCTGCGCCGCTCTTCGCGACGCGAATCTTCTTGCCGTCGTCCTTCGAGTGCGAGCGCACGCGAGTGCGCTTGCCCGTCTCGGGATCGAGCGGCATCACCTTGCACGCGTACATCGGCGCCTCGACCTCGAGGATGCCGCCGGGCCGCTGCGGTGTGGCCGACAGGTGCTTCTTCACGAGGTTCACGCCCTCGATCACCAGCATGTCGCGCTCGGGGATGACGCGCACGACCTTGCCCTGCTTGCCCTTGTCGTCGCCGCTGATGACGACGACGCGATCGCCCTTGCGAATGCGTGCGCTCATGATCAGAGAACCTCCGGCGCGAGCGAGACGATCTTCATGAACTTCTTGCCGCGGAGCTCGCGAGCGACCGGGCCGAAGATGCGGGTGCCGATCGGCTCCTTCTGGGCGTTGAGCATCACGGCGCTGTTGGTGTCGAAGCGGATGTAGCTGCCGTCGGCACGGCGGCACTCACGCTTCACACGAACGACGACGGCCTTCGCGGTGTCGCCCTTCTTCACCTTGCTGTCGGGGAGCGCCTCTTTGATGCTCACCACGATGACGTCGCCCAGGCCGGCGTAGCGACGGCGCGAACCGCCGAGCACCTTCACGCACTGCACGAGCTTGGCGCCGGAATTATCGGCCACGTCCAGGAATGTCTGTACCTGAATCATGGTGGCTCACTCCTCCACCGCGCGAGCCACGAGCCGGACCACCTTGAAGCGCTTGTGACGCGACAGGGGTCGGTGCTCCATGATCTCGACGCGGTCGCCGGTCTTGTATTCGTTCTTCTCGTCGTGCGCCTTGTAGCGCTTCCGGACGCGAACGTACTTCTTGTACATGCCGTGCACCTTGAAGCGCACGACCTCGACGACCACCGTCTTGTCCATCTTGGTGCTCATCACGCGGCCAATGAGCTTGCGAGGACCGGACGTGCCCGGTTCGTGATGCACGGTGCTGGCTGCTCGGATACTTTCGGTCACGACGCGCTACCTCCGGCGGAAGCGGCGGCAGTCGTACGCTCCCTGAGAATCCCCTCGATGCGGGCGAGATCACGCCGCGCCTTGTGGATCTGGCTCGTGTCATCGAGCTGGTTCGTGAAGTTCTTCATGCGGTTGCCGAAGAGCTCCTTCTTCATGCTGCTCCGGAGCTCGAGGAGATCCTCCGTCGAGCGGGCGCGCAGGTCTTTCGCCTTCATCAGACTTCTCCCCGCGGGATGAAGCGCACCGCAATCGGGAGCTTCGACGCGGCAATCTTGAATGCGTCCTTCGCCTCGGTCGCGCTGACGCCGCCGAGCTCGAAGAGCACGCGGCCCGGCTTCACGACGGCGACCCACTGCTCGACCGCGCCCTTGCCGGAGCCCATGCGGACTTCGAGGGGCTTCTTCGTGATCGGCTTGTCGGGGAACACGCGGATCCACAGGCTGCCCTGGCGCTTCACCTTGCGGGTGATGGCCATACGACCGGCCTCGATCTGACGCGCGGTCAGGTGGCCGCTCTCGAGGGCCATCATTCCGAAATCGCCGAACGAGACGTCGCTGCCCCGCCAGGCAACGCCGCGGTTCTTGCCCTTCTGTTGCTTCCGGTACTTGGTTCGCTTCGGGGATAGCATTGGATCCTCGGCCGATTACTGCAGGATGCGGCGTGCTTTGCGCTGAAGCACCTCGCCCTTGAAAATCCAGACCTTGACGCCGATGACGCCGTACGTGGTGCGCGCCTCTGCAAGGCCGAAGTCGACGTCGGCGCGCAGCGTGTGGAGCGGCACGCGCCCCTCACGATAAGTCTCGACACGGCCCATCTCGGCGCCGCCGAGGCGGCCAGCGCAGCGGATGCGCACGCCCTTCGCGCCGAACTTCATGGCGGTGGTGAGCGCCTTCTTCATGGCGCGACGGAAAGCGATGCGGCGCTCCAGCTGGGTCGCGATGTTCTCGGCGACGAGCTGCGCGTTGGTCTCGGCCTTGCGCACCTCCTGGACGTCGATGAACACCTCGTTCTTGGTGAACGATTGCACGCCGGGGAACTTCGTCTCGCCCTTCGCGGCGGTGTCGAGGTTACCCACCTTGAGGATCTCGATGCCCTTGCCGCCCTTGCCGATGACCATGCCCGGCCGCGCGGTGTAGACGATGACCTTCACCTTGTTCGCGGCGCGCTCGATTTCGACGCTCGCGACGTTGGCGTTGTACAGGTACTCCTTCACGGCGCGCTTGATGCGCAGGTCCTCGTGGAGCCAGGTGCTGTACTGCTTGTCCTCGAACCACTTGCTGGTCCAGGTCTTGATGACGCCGAGGCGAAAGCCATACGGATGAGTTTTTTGTCCCATATGCGGATCGTCCTGCCGTTACGCGGGGCTCGAGCTCAGCGCTCGTCCAGCTCGATGTGAATGTGGCTGACGCCTTTTTGAACGCGGGTGGCCCGTCCCATCGCGCGCGGCCGCCAGCGGCGCATGTGCGAGTCCGGACCTTTGTCGACGGTGGCCGTCGAGATGAAGAGAGCGTCGGAGTCGACGTTCGGCTTCCTGAGCTTCGCGTTCGCCACTGCGCTCGCGATGAGCTTCTTGACGATGGGAGCGCCGCTCTTCGGAGTGAAATCCAGGAGCTGGAGCGCTTCAGCAGCGTCGCGACCCCTTACGAGGTTCACGATCATCCGCGCTTTACGCGGACTGATCCGCTGAAATCTTGCTGTTGCCTTGCTGATCATAGGGCAGTTTCTCCGTGCGAGACCCGCCATCCCTCGAGGCGTTAGCCTCTTCGTTCGACCTCCTAGGAGTACCGAGGACACTCCACGGTTTCGAACGAGCCGGGTACCGACATTGGCCCCCCGGCGAAGGGACCGGCTCTTTAGCAGAGCCATTGGGTCCGTGCAAGCAACGCCGACCCCGCCGTCATCGCTGCGGAAATCGGCGCTGCACGCGCATTCAGTTGGGTAAGCCTTATTTCTTCCCCGTATTGGCGTTCTTGGTGGGACCGGCCTTCTTCTTGTCGGCCGAGTGCCCGTGAAAGGTGCGGGTCGGCGCGAACTCGCCGAGCTTGTGACCCACCATGTTCTCAGTCACGAAGACGGGGACGAACTTGCGGCCATTGTGGACCGCGAAGGTTAGCCCCACCGCCTCCGGAATGACCGTCGAGCGGCGCGACCAGGTCTTGATGACCTTCTTCGCGTTCGCGGCGACGGCGTCGTCGATCTTCTTGGCGAGGTGCCCGTCGACGAACGGACCCTTCTTGATACTGCGCGCCATCGCTCAGCCCTTTGCCTTCCGATGCTTCACGATCATCGAATCCGTTCTCTTGTTGTTCCGAGTCTTCAAGCCCTTCGAGAGCTGACCCCATGGCGAGCACGGGTGACGGCCACCGCTCGTGCGGCCTTCACCACCGCCCATCGGATGATCGACGGGGTTCATGGTGACGCCGCGGTTGTGCGGACGCTTGCCGAGCCAGCGAGTACGGCCGGCCTTGCCGACCTTGATGTTCTGGTGCTCCTGGTTCGACACCTGGCCCACCGTCGCGCGGCACTCGATGTGTACCTTGCGGATCTCGCCGCTGGGTAGCTTCACCGTCGCGTACGCGCCGTCCTTCGCCATGAGCTGCGCCGCGACGCCGGCGGAGCGGACGAGCTGCCCGCCGCGCCCCTTCTTCATCTCGATGCCGTGGATCATCGTGCCCACGGGGATGTGCTGGAGCTGCAGGCAATTGCCGGGACGGATGTCGGCGGTCTTGCTCGAGACGATCTTGTCGCCCACCTTCAGCCCGTCGGGGGCGAGGATGTAGCGCTTCTCGCCGTCCGCGTAGTTGAGCAGGGCGATGCGCGCGGTGCGGTTCGGATCGTACTCGACGGTCGCGACGAGGGCGGGGACGCCGATCTTGTCGCGACGGAAGTCGATGACGCGGAACCTTCGCTTGTGCCCGCCGCCGCGGAAGCGCGAAGTGATGCGGCCGTAGACGTTACGCCCACCGCTGCCCGTCTTGATCTCGACGAGCGGCCGATGCGGCTTGTCCGTCGTGATCTCGCTGAAATCGCTCACCGTGTACTGACGGCGCCCGTTCGAAACCGGCTTATATGCGCGGATTCCCATGGTTCTTACTCCGACTCCGTGAAGAGCTGAATGTCACTGCCTTCACGCAGCGTGACGATCGCCTTCTTCCAGTTGCGACGCTTGGCGAGGCCCTTGCCCATGCGCTTCTGCTTGCCGCGCTGGACGAGGGTGTTCACTCGCGCCACCTTCACGTCGAAGAGGCGCTCGACGGCGTCCTTGATCTCGAGCTTGTTCGCGCCGAGCGCGACCTCGAAGACGACCTGGTTGCCGTCCACCTTCAGCCGCGCGGCCTTCTCGGTCAGCGCGATGGGGCGGCGAATGATTTTTTCCGGGGTGAGGATCATGGCTTCACCGACTTGCAGCGGGCCTCGAGGGCCTTGACCGCCTGCTTCGACACGATCATGTGGTCGTGGCGGAGCAAGTCGTAGACGTTGACGCCCTCGGGCGGCAAAAACTGCGACTGCTGGATGTTGCGGATCGAGAGCCGCAGGTTCTCGTTGCCCTTGTCGTCGACGACCAGCGTCTTCTTCGGGGTCTGGAGCGCCGTGAGGACGCCCGCGAGCTTCTTCGTCTTCACCTCGCCGAGGTCGATGCTGTCGACCACCGTGAAGCGGCCCTCCTTCACCAGGAGGCTGAGCGCACTCTTCAGCGCGCCGACGCGGACGCGGCGCGGCGGGCGATAAGCCCAGTCGCGCGGGCGCGGCGGATGCGCACGACCGCCGCCGACGAAGATGGGAGCGCGGATGTCGCCGTGACGGGCGCCGCCGGTCCCCTTCTGCTTGTAGATCTTCGCGGTCGAGCCGCGCACGGCTGCGCGCTCCTTGGCAGCCGACGTCCCGGCCCTCTGCGACGAGAGCTGGGCGGTGACGACCTCGTGGAAGAGGTGCTCCTTCACGTCGGTCGCGAAGACGTCGTCGGCGAGATCCATCTCACCGACTTTTTCTCGTTTCAGGTTGAAAACATCTACTTTGGGCATTGTGCCTCTTTGCTTCTAGAGGGCAAAAGCGACCCGACCTCAGCAGCGTCACGCGACTTGCGCGACCAGCTGGCAGACGGCGCCGGCCTCGCCGGTAGTTTGGTCAGGGCTTCGCCCCGACACCCCGCGTGGGGGCCCCAACCCCACGCCGCCACTTGTTGGGAAGAGCTCAGCGTCAGGGCTTCGCCCCGACACCTCGCGTGGGGGCCCCAACCCCACGCCGCGACCTGTTGGGAAGAGTGCATAGCGTCAGCTCTTGATCTCGACGTCGACGCCTGCCGAGAGATCCAGCTTCATCAGCGCGTCGAGCGTCTGGGGGGTCGGCTCGAGGATGTCGATGAGGCGGCGGTGGGTCCGCACCTCGAACTGCTCGCGCGACTTCTTGTCCACGTGCGGCCCGCGCAGCACCGTGTATCGGCGGATGCCCGTCGGCAGGGGGATGGGGCCCGCGACGCGCGCGCCGGTGCGCCGCGCCGTCTCGACGATGTCGCCGGTGGACTTGTCGAGCAGCTGATGATCGAAGGCCTTCAAGCGGATTCGAATCTTCGTCGTGTCAACCATGGCTTCTCTCTACTCGCCCCCCGGGGGAAGCTCGCGGTAGCGCGAGGGCCCCCGGGGGTGCGAGAAAATCGTGATTCTTGTTACTCGAGGATCTTCGTGACGACACCGGCGCCGACGGTCTTGCCACCCTCGCGGATGGCGAAACGCATCTGCTCTTCCAGCGCGACCGTCGTGATGAGCTCCACCTCGACCGTGACGCTGTCTCCC
>Ga0265334_10001617_pt1 | contig 10822 bp, 11 predicted proteins | sample 42023metaG_FD_192442 | JGI IMG/M metagenome (GOLD analysis project Ga0265334, IMG submission 192442) | Rhizosphere microbial communities from Carex aquatilis grown in University of Washington, Seatle, WA, United States - 4-20-23 metaG | ecosystem: Host-associated > Plants > Roots > Rhizosphere...
CCCCCCCCCCCCCCCCCCAGGTGGGATCGGTGGCCGCCAAGGCTCGCGCGGGCGCGTCGCACACCGCAGTGCGACAGTCGGGGCAGCGCTTGTCGGACCTTAACCACTTGCGCACCGTGCCGTCGTCTGGACCGAGGCAGTCGGCGCCGTCCGAATGAAACACGTGGCCGCAATCCGGCAGCCGCACCAGTGCCTGGCCGGCCGAGATCTCCCCCTGGCACATGCCGCAGCTCTCCAACGCCGGGGCTGAGGAAGAAGAGGAACTGGGCGAGGCGTGGGCGCCGGCGCCGGGTCGCTCCCGCCGCCGCCTGCGCCTCTGCTGCACGTGGTCCCGGACGCGTCGCAGCGCCCTGGTCGGGGCCGGACGCGGGCGACGCCGGCCCCCCTTGGATTCCGCCGGCACCTGCACTCTCTCGACGCTGAGCGACGCAAGAACCTCGTCGCTGACGCCGGTGGGCACCTTGGTCCGGGTGTAGTAGTCGACCGCGTCGTCCTCCATCTGCTTCGCGTTCTCGGCCAGCTCCGACAGCTCCCGGACGGACGGCAGCCGACCGCGGTTGTGGAGGGCAAACACCAGACCGTGGTGGACGTCGGCGCGGCTCGGCATGCGTGCCGTCAGCGCCACCAGGTGGTCGAGCATGCGCAGGACCGACGGGTCGTCGAAGGCGTGGCACGTGCACCCGAAGGCGTACGACAGGAATCCCAGGAAGCAGTCGCGGTCGGGGACCTGGAAACCAGAGTAGGGCCAGCAGGCCAGCGCGTTCACCAGCGACCAGTCCCACTGCGCCGGGGCCGTGGAGACCGGCGGCGTTTCCGTCGTCGCCCACAGCTGGCCGAGCCAGTAGCGCGCCCACGAGAGACGCTCGGCGGCGCGGGAACCGAGCAGGTCTGCGTCCGCGGGCACGCGTCCTCTCTCGCCGAACCGATCGGCGTAGCAGTCGAGGACGCTTTGAAACGTTTCGAGCCAGTCGGCGAACACACCACCCGGGCCCCCCTCCTGTCCGTGGTCCTCTTCTTCATCGTAATCGTCGTCGAACGCGACTTGTCCGTCCGACCACGCGGCGCCGTCACCCTCTTGGAAGAACGCGTGGGGTACCCCATCGTCACCCATCTCGTGACCTTGCTGCATCTCGTTGTCCACTGTGTCCATTGCGACTGGATCGCCGTCGCCGAACTGCAGCCTGAGGGCCATCAGCATGTCCGTTTCCTCTCTGGTCGTCAGCGACATTCCCCGAGCGACAGGGGTGGCTCTCTCTCGGCGGCTGTTGCGTGTCGTCTTTTCTTCCTCGACGCCAAGTGGTCGGTGAAGTGAATGAGCAGGGCTGTCCAGATCCATTCTTCACTTGTCTTTCGCCCGTGTCCCCGTGACCAGCCTTGTTATCGCCCTCGCTGAGCCCGCAGGAGGAAAAAAAAGATCAGCAGCCGCTGTTGGATCGGCAGCAGGCCGCAGCAGTCGATCCCTTAGATCCGCAGAATGCACGGATCCAGGGTCAGCATCGAGGAGGTCTTTGATGGGTCTCCCTACGCCTTCGTGCTCAAGGGCATGCAGTTCCTGCCCGGGATTGCGCGAGGGAAACCGCGCCGCTACGCACAGTCGGTGACGGCAGACTTCGACGGGTCCAATCCGCACGCGCCCGGGACCGTCGGTCGGTGCGCCGTCACCACAGAGAGGTTGGACGGCCCCGAGCCCTGGAACGGTGCACGGGGCCATCCCTCCTCGGACGCCGCCACGGCAGCAGCGTCTCAGCCTCGCACCAAGCGCTTCTTGCTCATGTGCCACAAACCCGGGGCCGAGTACATCGTCGTGTACGAGCCCTCGGTGGACGAGAGCACTATCCTCTTCTCGCTGCGGTACGAGAGGTCGTCCGCGACGTGGTTCGCCGACACGTCGTACTGGAATGTTCGCGCTCTTCTGCTCATCGATTCGTTCGAAGACTCGCTCGGGATGCTCGCGGCGTGCGCGGGAACGCAGTGCCGAGTGGCCTGGCACCGGGCGACTTCATCGATGGAGATACGGTGCACGACGCTGGGAGGCGCCCTGACCGTTGGGCAGGCCGCCCCGTGCGACGTGCCCGACGCGGTCTGGTCGTCGTCTGTCCCGCGACGGGACGAGGGCACGTCCGTGCAGCAGCCGGCGCACCGTGGGCGTCGCGCGCACGGCGACGGCGGCGGACAGACGCCGTCCCAGGCGCGCGCGCTGGGACCGCGTCTCCTCGACCCCAGCCTGCAAGACGAACGGCCCTACCCGCGAGACAGGCCGTCGGGGCCGCCACCGGACGTCGTCGTCCTGTCCGCGGCGGGCCGACACGCCCTCGACGCAACGGATGTCGGGGCGTACACCGTGACGAACATTAACTAGCAAACGATAAGCGTGGCAGCGAAGGGAGCAACAAAATCGTGAACGCGCCCATAGACGGCGACAGTCGAGCAAGGCGCGAGCTCTGCCGGGCTCTCAGAGGTAGGTTGGTGACCCTCGACACCGCCAGAAGCACGCTCGTCGTGGCCACCAGCAGGTTGCCGGCCTGTCTGGCCCACATTGTGGCGATGTACGCGTGCGACTTGCTCTGCAGTCTCGGACACTACACAAGTCAGACTGTCGCTGCTGGTCGGGTACCGCTTCCCGCCCAACGCATCCCCGAGGCGGTCCACGGTGGACGTTTTCACGCCGCTTCTTCGGACGTCTTTCGTTGTCGGCGAGCGACTGTCGACCTGGTTGGATACTCTCGACAGGTTGCAGGAGGGTGGAAGATAGAGTGGATCGTTGTTGCGGATCGTGACGGCGCCGGTCCCTCACTGGCCCCTCCTCCCGCGTGGCACTGGCCGTGGGACGCGGGGTTCGCCTTCGGTACCTGGTACTCGCGGCACGTGGACGAGGACACAACACTCGTTCTTGTTTCTCACTTTGGTCGTCGACCTGGGTCTTGTCATCTCTTTTGCTGGCTGACGGAAACGTGGAAGTGGCACGCCGCTCTCCCGGTCGGCTTCGTAGGATCTGCGACACGGGTCTTCGTGGCGCCTTCGCACATTTTCTTGGTCTGCCGCCGTCCTGTCGTGGACAGCGTGGTCTGCCACGAGCGCAGCACTGGACGTCTGCGCGCGGAGACGCTTGTCCCAAGCGTGGGTCTCGAAGCGGTCTTTGCCGATGATCACACGGCGTGCTTGTACTTTTGGGAACGACAGCCAGAAGGCGGCGAAATTCTCGCGTGGCGACTCCTCGACGCATGAGTCGGTCTCGAGGCCCGGACCACTTGAAACAAACATACAAAAACAGACCACCGTCTCGTCTCGGCGCGGGGACGAACACGGAGCAGGCGGAGCGTGGAGTCTCGCGCGCAAGAACAATGGCCGTTTTCACCGCACATGGACACACGCGTCATTACTTGCACAGACAGGGACGTGTCTTTCGGGATTCAGTCGTGGCCGCGGGACTCGTCCGCCGCAAACCGGACGGAGAGTACAGTAAACCGCCCCAGTTAAGAAAGTGAAAAGTCAAAGCCTTGCCGGACACAAAGCAACGATTCGCCGGCGGCATATGGCTTTATCAGAGCCTTCACCTGACTTCTTTCTCTACTCCATCTCATTTTCAAGAGAGAACGCGCAACTCTCCAAAACCCACGTGGACTTTTAACGTCCTTAACTGAGGCGGTTTACTGTACAGCGTGCCGGACGTTAGGTTGCATCCAGGACCGACAGTCTTGCTGGGCGCAGGAACGACAAAATCGTGAAGGCGCCACATACTATGGCCGACGTCCACGACGACGGTCGAGCGAGGCGCGAAGTCTGCCGCCGCCTCCGGGACAGGTTCGCGGTGCTCGATGACGCCAATAGCAAGCTCGTCGAGGCCCCCAGCGGGTTGCCTCCCTGTCTGGCGCGTGTCGTCGCGCTGTACATGTGCGAACAGGTCTGCGATCTCGGGCGCTGCACAGCTCAGGCTGCCGCTGCGGCCAGTCACCCCAGCCTGCCCAACGTATCGCACGCGCGACCCGAGACGCACTATTCCATAAGCCTGCGGACGTCTTTGAATGTCGACGCTCCGTCGGAGGTCGACGTGTCAACCTGGTTGGATATTCGCGACGGTCTCCATCGCTGTGGCGAACCGAGTGGATCGTTGTTGCGGATCCTGACGGTGCCATCCCCGTGGTGGCGCCTCCCACGTGGGAGTGGCCCTGGGAAGCAGGATCGCCGCCCGTCGTACTCTGGGACTCGCGCCATGTGGATCAAGACACGACCCTCGTCGTTTCTCTCTGTCGAGTGGCGGGATTTCCATTTGCGGTGCATGGTCGACTCTTTTGCTGGCTCACGGAGACGTGGAGGTGGCATGTTGCCCTTCCCGCCTCCGTGGGGTGGCACTCGGTGAAGGTCTTGGTTACGCCGGGGCACCTTTTTTTGCTACGTGCGTTGAACAGTCGGTCGCAGGTCGGAGTCTGCCTCGACCGCAGCACTGGACGTTTGTGTGCCGAGACGACGTGTCCGTCTGGCATCACCGCATTTGCCGATGACCGCCTACCGTGCTTGTACATTTGGCGAAGACAACCCACGGAGCAGGACGGCGAAGTTCTCGCGTATCGACTCCTCGAATGAGTCCCCGTTGCGAGCGTTCCACTGTAAAAACACAGCACAACGTTCACACTCTCCTGCATCGACGGCGGAAAAACTCTTTTCATCACTTGCAGAGCACCGGCCGTGTCGCTGTGCTGTCCGTTGCGCGTTGGCTGTGATTCTCTGCGCTCGCCTCCGAGAATCGTGAAGAGCGCCCTCCAGGGGCTGTGCCTGTGACCTTCATGGAAGCAGACGACGGAGCGAGGCGCGCGCTCCGCCGCCGTCTCAGGGACAAGTTGAGGGCCCTCGATGACGCCAGTGCCAAGCTCGTTGAGGCCCCGAGCGGGTTGCCGCTCTCCCTGGCCCATATCGTGGCAATGTACTTGCGCGACGTGCTCTGCAACCTCGGGGTCTACCCAGCTCGGACTGTTGGCGCTGGTCGGGTGCCACTGCCGGAAGAACTCATCCCACGCGCGGAGCGCGCAAAGCGTTTCCTAACCATACCCTATCCTGCAGACGTATTTTCCTGTCGGCGGTCTGTCGGCCTTCAGCGAGCTGTCCGCCTGGTGGGGCACTCTCGCGTCACTCCCACCGGGTGGCAAACCGAGTGGATCGTGGTCGCGGATCCTGACGGGAGCAGCCCCGTGGTGGCGCCTCCCGCATGGAACTGGCCCTGGCCAGCCACCTCGACGCAACTATGGTATTCGCGCCACGTGGACGAGGACACAACCCTTGTTCTTTGTCGAGAGCGATCGTGGGGACCCCGGATCGATTGTCGTCTCTTTTGCTGGCGCACACAGACGTGGAAATGGAACTCTACCGTTGTGAGCAGCACTGAGAGCGCGGGTGCGCCGGGGGTCGTAGTTGCGCCGGCGCACATCTTTTTGTTGCACTCCCCGTCGGCCGGGGTGTGGTGCCTCGATCGCGGCACCGGGCGTGTGTGTGCTTCGACGACGTTTCCGTTCGAGTGCGTGAGCGACTTCTCAACCGCCTTTGCCGATGATCGCATACCGTGCGTGTACCTCTGGAAACAACTGGGGCACGACGGCCAGGTTCTCGCGTATCGACCTCTTGATGAGTCCGTTTCGAGCGCCACAATGTAAAAGACCGGCAAAAAAAGGAAAAAAAAGGTCAAACTTACTTGTTGACGTGGCGCCGAGGCAATGGACGCGGAGACGCGGGAGATTACTGTGCGGCGGGAGGGGAAAAAGAGCGACAGGAGGAGCACGTGTCATCACTCGCGAAGGCCCGTTCCGCCGAGCCGGCTCACTCGGATGCACGACATAAAGTCTGACACCAGTCTGTCGTGGCCGTCTCGGCACCGATCCGTGCGGCAATCTGCTCCGTGCGACGGCGCCCTCAGGCTCGGCATCGTCACGTTCAACGAGGGCCTCGTTCCGTACTGCGTGGCCAACAGCACGCGGCGTGACGTCGATGGCACGTGCCCCGGCGCGGGACCGTTTGCGCGCGCTTGGGCCACACGGCTCACGGCGGCGCGGTGCAACATAGTGGCGCTGGGACTCCAGGAGAGCTTGTCCGAGGCGGTGGCCGAAACGCTTCTCCGCGAGCTCGATGCCGCGAGCTCGGGCGACGCCGAGACGGCCGCGCAGCACTGGAAGGTCCTGCACCGGGGTGAGCTGCGCGGCGTGGGCAAGGGCGGCCGCAGGAGCCTGCGTCTGGTGGTCTTTGCCTGCACCGACGGCTGCGGCGGATCGGTGCGCGTCGTGGCCTCTGGGTCCAGCGAGTGCCCGAGACCGCTCGGCGTGAGCCGCTGGACGGCCGCCGGGCTCAGGCTGAGCGCGCAGAGCCTGGGCAAGAGCAAGGGCCTGGTCTGGGCGCGCCTCGCCGCGTCCTTCAGACGGGAGAGGCGCGTCTTCTTCACGCTCACGACGGCCCACCTACCGTTTGGCGACGACTACGAGGCCTTTCTTCTCGCCCGCAGGACGTGCCTGCGTGCTGCGGCAGGCCTCGAGTGCTTCGAGACGCGTTCCTACCCGGCCCACGCCTCGTTCCTCTTTGGCGACCTCAACTTCAGGTCGTCGGCCCCGGGGCAGCAGACGGCCGTGCGCGCCGACTGGCCGCCGCCTAAGGACGATCCGTCGATGCATGTCCTGGGCGAGGGCGATTTCCGAACGCTGTGGGGCGGCCGCGACGACGACGAAGCCGGCGACGAGCTTGGGCGGGTGCTGGCGGCCGCGGGCCGCCAGGGTTGGATGGCAGGCCAGCGTCCCGTCCGCTGGCGCGAGGATCTCGGAGGGGAAGGCTCTCGGGCCCACCCGTTCGTGCCCACTTGCAAGCTGGCCCTGAACCGCGACGCGGAATGCCAGCGGGCAGAGCCCGGTTCGATGCCCCTTCGGTGCTTTGCGTGGCAAAAGCGCACGCCCAGTTGGTGCGATCGCATCCTCGTCTGGGTCGACTCGGCGAAAGTCAGCGTGCTACCGCAGAGCTACACGCGGGTCGATGTCGGCACCATGAATCTCACCGACCACGCCTCCGTCGTCGGCGTCTACGACTTGACTGTCCAGACACCACATGAAGATAACGACGCAGACACTGGGACACAGTGAGTGGCCGCACGTCTCACACGAGCAGTGCAAAAACTACCGTAAAGCACCTAATAGTGGGGGCACACGCAATAGAAGATACACCCCCTCTTTTTGGCGCAAAACCTCGGGCAGTTTGACCTTGAAATTTGAATTTATTTTTCCTGACCCGTCAAGCGCCGACGACGAACAAAAAATTGGCCTGCCCCCACTATTAGGTGCTTTACGGTACATAAAAAACGAGGAAAAACGAGCCGTTGTTCTGGCCTAGCGGGGCAGCAGGCAGAATGCGAACAAGGGCTTCCGCAGCTTCTTCCGCCCCCTGCTCCAGGGGCGCTAGCGACACCGTGTGCCTGGTCCACCGTAAGGTGCAAATCGTCCACGTCGCGCGGAAAACAACCGCGAACTTCGCGGGAGCAGACAACGCGCCCGGTCTTGGCCTCGACAAGGTGGAGCGCGAGGTTCGGACTCGACACTAGCAGGACTCGCTCTGGCGACGCGGCGAAGACACAAATCTGCTCGGAGCACGGCACGTCGACTGCAGCCCACGGCTCGCGCTTCTGTAGGCCGTCGTCCCCTGCAGTAACGTACAGGCCACGGAGACCCAGTCGCTCGGGCCCGGACGGAATCCACAACAGCACCAGCGAAGTCGGAGACAACAGAACGGCGCAGTGGCCGGGGGTTGCATGTGGGACAACAAAGTCGAACCAGGTCTCTCGGTCCGGCGCCACCGAGACAGTGTCGCCCGGCACGGGGGTCACGCCGCCGATCATTTCCCAGGCTCGGATGGTCGCCCTGCCCGCAGTTCCGCTCTGCCACTTGAGAGACCGCAAGCTGCAGACTGAGTTGTGGTGCCCCACAAACTGCGCGCCGCGGCCTTCCCGACAGCGCATCGCAACGCATTCCAATCCGGTCGCCGCGCCGGGCCCTCTCGCGCGAACCAAGTGATGGCGGCCGGACGTGTCGGCGACCACACACGCGGCATCGCAGTGGAACGAGAAGTAAGCAATGTGACGGCCAGGTTCGAGCACCAGGCGCGGCGCGCGGTGACGATTCCACGGTCTAGAGGCGAAGGCGGTGCGGCAGACGGTGAGGCCATCGGGCTCGACTGCCCAGGCCACCTGCCCCCCCAACACACCGCCACGCTCAACCGCGCGCGCCAGGGATTTGGTCGCGGGCAACGCGAAGTTCAGTGGCTCAATAAGTGCAAAGTCTGCAACGAGGGCGAGCACAACCGTCGGAAAGCTGGGCAGGACCGCGCCGAGCGCAGCCACCAGAGGCCTCCACCTGGGGCCCAGCGCCTCCTCCATGGCCGCGAGAGAAACCGAGCCGCCCAGGCGACCCGGATTCGCCATTCTCTTTGGGTCCATCTTTTCACGATCTCTACTAGAAAGGGGATGGTAATTCGTGAACACATTCAGAGGCACAAACACGCATCTCGCGGAAAACCATTGTCAGGCGATGGCAGACAACGAGTTCAAGACGCGCGAACCCACAGCACGGGTCACGCAGTGTACCTGGGGTCAATTGACAGTATCGGTCCCAGGTGAAGAAGTCCCGCGGTCGTTCAGAGACTGCAAGATCTGGCACGACAAGGCGTGCGAGTGGGACTGGAAGGCAACGGGAACGAGGCACCGGCCTGGCATCCAGATGGCGGATCTGGAGGAAATGCTGCAGGCAGGCGTCGAAACCGTCGTGCTCTCGCGCGGCGTGGATTCGGTGCTCCAGACGATGCCCGAGACGCTGGAGGAGCTGCGGGTGCTGGGCGTTACTGTCATCCAAGTGCGCACGCCGGAAGCGGTCCAGCGCTACAACAGCTTGGCTGCATCGGGCGCCAGTGTGGGTGCCTTGTTGCACTCAACTTGCTGAAGGGCACCCGCGACTTGGTCGCTCTCTCTCTCTCCTTTGGGGCCAATGTTTGTTTTGCTGGCGCCACAGCAGACGCGGGCGTAACCGTTCCGGCTCGAGGTCCTTTTGTGCGAAAGTAGTTGGTGGCACAGGATCATTGTGGCAAGGGCTTGCCAAAGAAAAGGACGATGTGTAGCGTCCGGTTGATGCCTGTACAGTACGAGCATTCACATTTTCTCCACTTGAGAACGAGGCCAAGACGATGGACATCAATGGTCTGCGCTACAGCCGGTGTCCCAATCCGCCCCAGCCCCGTGCTGCGAGAGCGCCGCTCCCGCCAGAAGTGATCGTGGAAACGACGTTCGGCGACGTCGCAAACTGCGAGGTGGAAACGCTGTGTTACAAGACCTGTCCATGCAAGCATAAGGTGCACGCTACGCTACGGGACGGCCGCCGCATTGGCATGATGATGGGCGCCAGGGCCATCATTGGACTCCACATGATGCTTGGGCGCCCGGTGCACGAACACTTTGCTCCCGACGTGGCGCGTCTGCAGATCCAGGGCGCCGACGCAGGAGAGAGCGTGTCTGGCGTACTATTGACACCGTAGCCGGTCAATAGAAAGGGGGGAAAAACCCAAAGCAACAAAGCAAAACGTAAACCATTGATTCGGAAGAGCTCGCCGAAATGCGGACCGACGACGAGCCCACTCGTCGTCGCCGGGTCGCGCTTGTGCTCATTGCCGTTTGGCTGAGCGTGGCTGTTTGCGCCGGTTGGGCCACTTGGCGAAACAACGGTCCCGCACCGTACGCGTCGCCACCACGGGGCGGGGCCGGCAGCACCAAGAGGGTGATTTTGGTGCGCCACGGCGAAAAGGCGCGGCGGTCCGACAACTACGGCCTGAGCGCCGCGGGTTACCTGCGCGCGGCGCTGTTCCCGCTCTTTTTCAACCTCACGACGGCCACGCAGTTCAACGACCGGGCCCTCGGCGCCATCTACGCCAAGCGCAGCGACTCGGTGTCGCCGTCGACGCGGCCGATCGAGACGATGGTGCCGCTGGCCATCGACAGGAGCCTCGACATCAGCGACCACTTTGCCGTCACCGAGGGCGCCGCGCTCATGCGGCGCATCCTGCTCGGGACCGCCGCCGACGACGACCGCATCGCGCTGATTTGCTGGGAGCACCGGGCCATCCCGTCCATGCTCAGCGGTGTCGGGGCGACGACTGTCGTGTCGTGGTCGACGGACCCCACGGCGCCCTCGATGGAGGACGATCTCTTTGACGTCGCCTGGATCGTCGACTTCGTTCCCTCTGCTGCTGCTCCTTCCGTCTCCGCCACCTTGGTCGGCTCGGCCACGCTCACGGTGCTGCGCACATTTGGTGTCGATCCAGCCGTCACGAGCATGTCGCAGGTTCACGACGAGCTGGCCCGGGCTGTCGCAACGAGGCAGCTCGCCGGTACGGACCCTGTCCCTCTCGCCCAGCTCTCTTTCGAGTTTCGCGTCGCCTGAAGGTACGGAGATGGGAATGGTTCATTGGTCAAACAAGAAAGAGTCACGATGCGCTGGTGCACCTGGTCACCGCCCAGTGCAGGCGCAAAGGAGAAGCGACATGCCCAGCCGCAGACCACGAGAGCCAAGGGGATGCCGAGAAAGCACCACAATGATTCTGCCCAGTCCCGCCGAAAGACAAAGGAGAGGGGGACGGTCAGGCGCACGGGATCCTGAGTCGACATCAGCCGTACCATTTGCCACGCCTCGTGCGAGCTCTTGGCGACCTCATACCTATAGGGCATTTCTGCTTTTTTTCGGTCGCCGATTCTCGCTTATTAAAGCTGCGATCCCTACAATATTCGACACATATGTTCTCCGCCATGTTTTGTGTCCGAATC